>Ga0068854_100000548_pt1 | contig 22657 bp, 24 predicted proteins | sample KBSCornC42_FD_66590 | JGI IMG/M metagenome (GOLD analysis project Ga0068854, IMG submission 66590) | Corn rhizosphere microbial communities from Kellogg Biological Station, Michigan, USA - KBS Corn C4-2 | ecosystem: Host-associated > Plants > Roots > Rhizosphere > Soil ... | reverse complement strand
GTCAGGCGGCGCAAGTAGGAAGCGTTGGCGCCGAGCGCGGTGGCGTCCCCGGCAATCGACAGGCCGCTGTCGAACCAGTTGGCATAGACCGTGGCGCCGAGCACCGAAGCCCGGTCGAGCTTGGTCGAGACGTAGCCGGTCAGATAATAATTCTCGTCGATTACACCGTCGGCAGCTGCGAGGATGGTGCCCGGCGCGGCGATGAACTTGCGCCGGTCGTAACCCGCGCCGATCCCGGCGTTGATCCGGCCCAACGTCAGCGCGTAGCTCGCTTGGACGCCGCGGGCGCGGAACGTCGCGGCGGCGACCGAGCTCAGCGCCGAGTTGAGGCACCTGCCGTCGCTACGGGCGATGACGCAGCCGTTGAGCGTGCCGTTCAAGGGATTGCGCGAGGCTTCGAAATCAGTTGGCAAGTCTTCGAGCGCGCGCCGCACGGTCGAGCCGAAGCCGGCGACGTTGTCGTAAACCGCGATGTTGAGCGAGCTGCGCGCGTCGGGAGCGTAAGCGAACGAGCCGAAGACGCTGGTCGAGCCGAAGCGCTTGCCGACATGCGCCTCGAGCGCGGTGCGCCGGCTCGGGCGCCACATCACCCCGGCGTCATAGATCAGGCCATCGACGTCGTAGGCGAGCTGGCGCGGGACGGACTTGTCGGTGACGAAGCGGCCGTCATTGCCGATGACTGGGAGGCCGGTGGCATCGCGTAGGACATCGCGGCTGGAAATCTCTACGTCTTCGTAACCCACGCCCGCGAGCAGCGCGAGGTCGATGGTCACCGGATAGACTAAATCGAGCCGGAGATACTTCTGGTCGATGCGTTGATCGAGGTTCGAGATGTCCTCGCGCGCCCAGCCGGCCGAGGCGGTGACGCCCACGGGCAGAATGTCGCGCGGGTGGACCCCGGCGGATACGGTTGCGGCTTGGGCCAGGGTGTGATCGACGACGTCGATTGCCGGGAGGCCGGTAGTGCCAAGCGATTTTGGCCCGTCGACCTTGGCGTACCCGACGCGGTAGGAGGCGGCGAGCGCAACGTCGCCGGCGTGGGTGGTCAGTGTCGGCCCGGCGTAGAGCGCGTAAATCTGGCTCGATGCGTCGCCGCGCGCGAGCAGAGGGTTGAGGCTCGCCGCGCCGCTGCGCTCGATCCGCGTGCGCGAGGCCAGCGCGCCGGCGTCGATCTGGAGCGTTCCGGGCACGATCTGGCTTGCGACCCGGGCGAGGCCGGAGATCACGTCGCCGTCGGCGGTGTCGCTGCCCCAGCCGATCCGCCGCTCGTAACGCACGGAAACCGCGCCCTGCGTGTTGCGCGCCGCGATGGCCGCATCGACCCCGGCCGCGACGTTGGTGTAGGTCAGCACGTCGTCGCCCGGCGAAAGCTCGGCGAAGACCTGCTGGCTGACCTCGAGGTAAGGTGTCACCACCGTGCGAGCGCCCTCGTTGGTGCGAGCGCGATGTCCTTCCTGCTCGTGGCGATCCGCGTCGCGCGCCGAGCGCGCCTGCGCCGGGGCCGTCGCAGCGACGAGCAGACAGCCGAGCGCGAACGCGCGGACGATGCTCCGCGGCTCGCTCATCCGCCGTATCCGTAATAGGCGCCGAAACTGCGGCCCGTGGGCGAAAACTGCGCACAGTTGAGCAGCAGCTTGAGGTCGGCGCAGCCGGACAGCAGCGACAGCGCGTCCTTGAGTGCAGCCTCGCCGGTGTGCTCGGCACGGACCACGACCAGCGTCTGCCCGACATGCAGCGCCAGCTCGGCTGCCGGTGAGGCCGCCAGCACCGGCGGAGAATCGAAAACAATCAGGCGGTTGGGTGACTGTGCGGAGAGCCGTTCGAGCACTTGCGCGGTGCGCGCGGAGGCCAGCCACTCGGTGTCTGAAATCGTCGTTTGGCCGGCAGGGAGCACGAACAGGCCGGGCACGTCGGTGCCGATCACGCAGTCCTCGATCGCCACCGCCGGGTCCGCCAGCGCGTCCATCAGACCGGGCCCGCCGGGGAGGCCGAGCGTCGAGAGCACGCTCGGCTTGGCGAAGTCGGCGTCGACCAGCAGGACTTCATTGTCCTTCTCGGCGGCGATGGCCAGCGCGAGGTTGACTGCGATCCAGGTCTTCCCCTCGCCGGGGTGGGCCGATGCTATCAGGATGCGTTTGCCTTTTTCCCCGTCCGCCGCGAGGACCAGCTGGCGCTTCACCAGCCGGAGTTCTTCCAGCAGCGCGCTGACCGGATCGCCGGGCACGACGAACCCGGCGGAGCGCAGTCGCTCACGGTCGATCGGGTGGCGCTCGCCGTGGAACGGTCGCGGCGGCGCGGCTTGCTCAGCGGTGACCGGCTGGAACACCGGCGTATCGGCAACCGGCGCGAATGCCGGAACCGGGCCTGCGCCCAAGCCGAGCCCAGCCACGGCGCGCTCGAGCAGCGACGGCATGGGGATCGGGCGATGCTCGGTCATCAGGCCACCATGCTCCGCTTGAGGAACTCGACCGCGAGCAGCAGCACGAACACGCCAGCCAGCGCCCCGCCCGCCCCGGCGAACAGCCGCAGCCGCCGCCGGTTGAACTCGCGCGTGGCTTCGGTGACGATCTGCGAGACCGCGCCGAGCACCGGCAGTCCCGTCGCGCTCTCCAGCTTGGCGGTGGTGGCGAAGCTCGAGCGGAACTGCCCGACCGCGACCGCGGTGCCGACGCCCGCGCCGATCCCAACCAGCAGCACGGCCAGCAGCAGCAGCGGCCTATTGGGCGCGACCGGCGCGCGCGGTGTGCTCGGCGGGTCGATCACCTGGAACTTGACCGCATTGGTCTCGCTCTCGACCGAACCGCGCAGGCGCAGCTCCTCGCGGTCCTGCAAGAGCTTGTCGTACTGGGCCTTGAGCACATCGTAGTCGCGGCCGATCCGCGCGCTTTCGGCTGCTGCCATCGGCTCTCCGGCCGCCTTCCCGGCGAGCGTCGCCATCTCGGTCTGGAGTGAGGCGCGGCGCGATTGCAGCGCCTGGAGGTTGGCCTGGCGCTCGGTCTTGATGGAAAGCAGCGCGGTGTAGGCCGGGTTCGGCGCTCCGCCGCCGCCACGCTCGCCCGCGGCCTGGCGTTGGAGCAGCGCGATCTGGTTGCGCATCGCGACGACGTCCGGGTGGCTGTCGGTCAGCCCGCGGGCGCGGAGCTGGGCGAGCTGGCCTTGCGCTTGGGCGACCATCTCGCGCGCGCCGCCGACCCCGGCGACCGCGATCGTCGCGGGCGTGCCCGAAAGCTGGCCCTCGATCGCGGCGAGCGCGCTTTGGCCGGCGGCAATGTCCGCCTCGAGTCCGCGCATTTCCGAGCGCGCGGCTTCCATCCGGTTGGCGAGGGCGCCCGAGCCCGGGATCATCTCGGCGTTCTGCGCCTCGAAGGTCATGCGCTTCTGCTCGGCCGCTTCGAGCTCGCCTTTGCGCTCGGCGAGCTGCTGGTCCATGAACGCCAGCGTATCCTTCATGTCGCCGCGCCCGCCCGAGAGGTTCTCCTCGCGGAAGATGTCGATCATCTTCTGGACGACGTCCTGGGCGAGCCGGGCATTTTCAGCGTCCGATAGGCCGCGGTCGCCGGAGCTGGCGGTGATCTCGAACAGGTTGTCCTGGTCAGACACGACCTCGACGCGCTTGCCCAGCCGCGCCACCGCCAGCTCCATCTCGCGGCGGTCGTGGACGTCGTCTCCGATCCGGGTGGCGCGGATGACCTTCTCGAGGTTGACCGCGCTGGTCAGCGTCTGGCGGACGCGCTGGAGATCGCGCCGTGCGTCGTTGGGGCCGATCCCGATCTGTTCGGCGAGCACGTCGTCGAGCTGGACGAAGATCCGCGCCTTCGATTCGTAGCTGTTGGGAAACATCGCCACCGCCAGCCAGCCGAGCAGACACACTCCCCATGCGACGCGGAGCGCCAGCCAGCGGCGCTGCCACGCGCCGTAGGCCGCGATCTTGAGCTCGGTGAGGACGGCGTTCACGTCGGGCGGCGCCTCAGAACATGCTCTCGGGGATGATGATGACGTCGCCGGGCATCAGCGAGACGTTGGCCTTGCTCGCGCCCTTCTTCAGCAGGTCGGCGATCTTCAGCCCGTATTCGCGCTGCTTGCCGGTCCCGCGGTCGAAGCGGACCAGCCGCGCGCGGTTGCCGGCGGCGTATTCGGACAGGCCGCCGACCGCGATCATCGCGTCGAGCAGCGTCATGTTTGCGCGGAACGGAATCGAGGCGGGCTTCTCGGTGGCGCCGACGATGCGGACCTGCTGGCTGAAAGTGCCCGCAAACTTGTTGACGATGACCGAGACCAACGGGTCTTCGATGTACTTCGAGAGCTGCGCCTTGATGTCCTTGGCGAGCAGCGCGGGGGTCTTGCCGACCGCCGGCATGTCGCTGATCAGCGGGGTGGTGATGCGCCCGTCGGGGCGGACCTGGACCGAAGCGCCGAGCTCCGGGTTGCGCCAGACGAACACGGTCAGCTCGTCGAGCGGGCCAATCACGTATTCCTCGCCCGGCCCTTCCTGGCTGGCCACGAAAGTCGCCGGGGGAAGCTGCGGCAGGTCCTTCGCCTCGGCTCCGGAAGGCAGCGTCGAAGCGGCGAGTGCACAGACGACGACGGGCTTGCCGAAGCGGCGGAAGGGGCGACGGTATTCTACCATGGTGAGATTCCTGCTGGCGGCGGGTGCGCTCCGCCCGATCGGAACGCGTCGAAGACGGCCCCGCTCGCCCGGAGGCTATCGCCTGCATTGGTGAAGATACCGTTAGCCTTGTTGGCCTAACGCGGCGGCGCAAGCGCCCTGGCGGCGCTGTCCCGCAACGGGATTCGCGCAGGCAAAAGGCTTAACGTTCAGGCGCTTGTCAGATCAGCAGCTCGCGCGCCGGGCCATGGCCGAGGAACTGCGACGGGCTGGCGCTGGCGCCGTAGGCTCCAGCCTGGAACACCGCGACCAGATCACCGACATCGGCGCGGGGAAAACCGCCCTTGTCGGCGAGGCGGTCGAGCGGGGTGCACAAGCACCCGACCACGCTCGCTTCCTCCTCGACCGGCGCGCCGAAGCGCGTGGCTATGGCGACGGGATAGTTGCGGCGGACGACCGTGCCGAAGTTGCCGCTGGCGGCGAGCTGGTGGTGCAGGCCGCCGTCGGTGACGAGGAAGACCTCGCCGTGGCTTTGCTTGCGGTCGACGATCCGCGTCAGATAGACGCCCGCCGGTCCGACCAGCCAGCGCCCGAGCTCGATGCAGAAATCGGTGTCGCGCAAGGCGTCGGGTAACGACGCGAAGCGCTCGCCAAGCGCCGAACCGACGGCTTCGACATCAAGTTCAGTGTCGCCGGGGAAGTAGGGTACTCCGAACCCCCCTCCGAGATTGCAGGCAGGCAGCACTCGACCGGCGTTTTCCGCGAGCTTTGCCGCCAGCGCCAGCGTATGCGCCTGAGCCTCGATCACCGCCTCGGCGTCGAGCGCCTGGCTTCCGGCGAAGATGTGAAAGCCGCGCCACTCCACACCGGATTGCAAAATCAGATCAAGAACTTCCGGTACCTTATCGACATCGATTCCGAACTGCTTCGCCCCACCCCCCATCTTCATCCCCGACCCGCGCAAATCGAATTCGGGATTGACCCGGACCGCGAGGCGAGGGGTCGCGCCCAGCCGCTCGGCGATGGCCAGCGCGCGGCGGGCTTCCGAAGCGGATTCCAAGTTGATCGTTGCGCCCGCGGAGATTGCAGCCTCGAGTTCGCGATCGCGCTTCCCCGGCCCGGCGAAACTGACCCTTTCTGGCTCGATGCCGACTTGTCCAGTCAGCGCAAGCTCGCCGGCGGATGCGACGTCGAAACCGTCAACCAAAGTTGAAAGCAGCTTGAGAACCTGAGGATATGGATTTGCTTTTACAGCATAATGTATTGCCAACCGATCGGGCATTGCGGAACGAAGCCTGGCCACACGCGCCGAGATCAGATCTTTGGCGTAAACGAACAACGGCGTATCGCCCGCTTGCGCGACAAGCTCCCTGGCGGTGCGACCGCCGACGATCAGCTCGCCATCGCGAGCCGTGAAGCCATCGGGGATCGGACCGAGCGGCTTCACGCGGCCAGCTCCTGCGCCAGCGCAGCGCGGTCGAGCTTGCCGTTCGCGCTTAGCGGCATTTCAGCCCGCCAATGGATCGCTTTGGGCAGCATGAAGTTGGGCAACGCGGCTGCAAGCGCCTTGGGCAAGGCATCGCGCGCGCCATCGCTCGCTGCGCGCGCCACCAGGTGGATCGCCTGGCCGAGCCGGGCGTCGGGCACCCCTACCGCGACGACTTCCGCGACCAGCCCAGTGGACAGCGCGGCGTCCTCGACTTCCTGCGGGCTGACCCGGTTGCCCGAGGTCTTGATCATGGCGTCGCGGCGTCCGACGAAGTGGAGCAGGCCCTCGCCATCGCGCCTGACCCGGTCGCCGGACCAGACCGCCGTTCCGCCATACTCCGACCAAGCAGGAGCCGGACGAAATCGCTCGGCGGTGCGCTGGGCATCGCCCCAGTAGCCTTGCGCGACCAATGGTCCGGCCTGGACCAGTTCCCCCTCATCATCCGCGCCGGCCTCGGTCCCCTCGTCGGCCACCACCATGAGCTCGGCGAAGGGCACCGCTTTGCCGATGCTGGTAGGATGCGCCTCGATCAGGCGCGGATCGAGGTAGCTCGCGCGAAACGCTTCGGTAAGGCCGTACATCGCGTAGAGCTCAGCCTGCGGGAACAGCGCGCGCAAACGTCGCACCAGATCGACGGTCAGCGCGCCGCCGGTATTGGTCAGGCGCCGCAGCGTCGCGCCCGCGTCGCCCCAGTCCTGCTCCAGCAACTGGACCCACAGCGGCGGCATTCCGGCGAGCGTGGTAAGCCGCTCGCGCGCGACCGCCTTCACGACGTCACGCGGCGTCAAATAGTCGAGCGGAGCTATGGACGCGCCTGCATACCATCCTGCAAGCAACTGATTTTGACCGTAATCGAAACTCAGAGGCATGACGCCCATAAGCCTGTCGTCGGTTCGCAATCCAAGGTAGCCGGCGACGCTGACGGCACCCAGCCAGAGGTTGGCGTGGCTCAGCATCACGCCCTTGGGTCGACCAGTCGAACCGCTAGTGTAGAGGATTTGCGCCAGGCCCGCGGGATCGCGCTGTGATGGCCCCAAACCTGGGGCGGCCTCGGCTTGGGCCAGGACCAAGCCGTCCTCAATTGCGCGTGCATCACCTAGATCGCCGGGCTCCAGCGTCGCCAGCCGGGCGGCGTTGGCGATAAGCAGGCTGGCCCCGCTATCTGCAAGAATATGGGCAACCTGCGCTCGCTTGAGCAGCGGATTGACCGGCACATAGACCAAGCCCGCGCGCGCCGCCGCCAACGGCATCAGGCACGCAAGCTCGGTCTTGGGCAGCCAGCAGGCGACGCGCGCGCCCGGCTCGTCAACGGACGCCCTCAACCAGCCGCCAAGCCGCTCCACACGCGCTCTTAACGCCTGATAGGTTAGTGCCCTGCCCCGCAAGAGCAGCGCCGGCGCGGCGTCGGCCCCGCGAAGCGCGAGGTGATCGAGCGGCGACGCGGGCGGGACGGGTTCGAGGGACAACGGACTACCGGGATGGAGACGACGAAAGCGCGCGAGTGATGGCAAGCGTCGACTATCATCGCAACCTGGCGGATGCGCAAGGCGACGCGGCGCTTGCCGCTGCGCTCGGACCGGATGTGCAGCGCACCCCGTTCGACCGGCTCGGCTGGTGGCGCGCTCTGGCCGAGGAGTGCCTGGCAGACGAGGTGCCGCTGCTCGCGGTCGCGCGCGAGGGCGAAGCGACATGCGCCCTTCCCTTGATACGACGCCGGGGAAGCGGCCAGCTGCGCAGCCTCGCCAACTGGTACAGCTTCCGTGCCCGACCGGTTTTCGCCAACTGCGGCGAGCGCCTGCTTCCGGCAACCGCCCGCGACCTTGCGAAGCACGCACGCCGGATCAGCCTGGCGCCGATGGACGAGCGCGACGCGGCGTCGACCGCGGCCGCGTTCCGCGCCGCCGGATGGACCGCGCGCGCCGAGCAGATCGACGTCAACCACAAGCTCGAACTCCGCGGACGCGACTTCGCCACTTATTGGGCGGCGCGGCCGGGCCGGGTGCGCGAAACGGTGCGGCGCAAGCGCGCCAAGGGCGCGGTCTCGCTGCGCATTCGCGAAGACTTCTCCGAGCCGGACTGGGGCGCCTACGAGGCCGTTTACGCTCGCAGCTGGAAGCCGCGCGAGGGCAGCACGGCCTTTCTCCGCCGCTTTGCCCAAACTGAGGCGGCCGGCGGCCGGCTCCGCCTTGGCCTCGCGACGATCGGCGGAGAGCCCGCCGCCGCTCAGCTTTGGACGGTCGAAAACGGCGTCGCCTACATTCACAAGCTCGCCCACGACGAACGCTTCAAGGCGCATTCGCCCGGCACCCTGCTGAGTCATGCGATGTTCGCGGACGCGATCGACCGCGACCGCGTCCACACCATCGACTTTGGCACCGGCGACGATCCCTACAAGCGCGACTGGATGGAGATCGCCGCACCGCTGTTGCGGCTCGACATGCATCGTCCGCGCGACCCGCGCAGCTGGCCCCACTTGCTGCGCGACCGCCTGAAAGGGCCCGGCTTCCCTCTTGCGGCAGTGCAGCATGGCCGGTAGAGCCCGCGCGATTGGGGAGGAAAGCGCTCGGCATGCCCAATGATGCGGCCCCGCAATGGACCCTCGCGGACGACGACAGCGACGCGCAGCTGCGCGCCATCCTGCGCGATATCCTGGGGCTTAAGCCGGCGCAAACCGCCGCCTTCGATGTCGATTCCGGGCTGTTCGGAGCGCTGCCCGAACTCGATTCGATGGCCGTCGCGGGTCTGCTGACCGAGATCGAGGACCGCCTCGACATCGTCATCGATGACGAGGAGGTCGATGGCGAGATGCTCGAGACTTACGGCGCGTTGCTCGCCTTCGTCAGAGCCAAGCGCGCACGGTGAAGCGGGTCTCCTGGCCGTGCTCCGCGCCCGGCGGGAACGGCGAGGAAGTCGGGCTTGCCGCCGGGCCGGCCGATGCGACCCGCCGGGTCCTGATCGTCCCCGCGCTGTTCGAGGAAGCCAACCGCACTCGCCGCCTGCTCGCGCAGACGATGCGCGCGGCCGCCGCGCAGGGCGTGGCAACTGTGCTTCCGGAACTGCCCGGATGTGGTGAGAGCCTCGCGCCGCTGGACCGGCAGTCTCTGGCGAGCTGGCGCCAGGCGATGGCCTTTGCGGCCGAGCATTTCGCCGCAACGCATCTTCTGGCGGTGCGCGGCGGGGCGCTGGTGGCCCCGGCGGACCTACCCGGATGGCGTTTGGCGCCGACCGCCGGCGCATTGCGCTCTCTCCTGCGCGCCCGGACGATCGCGGCGCGGGAGGCAGGCCGCTCTGAGACGGCGGCCGAGCTGCTGGTGGCGGGCCAAGAGCGAGGTCTCGAGCTTGCGGGTTACAAGCTCGGCCCGACATTGATCGCCGATCTCGAGCAAGCGGCGCTGCCCGACGCGCCTGACCAGATCGAGCTCACCGTCGGCGAACTTGGCGGCGAAGCGCTGTGGTTGCGCAGCGAGCCCGGCGAGGATGCTCACCTTGCCTTGGCACTCGCAGCGCATCTCGCGGATGCAGTCGGATGACCCGCCGGATACTGACGTTCGACTGCCTGGAAGATGAGCTGTTCGGCACGCTCGACTCGGCCGAAGGCGAGTCCGGCCTGCTCATCGTCAGCGGCGGCAACGAAATCCGCTCGGGCGCCTGGGCGGGACAAGCCGAGCTCGCCGCGCGCGTCGCAGCCCGTGGGTATCCGGTGTTTCGCTTCGACCGGCGGGGCGTCGGCGACAGCGAGGGCGCCAACCGCGGCTTCCGGGAAAGCCGGGATGACATCGCCGCCGCCATCGTTGCCTTCAGTAAAGCCGCACCTCATCTCCGCCGCGTCGTCGCGTTCGGCAATTGCGACGCGGCGAGCGCCTTGATGCTGTTCGCTGCCGAGCTCGACCTGCACGGCCTCTTGCTTGCCAATCCGTGGGTGATCGAGAACGACGAGGACGCGCCCCAAGCCCGCTCCGCGTTGCGTCGGCGCTATGCGGCGAAACTGAGAGATCCGGCGGAGTGGAAGCGGCTGGCCAGCGGCGGTGTGGATTTTCGCAAGCTCGCTGGCGGACTGAGGCAGGCCGCCGCGCCGGTGAAGCCATCTGCATTGGCCGCGCAAATGCGCGAAAGCCTGGCGCGATTTGACCGACCTGCCAGAATCCTTCTCGCCGAGGGGGATCGCACCGCGCAGCTGTTTCTCGAAGCCTGGGAGCGCGCCGACCCCCGCATCGAGCGCATCGCCAGCGCGTCACACAGCTTCGCCGATGAAGCGGCGCGCAAATGGCTGTTCGCGCAAGCGCTGGAGGCGCTACAGGGTCCGGAGCCTTAGCACGTTGGCGATCTCGAAGGAGACCACGATGCCCGATGCCACCCTTCCCGCCGCCGAACAGCTCGCTGCCAGACGCAAACCGCGCTTCGCCAACGAAAGTGCAGACTATGCCGAGGCCCGCCGGGCGCTGCTCGCCGAAGAGATCGCCGTGCGTCGCCACCTTGGCGCGCTGGCGCGTCAGCTCCGGGCGCTGCCCCCAGGGCCCGCAATCGAGGGCGACTACCTGTTCCACGACGGCAACGGCAGCGCGGTCAAGCTCGCCGAGATGTTCGGCGAGCACGACACGCTGGTCCTCTACCACTGGATGTACGGGCCCGAGCGCGAACGGCCGTGCCCGATGTGCACCAACATGCTCGGCCCCCTCGCCGCCAATGCCGCCGACATCCGCCAGCGCGCCGCGCTCGCGGTGGTCGGACGTTCGACGGTCGAGCGGCAGAAGGCCTTTGCCCGCGAGCGCGGCTGGTCGGCCGCGCTGCCGCTCTACCAGGCGCAGGGCGACGCGTTCTCGCTGGCGATCGGAGGGCTGGATCCCGAGACCGGCTTCGAATGGCCGGCGCTCTTGGTCCTGCGCAAGGACGGCGATACCGTCCGCCTGCACTGGATGGGGGAGATGACCAGGGAGATGGCCGACCCGGGCGAAGACCCGCGCGGCGCGGTCGACCTCGCCCCGCTGTGGAACGTGCTCGACCTCACGCCCGAGGGACGCGATCCCAAGTGGTATCCCAAGCTCGAATACTAGCTTACTCGAGCAGCGCGGCTCGGATCGCCACCTGCTGCGCTTCATTGACGCCCAGCACGCCGCGAAGATAGGCGTCGAAATCGCCATGGCGCTCGCGGATCGCGGCGTGCGCCGCGCCGATGTATTCGGGCGCGACCGACATCAGCGCGTAGACCGCGTCGTCCTCCATTTGCGGACCGTAGCGCGCGCGGACGGTCTCCGCGCCGAGCGCCATGCGGCCCGCGACGTCGGTGGCGGTGTTGGTCAGCAGGTAGTCCTCCAGCGCGTCGTCCGGATGCACCCCCAGCACGTGATGGGCGAGGCTGGCGGCGAGCCCGGTGCGGTCCTTGCCGGCGACGCAATGGAGCAGGCTCGGCCCGCGATCGGCAGCGAGCTCGGCGAAAAAGAGTTTCATCGATGCAACCAGCACCGATCGCCACGGCATGCCCTGGTTGAGCCGGATCATGGCGGCGCGAGCCTCGGCCCCGGTGCGCACGCCCTGCCCCGCCGCCTCATGCGCCGCCGCCCCCGACAGGCCCGCGGTCTCTCCCGGCTCGTAAAGCACCGCGGCGCCGAATTCCGGATGGCGGGCGCAAGGGTAAAGCGCGCGCTCGCTGTCGCCGCGCAAATCGATCACCGAGGTCAGCCCGAGCTTGGCGACCTTGTCGAGGTCGCCGGGTGTCGCCTCGTGGTGATGGCCCGAGCGCCACAGCACCCCGCGCTTGATCCTCGCGCCTTCGGCGCCGGCATAACCGCCGTAGTCGCGGAAGTTGCGGATGCCTTCCATCGGCAGGATGCGGTCGTCGGCCATGCGCTCGGCCCTAGCGACGGTTCACGCGCTGGACAACGCCACGACGGCGACGCAGGTTCGCGCGATGGACACCCGACACCTCGTTCTTCGACGAGGACCTCGACTACGCGCGCCGTCTGGTCGACGCCGGAGTGCCGGTCGAGCTGCACAGCTACCCGGGTGCTATCCACGCCTTTAACGTGGTCCATGAAGCTGCGGTAAGCCAGACCTTCACCCGCGATATTCTGACGGGATCGGCCGGATGCTCGAGCTCTCTGGCTAGAGGATGTAGCGGCTGAGATCGCTGTCCTTGGCCAGCCCGGCGAGCCGGTCACGAACGTAGCCGCGGTCCACCGTTACGGTCTCGCCGACACGATCCTCGGCCTCGAAGCTGACTTCCTCGAGCAGCTTTTCCATCACCGTCTGCAAGCGCCGCGCGCCGATGTTCTCGACCGCCTCGTTGACCTGCGCGGCGATCGCCGCGACCTCGCGGATTGCATCGTCGCCGATCTCCAGCGTGACCTTCTCGGTTTCGAGCAGCGCGCGGTACTGCTCAACGAGGTTGGCCCGCGTGGCCGAAAGGATGCGGACGAAGTCCTCCTCGCTCAGCGCCGAGAGCTCGACGCGGATCGGCAGGCGGCCTTGCAACTCGGGTAGCAGGTCGGCCGGCTTGGCGACGTGGAATGCGCCCGAGGCGATGAACAGCACGTGGTCGGTCTTCATCGGCCCGTACTTGGTCGCGACCGTGGTGCCCTCGATCAGCGGCAGCAGGTCGCGCTGGACGCCCTCGCGGCTGACCGAGCCGCCACGCACGTCGCTGACCGCGATCTTGTCGATCTCGTCGAGGAAGACGATGCCGTTGGTCTCGGCATTGGCCAGCGCAACGCGGGCGACGTCGTCCTGGTCCATGCGCTTTTCGGCTTCCTCGTCGACAAGCTTGTCCCAGGCGTCGGGCACCCGCATCTTGCGGCGCTTGGTCGGGGTGCGGCCCATCGCCTTCGACATCATGTCGGAGAGGTTGATCATCCCGACGTTGCCGCCCATCCCGGGGATGTCGAACGGCATCTGCGGCGCTTCCTCGACCTCGATCTCGACCTCGACGTCGTTCATCGCGTTCTCGACGATCCGCTGGCGGAAGCTCTCGCGGGTCGCTTCGGATGCGCTGTCGCCGACCAGCGCCTTGAGCAGACGGTCCATCGCGGCCTTCGACGCCGCCTCGCGCACCGCCTCGCGGCGGCGGTCCTTCTCCAGCCGGATCGCTTCCTCGACGAGATCGCGGGCAATCTGCTCGACGTCGCGGCCGACGTAGCCGACCTCGGTGAACTTGGTCGCCTCGACCTTGACGAACGGCGCATCGGCCAGCTTGGCCAACCGTCGGCTGATCTCGGTCTTGCCGCAGCCCGTCGGGCCGATCATCAGGATGTTCTTGGGCGTGACCTCGTCGCGCAGCTCCGGCGAGAGGCGCTGGCGGCGCCAGCGGTTGCGCAGTGCCACGGCAACCGCGCGCTTGGCGTCGTTCTGCCCGACGATATGCTCGTCGAGCGCGGCGACGATGGCCTTGGGTGTCAGATTGTCGTTCATCGTTTCCCGTCAAAACGAAGGCCGCCAGAGGGGCGGCCGCTTGGGACGAATTTGGGGGCGCTAGTCCCGCGCTTCAAGCCGGGCAGCGCATCGCGGAAAAGAACCGGCGGTGGTTCTCGACGATCCGCGCTATCGCGGCGGGCTGCGGCGTTGGGTCCCACTCGCCGATCTCGAACGTCCCGCCGAGCAGGATGCCGTCGGCGCGGGGGAACATGTAGCCGCTGTTGCCGGAATAGGCGTATTGCACCTCGGGCTGCGGCAGCAGGACCGCGAGTTGGCCGCGCTTGGGCTCCATCGCGGTGTCGTTGAACAGCGCGCGACTGCCGAGGCCGGTGCAGTTGAAGACCAGGCCCTCGGACAGAGCGCCGATTTCCGCGGGTGTGGCGAACTCGCGGACGACGATGCGCCCGCCGGCCAGCTCGAGGTCGCGCGTGAGCTGCCGGAGGTAATGGCCGACCTCGACGTACATCGTGGTGAAGCGCTGCATCGGCGTCGCGGGAAAGGGGTTCTCGGCCGCCGTGAGCAGCTTGGCGTCGACGTAGTATGGGTCGAGCGGGCTCGGCCCCATGTTGTCCGACTGCTCATACGTCGGCAGCCAGCGGATTCCGTACTCCTCGCCGACCATGATCTGGAAGCGCCGCCACGAGTAATCCATCGCGGCGAGGAGCTGGGCGCGGAACTCCGCGCTCTCCCGGCCCGGTTTGTAGACGCTGAACGGCATGATCTGCCCGCCGGCGATGTTCGAAGTCGTGTCGGGAGGCAGCGCCTTGGCGTAGATCGTCACCGGGAAGCCCGCTTCCTGCACCAGCCGCGCGGTCGACAGGCCCATCACCCCCGCGCCCAGCACGGCAACTGGCCCGGCGTGTCCGGGGAGGCCGAGCTGCGTCGCCAGCCGAGACGAGCCCCAGCTTAGCGTGATGCCTCCGCCGCCATGGCCGTAGTTGTGGACCAGCCGCTTGTCGCCGAGCGGCTCGGCGCGGACGACGAAGCCTTCCTCGCGATACGGCCGTAAGCCGGCGACGGTGCGGATGACGCGCTCCGGAGAGACTGTGACGGGGACTAGGCACGCGCGCGCCGTGGAAACGCTGCGCGGCGGAGTGACGCAGCCGGCCAGCGGCAGGCTCGCGCTCGTCGCCAGGAACAGCCGCCGGTCCATCGGCGGCACGCTAGTGCCTCGCCGGCTAGTCGCCAATGCTTTCCAGCGTCACCCGATCATTGGTGAAAACGCAGACCTCGGCGGCGACTTCCATCGCCCGGCGGGCGATCTTCTCAGGGTCGTCCTCGTAGTCCGCCAGCGCGCGGGCCGCCGCGAGAGCGTAGTTGCCGCCGCTGCCGATCGCCGCGATTCCGCCCTCGGGTTCGAGCACGTCGCCGTTGCCGGTGAGGATCAGCAGCGTGTCCTCGTCTGCGACGATCATCAGCGCCTCGAGGTTGCGCAGATACTTGTCGGTGCGCCAGTCCTTGGCCAGCTCGACCGCGGCGCGCATCAGCTGGCCGCGGTGCGCCTCGAGCTTCTTCTCGAGCCGCTCGAACAAGGTGAAGGCATCGGCGGTGGCGCCCGCGAAGCCGCCGATGACGTTTCCGTCATGCAGCCGCCGCACCTTGCGCGCGTTGGGCTTCATCACCGTGTTGCCCATCGAGACCTGGCCGTCGCCCGCGATGACCGTGCGATTGCCGCGCTTGATCCCGACGATGGTTGTGCCGTGCCACTGTTCGAGGCCGTGGCTCGCCCGGTTTCCGTCCATCTCGGAGATATGGGACTGGCAGGCGCGCCTTTTCAAGCGCCGCGGCGATCAGCTGCCGTTCGGACCCGGCCCCTGCGCCCCGCCACTCGCCCCGCCGCCGGCGCCGACCGCGCCGATGTTGCCGAACAAGTCCTCGAAGAAGCCGCGCTCGCGGCCAAGCGTCGGCGTGTGCTCGCTGTCGGGGTTGAGGCGCACGACGTGCTCCTTGCCGCTCAGGTTGACCGCACTGACGTTGCCGGCGCCGTCGAAGTTGACCTTGAGGATCGACTGCTCGGTGGTTTGCGGGCGGCCGAACGGGGACTGCGCGGTGTTGGTCGCGACGTAGTACCAGGTCGGCGTGCCGAACTGGCTGGTGAAGGTCGGCCGGCCCAGCGTCTTCTCGACCGATTGGCGGTTGTCGACGCCGGCCTGGATGCCGCTGATCAAGACGGGGTCGGCGAAATAGCCGCGGTGATCCTTGATGGTGGCGCAACCGGCGGTCGCCGAAAGCATCGCCGCGAGCGACGCGGCGCCCAAGAAAGTCCGGCCGGAAAGGCGCATCGAATTCTCCGCTGGAGCCGAGCATCCGCTGCGCTTGGCGCGGCGGAGCTGCGGTCCTATATCCGTTTCGCGGGCGACCCTTAAGGGCTGACCCGCCGTCCGACAAGGCCGCAAGGCGGTTGAATTGGCGCTGAACGTTTGCCTTCCCCGGAAAAGCCATGGCCCTGCTCGATCGCCTGTTCCGCCGCCGCCCCACCGACGACCATGCCGAGGTGCGTCCCCTGTGGTTCGCCACCGTCGCCGCCGCGCGCGATCCGCTGTGGTATCGCGAGCTCGGCGTCGCCGACACGGTCGAAGGCCGCTTCGACATGATCACACTGGTACTCGCGCTGGTGCTGCTGCGGCTTGAGCGTGAGCCGGACCAGGCCGAGCGCTCGGTGCGGCTGACCGAGCTGTTCGTCGAGGACATTGATGCGCAGCTGCGTCAGTCCGGCGTCGGGGATCTGGTCGTCGGCAAGCATGTCGGCAAGCTGATGGCCACGCTCGGCGGACGGCTCGGCGCGTTGCGCGAGGCGGTGCCGGTGGGGGAAGAGGCTGTCGCGCCGGTGCTAGAGCGCAACGTCTCGCTGCTCGACGGTGCCGCGTCCCAGCCGCTGGCGGAAGCGTTGCTCAAGCTCCACGCGGTTTGGGCGACGCGGCCCTTCGGCGCCCTGCTCGCGGGAGAATTGCGGCCATGACCCCCGAGCTATCTCGCTCGATCGACGTCCGTCAGTTGCCCGAGCGGTTGCACGTGACGACGAGCGAAGCCGAACGCGCCGCGCTCGCCGCCCGGTTGGGCATCGAAGCGATTGAACGGCTCGAGGCGGAAGTGGAGTTCGAGCGCGCTGGCGATGCGATAGTCGCGAGAGGGCGGATCGAGGCCGACCTCGTCCAGCTCTGCGCGGTGTCGGCAGAGCCCTTCCCGACGCGCGTCTCCGAGCCCCTCGAGCTCCGCTTCGTCCGCGAGTGGACGGATCCCGCCGCGGACGAAGAGATCGAGCTCGATTCCGACGCCGCGGACGAGATCAGCTTCGAAGGCAACCACTTCGACCTCGGCGAGGCGCTCGCGCAGAGCCTGGCGCTGGCGATCGACCCTTACGCCACCGGGCCCGACGCGGACCGTGTGCGCAAGGAGGCGGGCCTGGCTGACCAGCCGGCTACCGCCGCGTTTGCCGCGCTGGCGGCACTCAAGAAATAGGATCGGCTCTCAGAACGGGATGTCGTCGTCGAGATCGTCGGCGAAGCCGCCCTTGCCGCCGCTCGAGGCACCGCCGCCGCTGTCGTTGCCCCAGCCGCCGCGAGAGCCCCCGCCCGACGAACCGCCGCCCGAGGAGCCGCCGCCCCATTCGCCGCCGGAGCGACCACCGCCGCCACCCCCGCTGCCCCCACCCGGCGCCCCGTCGAGCATCGTCAGAACCCCGCCGATCCCGCCTACCGAGATTTCGGTGGTGTAGCGGTCGTTGCCCGACTGGTCCTGCCACTTGCGCGTGCGCAGCTGGCCCTCGATGTAGACTTTGCTGCCCTTGCGCAGATACCGCTCAGCGACGCCGACCAGCCCGTCCGACTGGAGCACGACCGAGTGCCACTCGGTGCGCTCCTTGCGCTCGCCGGTCTGCTTGTCCTTCCAGTTCTCCGAGGTCGCGATCCGCAGGTTGGCGATCCGGCCCCCGTTCTGGAAGCTTTTGACCTCGGGGTCCTGCCCGAGATTGCCAATCAGCATGACCTTGTTGAGACTGCCCGCCATGTGCCTTCGCGCTCCTACAACCCGAGCGCGACCGCGCTCCAATACGTGATTCCCGCGAAGATGTAGGCCAGCCCGAACAGGTAGGCCAGCATGAAGCCGGGCCATTTCCACCCATTCGTCTCCCGACGCGTGACGGCGATCGTGCTCATGCACTGGGGGGCGAAGACGAACCACGCGAGGAAGGCCAGCGCGGTCGGCAGGGTCCAGCGCGCCTTGAGCTGGTCGCCAAGCTGGGTTGCCTGTTGGGTCTCGTCGCCGGCGCTGACCGCGTAAGTCGTCGCCAGCGAGCTCACCGATACCTCACGCGCCGCCATCGCCGGGATCAGCGCTAGGGCGATGTCACGGTTGAAGCCGATCGGCTCGACCACGACCGCAAGCCCATTGGCGAGATGCCCGGCAAGGCTCGCATCGACCTGATCTTCACCCGGCGCGGCTCGGGGGAAGTTGAGCAGCAGCCAGAGCACCACGGTCACGGTGAAGATGATCGTCCCGGCGCGGCGGAGGAAAATCCACGCGCGCTGAAACAGGCCGAGCGCGAGGTCCTTGATGGTGGGCAGCTGATACTTGGGCAGCTCCATGATGAAGCCGCTGGCCGCGCCCTTGGTGACGGAGCGCCGCAGCACCAGTGCAACCACCATCGCGCCGACGATTCCCGCCACGTAGAGCGCGAACAGCACCAGGCCCTGCAATCCCACTCCCGCGCCGACCGAGCGGTCGGGAATGAACGCCGCGATAATCACCGCATAGACCGGCAGCCGCGCCGAGCAGGTCATCAGCGGGGCGATCAGGATCGTCGTCAGGCGGTCCTTGGGATCGGCGATGCTTCGCGTCGCCATGATCCCCGGAATCGCGCAAGCGAAGCTCGAAAGCAGCGGGATGAAGCTGCGCCCCGACAGGCCCACGCCGGCCATCAGCCGGTCCATCAGGAACGCCGCCCGGGCCATGTAGCCGGTCGCCTCGAGCACCAGGATGAAGAAGAACAGGATCAGGATTTGCGGCAGGAACACGATCACGGAGCCGACGCCCGAGATGACGCCGTCGGTCAGGAGGTCGCGGGCGAGGCTCGGGGCCATGCCCGCGCGCACCGTGTCGGCGAGCCAGGCGGCGCCCGCGTCGAGTGCGTCGGCAAACGGCGTCGCCCAGGCGAACACCGCCTGGAACACCACGAACAGCAGCGCGAACAGGATCGGCGGGCCGAGCCAGGGGTGGAGCAGCACCTTGTCGAGCCGCGAGTGCAGGCGGTGGCGCTTGGTCTCGGAAAGGATCGCGCCGTCGGCCATGGCGTGCGCTTCGAGGCGGCGCTCGGTGAGATCGATGTGCGGGCGGCGATGGACCGGATCGGCGGCATGCAGCTCCGCTTCGCCGATGGCCGCGGCGAGCTCGGTCAGCCCTCGGCGGCGCACGGCGACCGTCGGGATTACCGGGACACCCAGCGCCTCCTGCAGCGCGCCGGGATCGAGCACCAACCCGTCGCGCTCAGCGAGGTCGATCATGTTGAGCGCTACCACCGTCGGCCGGCCGAGAGCGATGACCTCCTGCGCGAAGACCAGGTGCTGCTCGAGGTTCGCGGCATCGAGCACGATGACCAGCGCCTCGGGCTTGGCCTGCCCCTCCATCTCGCCGAGAATGACCTTCCTGGTGACTTCCTCGTCGGGGCTCGTCGCATCGAGGCCGTAGCTGCCCGGCAGGTCGATCAGCTCGACCGGCTCGCCCGAGGGCAGCAGCATCCGCCCGGCCTTACGCTCTACCGTGACGCCCGGATAGTTCGCGATTTTCTGCCGCGCGCCGGTCAGCGCGTTGAACAGCGCGCTCTTGCCGGCATTTGGATTGCCGACCAGCGCCGCGGTGCGAACGCGGGTCAACCGACTTGCTCGACCGTCATCGCCCGCGCGTGCGCGCGGCGCAGCGCCACCGTCATCCGCCCGATCTCGACCGCCAAGGGATCGCGGCCAGCGAACACCCCGCGATAGGCCAGCGTGACCCTAGCGCCATCGTCGAGCCCGAGCGCGCGCAGGCGCTGGGCCTCCTCCGGCACGAGGCAGGCCCAGTCGACCGCGGTGATCCGCGCCGGTTGGCCGATCGGGAGTTCATCGAGCTGCACGCCGCCCGGCGTGACAGATGCCGCAGCTAATTGCAACTAGTTCTCAATAACAGCGTCAGCGCGCAGGGTAGCGCAGCCGACCCAGGAACCGCGCAACGCTGAACCGCTCGGCATCGGGTCGCAGAAGCTGCGCCTTAGCCTTCTCGAACTGCATGACGTTCTCAATGCGGCGGTCGAGAAACGCCTTGGTCTCGGCGAAGCCCTCGCTCTCGTCATGCGCGAACACCGCCAGCGTGGAGGCGTAAAGCGCGCCCAGCGTCATTCGCTTGGTGTAGTGGTTGTAATCGGTGGCGGTGTCGCCGGCGAGCCGCCACATCGCATCCGCGCTGCGCCAGCCGAACCGCATGGCTTCCGGAACGTTGTGCGGCAGCGCCAGTATCGACAACGCACGGCGCAGCGCCTCGCGCTGTCCGGCGATCGCGTCGAGCCGAAACTGGACCAGCGCGCGTATCCGCTCGCGGATCTTGAGGCTACCCAGGGCATCAGCCGACAGCCCTTCGGCCATCGCCTGGTCGGTCGCGGAAATCCACGCGTCGATCATCGCCATCGCTCCGCCTTTGAAGGCGAACCGGGCGACTTCTGGATCGGCCCCTTCGAGTTCCGCGGCGTTGGTCACCGCCAGCGGCGTCCACCCGTCGAACACCGCCGCGTCGGCGACCGCCGGGGCGAGCGCGAGGCGAATCTGGTCGAGCGTCAGGTCCGGCGAGATCGCCACCGCCGCCTCAGAGCTTGGGGCCGTAAGTCGCGGCCTTGGGCTTCGCGGCCGCCTCGCGCGCCGCGGTCTCGATCTCCTCCAGCACGGGGTTAGAGCGCCCGTCGAGCGTGGCGTAGTCGAGCGCCGAGCGCCCCGAGTTGTCGTTGCGCTTGGGATTGGCCCCGGCCTTGAGCAGCACTCGCGCCATCGCCGCATCCTTGCGGTGGGTGGCCGCGATCAGCGGGGTCTCGCCGGTGCTGTTGGGCTCGTCGACCCGCGCGCCGAGCTGGAGCAGCGCTTCCACCCCTTCCGCGAAGCCGAGATTGCTGGCGAGCTGGAGGGGCGTTTCGCCCTTGGAGTTGCGCGCGTTGACGTTGGCGCCCTTGCTCGCGAGAAAACGGATCCAGGTCACGTCGCGACGCAGGGTGACGATGTGCATCGCTGTGTCGCCCGAGGAGACGTCCTTGGTGTTGACCAGCGTGCTGCCCGGTGCCGCCAGCATGTCGGTAACCTGCTGGCCGTCCTTCTTCTTGACCGCTTCGAGGAATTTGTACCCGGACGAGAACTGCGCCTGCGCCGGCGCCGCGAGCGCCAATCCGCTCGCCAAGGCCACGGCCACCGCCGCGCTCCGCCACCGCTTGGTCACATCATCCTCCTGTTTGCCCGGCCGAAAATCAGGACTCGCCCTTGCCCAGGCGCCGTTAGCAGAGCATGAACCGCCGCGCCATGTCCGGGCCGCCGCGTTTCCTTCTTCCTGCCCTGCTCTGCCTCGCCGCCTGTTCACCGGGTGGTGGCGAGAGCGCGTCGCCGCCGCTCGAAGGCGCGCGGATCGGCGGCGATTTTTCGCTGGTCGACAAGGCCGGCAAGCCGGTGCGCTTCCATGACTTCGCCGGCCAATACCGCGTGGTCTATTTCGGCTACACTTTCTGTCCCGACGTTTGCCCGCTCGACGTCCAGAAGCTGATGAAGGGCTATGCGCAGTTCGCCCAGGCCGAGCCCGATGTGGCGGCGCGGGTCCAGCCGATCTTCGTGACGATCGATCCGGCTCGCGACGGACCCAAGGAAGTGGGCGAGTTCGCCGCCGCCTTTTCGCCCCGTCTGATCGGGCTGACCGGGACCGAGCAGCAAGTGGCCGAGGCCGCCAAGATGTTCGCGGTCTATCGCAAGAAGGGCGAGGTTACCGCCAATGGCGGCTACATGATGGACCACTCGAGCCAGGCCTATCTGTTCGATCCCGAGGGCAAGCCACTCGCCCTTCTTCCCGTCGACTTGCCTCCGGCGCAGGCGCCTCAAGCGATTGCCGCGGATCTGGCCAAATGGACGAGCTGAGCGAACCGCGCTTCTGGGACAAGCCGCTCGACCAGCTGACCCGCGCCCAGTGGGAAGCGCTCTGCGACGGCTGCGGGCAGTGCTGCCTGCACAAGCTGGAAGACGAGGACACCGGCGAGATCCACCGCACCAACGTCGCCTGCCGCCTGCTCGACCTCAAGACCGGCCGTTGCTCCGATTATCGCCATCGCAAGGCGCTGGTCCCCGACTGCCTGCGCCTTACGCCGCGGCTGGTGTTGCAAGTGCCCTGGCTGCCCAAGACCTGCGCTTATCGGCTGCGCGCGGAGGGTGAGTCGCTGCCCGAATGGCATCACCTCGAATGCGGCGACCGCGAGGCTGTTCACCGCGCCGGGGTGTCGGCTGCCGGCCGCGCAATCAGCGAGGTGCTCGCGGGCCCGCTCGAAGAGCATATCGTCGCGACGGAGCCGGGAGAATGATCGATTGGCTGCGACGTGGCGCGACGCCCGCGCCTCCCGCCACCACCACATGCTCGGTACACGTGGCGGGACGCGAGCTGCCCGTGCGCATCCGCCGCCTGCGGACCGCGCGGCGGATGACGCTGAGGCTGGCGCCGGACGGTAGCGAGGCGCGGATCACTTTACCGAGCTGGGGCAAGATCGGCGAAGCCGAAACCTTCGCCCGCGAGCGCAGCGGATGGCTCGCGCGACAGCTCGCCGCCCTCCCACCGCCGCACGTAATCGAGCCGGGCGGCACCCTGCCCTACCGCGGCGAGCGGCTCGAGATCGTCTGGCGCAGCGACGCGCCGCGCAAGCCGGTGCTGGATGATGGCGCGGTGGTGGTCGGCGGCCCGCGCGAAGTGGTCGAAAGCCGACTGCGCCGCTGGCTCGAAGGCGAGGCGCTGCGGCTGTGCAAGGCCGACGCTGCGGAATACGCCGCCCGCGCCGGTTTGCCAGCTCCCCACGTACTGCTGACCCGCGCCCGGCGGCGCTGGGGGAGCTGCACGGCCGACGGCACACTGCGGCTGAACTGGCGGCTGGTCATGGCGCCTGAGCATGTCCGCCGCTCGGT
>Ga0068854_100000526_pt1 | contig 23217 bp, 24 predicted proteins | sample KBSCornC42_FD_66590 | JGI IMG/M metagenome (GOLD analysis project Ga0068854, IMG submission 66590) | Corn rhizosphere microbial communities from Kellogg Biological Station, Michigan, USA - KBS Corn C4-2 | ecosystem: Host-associated > Plants > Roots > Rhizosphere > Soil ... | reverse complement strand
TTAGCCTCCTCCTCCGAGGGGGGCTTCCATGCATTTTCACCTGCCCAAGCCGCTGCACGGCTGGCGTGAGTTCGTCGGCGAGGTCGGCATTATCGTCATCGGCGTGTTGATCGCGCTCGGCGCCGAACAGTTGATCGAGCGCATGCAATGGCGCGACAAGGTCCAGGAAACCACGGTTCAGCTCAACTCGGAGCTGCATCGCGACGCCGTCAGCGCTTATGACTGGCTCGTCGTCGCTCCATGCGTCGACGGGCAGCTCCACGCAATTGATGCAGCGCTCGCTTCGGCGCGGCAGACCCGCCGGCTTCAGCCTACCGCTGCTTTCACGCCTCCGCTCGAGATCTTCACCGAGGACACGTGGCTGAACGCCAGGGCGTTGCAGGTCGCCGATCACCTTAGCCCACAACAAGTGCAGGAATACTCGTCGCTGTTCTTCCTTCCGCGCGACCTGGGGGGATCTGTCATTGAGCTCCACAACGAAGGGGCGGTGCTCCGTTCCCTCTCTTCCGGCTATTCACCTATCTCGCCTGAAGAAGTCTCTGCGTATCAGCGGCAGGCCGGCAGGGTGCACGAACTCCTCGATCGCGTGGAACTCGGCGAGACCTTGTTGCTCAAACGATTGAGTTCGCGAGGAATTCAGCCGTCGGGGAAAGAGATGGAGTACGCCTTGGAAAGTGGTCGAAAGTGGGCCGGAGAATGCGTTTCCTCGCCCCATCTTCAGCGCGAGTTCGCGCCAGGCGACTGATCACGTCCCGCAATAAACAAGTCCAGTCGGCGAGATCGCGTTCGATTCGACCAGCATCGCACCCGCTGACTCGGCGAACCTCAGCTTGATCAGGTCGGTGTGGATCGGAACCTTCGCCGGGCATGTCGCCCCCACGTCATAGCCGCCGGGCGCCTTGGCGACATTGTAGAAGCTGCACTGCGGCCCGCCGGTCGCCTTCAGGCTCGTGCTGGTGAAGTGCCACGGCTTCGACGCGCAATTGGGCTTGCTCGTCGCCCATGTCCCGACATAGCGCATCGAGGCATTGGCCGGTGGCAGCACTCCAGCCTCGCTGTTATTCGCCGAAGCCGCGTTGGCTCCGGAGTTTGCGCCGGCGGTCTCCGCCGCGACCTTTGGCGGCGTTCCGGCGACGACGTTCGATCGCGCCGGCTGGGAGCGCTGCCCGCATCCCGCCAGCAGGAGCGCGACGGCAAGGACAAGCCGCCGCATCAGGCGGGCTCCGTCACCGCTTCCGCCGCGTTGCGGCAGTCCTCGGCGCATTCCCGGCACATCTGTGCGCATAGCCTGCAATGCTCGTGATCGTGCCGTTCGCACTCGGCGGCGCAGTTGTCGCAGGCGCGCGCGCAAAGCTCGAGCAGCTCGCGCACCGTCTGCTGGTCGTCGCCGGTCTGGCGGAGCGCGACGTTGCAGGTGGCGTCGCAGATGTCGGCGCAGTCCATGCACAGCCGGACGCACTGGACCATGTCCACCGCCTCGGCCGAGCAGGCGTCGGCGGAGCTCCGGCACATCTTGGAGCAATACATCAAATGGTGGACGGCATCGCCGAGCGGCTGGTTGACGTGCCCGTGGACGCTCGGGTGAAGCGAAATCATCTTGCGGATCGACATGGCCTTCTCCCCTTTTGCACGCCAACGGGAGTTACGCCGCGATGTTCCGCTTGAGGAGCCTCAATTCGCGGCCTACAGTTCTCGCTCTGTTCCGCGGGGAAATTAATATGGACGTCGTGATAGCGATCATTCTGGCACTCGGCGCAGTGGTCGCCGGGGTTCTAACGGGTTGGTGGCTCGCAAACCGCTCTTCAGGACCTCTGAAACGCGAACGCGATGAAGCTCGCAGCGACGCTGAGGAATGGCGCGTCAAATTCAACGAAGCGGTCGTGAACCTCGCGGCTGAGGCGGAAAAAAACAAGCGGCTCGAGGAGATTGACGCGCAACTGGCTACCGAACGCGAGGCCGCCGCTTCGCTGAGGGCCGAAGTCGCAGCTTTCACGCGAGGCGAGGCCGAGCGCGAACGATCGCATCAGGAACAAGTGAAGCAGCTGGCCGACCTGAAAATTCAGCTGGAAGCGAAATTCGGTGAATTGGCCGGCCAAGCTGTTGAGACAGCCCATGCAACCTTCTTGAAACGAGCGGACGAAAAACTCGGAGCTACGGCGGTCGCGAACGAGGCTAAGCTCAAGAATCTACTGCAGCCAGTTGAAGCCACGCTAAAGCGCTATGAGCAGAGCCTTGGCGAGATCGAGAAAGCGCGAAACGCCAGTTATGGCGAGCTGAACAAGGCCGTTGAGCTATTACGTGCGGACCAATCTTCCGTCAGACAGGAGACTGCGCGGCTGGTCAACGCTCTTAGGTCCAATCCGAAAACACGCGGTCGTTGGGGCGAGGAGAGCCTGAAAAATGTGCTCGAACAGGCGGGTCTCAATCCATATTGCGACTATCGAGCTGAAGTGACGGTTGCCACGGATGATGGACAGTTGCGGCCAGATGTCGTGGTTCGTCTGCCCGGTGGTGGCCACATCGTGATCGACGCTAAGTGCTCACTTAATGCATACCTCGATTCGTGCGATGAGGTCGATGAGGCAGCGCGAATCTTACACCTGAAGTCCCATTTGGGTTCGATCAAGTCGCACGTGCAAAAGCTCTCTTCAAAGTCTTACTGGCAGCAATTCGGCGAGACGGCTGACTTTGTAGTCATGTACATCCCGGGCGAGCACTTTCTTACCGCAGCGCTTGAGCAGGATGCTCGCGATCACAACGACCCACCACTGTGGGATTGGGCGCGTCAACGACGAGTGCTCCTCGCAACGCCGACCAACCTGCTCGTGTTGGCACGACTCGCCGCGACCTATTGGCGGCAAGATCAACAGACGAAGGAGGCCGCGGAAATCGCGAAGCTTGGAAAGGAGCTGCATTCGCGCCTCGCGACAATGGCTGAGCACGTCGGCTCGGTCGGGACGAACTTGAGCCGAATGAATAATGCATACAATAAAATGGTAGGCAGCCTGGAAAGCCAGGTATTCACACAAGCTCGTCGGTTTGAGGATTATGGCGCGGCAAGCCCCAAAGAGATTGTAGCGGCGCCGATAATCGATGCGTCACCGCGCACGCTGACGAAACTCAGTGTTGTGACCACCGATCCACAGGAAAATATTGCGGAACCAAGTGACAAGGGAGCCGCCGAAGCATAGTCTTCATTCACCTCAGCAAGGCGACTTGTCCCGGTGGACTAGCTCAGTGATGACCCCGCAGATGGGCAGCACAGCGGCTTGAACGAAGGACACCTCCGCTGACCTGAGGCAACTTAGGAATGGAGGCAATGATGGGTACGCCCATGTTTGCCTCTGCGCCTACTTGTGATGGTCAGTGGTACTCAGTGCTCGTGACCCTTCGGGGGACGATTTCCAGAGTGATCCCTGGCGTGTTTGCGTCCAAGGCCGAGGCTGATGAAAACGCTCGTCGTTACACCAGCGCGGCTGAGTAGACGTTAGAGGCGGCCCGGCTGCACGTGCGGCCGGGCCTTTCAGCGTCATTGCGCCGGCACCTGACCCCCCCAGACCGCCGTCGAACAATGATCGCGCGCAGGGCGTCCGATGGATCAGGAGCGCAGCATGTCCAAGGGACATGCGAGTATACTGATCGAGCACGATCATGTTGCAAAATAGGGTTTCGGCTGCTTCGTTCGGGCCGGCTCTTTGAACCTTTGAAACCCGCGCTAGTCCACCTTCACGAAGGTCACACGCTTCAATGCCGCTGCCGAGGGGAACGACCCTCGTCCGCAGCCCATCGGACGCGAACTTAGTGACCTTTTAAAGGCCGCCGCAGCCGTCGAATCTTTTGCCGTCGACGGTGACCTGGACCTTGTCCGGATAGACCCGGTCGCTCATCCCGTCGCTGCACCGCGCATGGACGATGTTCACGTCGATCCGCGCCGTGCGGTAGATCTCGCCGGCGATCCCGACGATCGGCTTCGGCGTCGGCTGCTCGATCGGCTGCTCGCCCGAGCGCACGAAGGTAAGATTGTGCTCGTCGATCAGAAGGTTCCAGAAGGGCTCGGTTCCGAGGGCGTGATAAGGCGGCGGCGGAGCGGCGGGTATCGAGGCGCAGGCCGACAGGAGAACTGCGCCAACGATGGTCAGTGGCGTTCGCATGGTTCGACTATCTCCAACTCGCCCGGATCGCGAAAGCCATCACGGCGGCGGCCATCGCCGCGTTGAGGCTGTCGGCGCGGCCCGCCATCGGGATTTTCACCAGCAGGTCGCATTCGGATTCATAATCGGCGGGAAGGCCCTGCTGCTCGTTGCCGATCAGGAGGAAGCAGGGCTGTCCATACTCGGTCTCGAGATAATCCTGCCTCGCCTTGAGGCTGGTCCCGACGAGTTGTCCTTCTCCGCTGCGGAGCCACGCGACGAACTCGGGCCAGCGCGCGGCGGCGATCTGTTGGGTGAAGAGCGCGCCCATCGACGCCCGCACCGACTCGACCGAAAACGGATCGGCGCAATCGTCGATCAGGATGAGCCCGCCCGCGCCCGCAGCGTCCCCGGTCCTGAGGATCGTGCCGATATTCCCCGGATCGCGCAGCGCCTGGACGACGATCCACAGCGGTGATTTCGTCCGGTCGATCCGCTCCAGCGCCATGTCCGGCTGCCGATAAGCTCCGAGCAGCATCTGCGGATTGTCCTTGCCGCTCATCTTGGAGAGGATGTCGGGCGTCGTCTCGATCGCATCGCCGCCCGCCGCTTCGGTCGCGGCGATGATTTCGGCGGCCAGCGGGTGCTTGGCGCCTTCGGCTGAAAAAGCGATAATCTCCGGCAGCATCCCGCTGTCGCGAGCCTCGGTCAGGATGCGGAGCCCCTCTGCGAGGAACAGCCCCTCGGTCCGCCGCGCCTTCTTGTCCCTGAGCGAGCGAAGCAGCTTCACGGTGGAGTTTGAAAAGGCGGTGACCTGGCGGGGCATTACTCTTCCCCAAACCGCTCCTCGACGAGGCTGACAAGCTTCGCCAGCGCCTCGTCGGCATAGTCGCCCTCGACATGGATGACGATCATGTCCCCGACGCCCGCGCCGAGCATCATCAGGCCCATGATCGACGTCCCGCAGACCTTGTTGCCGTCTTTCTCGACCTCGACCGCCGCATCGATCTCGCTGGCGAGATTGACGAACTTGGCGCTGGCCCGAGCGTGGAGGCCGCGTTGGTTCCGGATCTGAACTTCGCGGCTGGCGCGGTTCAAGCGGCGGCTTCCCCGAGGATTTCGGAAGCGACCGAGATATATTTTCTGCCTGCCTCGCGTGCCGCTGCGACGGCGGCATGCACCGGCATCACCTTGCGCGCACCTTCGAGGCGGATCAGCATCGGCAGGTTCACGCCGGCGATCACCTCGACATTCTCGCCCTTCATCAGGCTGATGGCGAGGTTCGACGGGGTTCCACCGAACAGGTCGGTGAGGATGATCACGCCCTTGCCCTGGTCGACCTTGGCGATCGCTTGGGCGATGTCCTTGCGGCGGGCTTCCATGTCGTCGTCGGGTCCGATGCAGATCGGCTCGATCGCCTCCTGCGGCCCGACCACATGTTCCATCGCGGTGACGAATTCGGCCGCAAGCCGGCCATGGGTCACCAGCACCAATCCAATCATCGATTCAATCCGTCCTCGCCCTCGCTTGCCGACGCGCGCCCGGGATGCCGTTCGATCGTGTCACTCGGCGGCGAGGCGAGATCACGGTGACGCACATTCGGAGCAAATCCGGCTTCCCGCAACCGTTCCGCCATTTCGACTGCCGCGGCCACCGAGCGGTGCCGCCCTCCTGTACATCCGAATGCGACGGTCACGTAACTTTTGCCCGCGGCCCAGTAGCGGGGAATCCAGTCGATGAGAAGCGATTCGATTTGGCTCATCGTCTCGCTCCAGGCCGGCTCGATCGCCAGATAGTCCCGAACCGGCGCGTCGGCGCCGGTCAGCGGGCGAAGCTCCTCGACCCAGTGCGGGTTGGGCAGGAACCGCAGGTCGAACACCAGGTCGGCGGTGCGCGATATGCCGCGCGCGAAGCCGAACGAGGCGATGGTCAGCACCGGCTGATCCGCGTCTCCGCCGTAGCGGCGCCGGAGCTCGTCGCCGAGCTCGGCGGGGCTTAGATCGGTGGTGTCGAGGACGCTATCCGCAGCGCTGCGGAGTGGCGCGGTCACCCGCCGATCGCGTGCGATTCCGTCTTCGGCCGGCCGGTCGGGTGCGAGCGGGTGCCGGCGACGGGTTTCGTCGTAGCGCCGGATCAGCTCTCCGCCCGAGCAATCGAGATAGAGGATTTCGGGCTCGACGCCTTCGATCGATCGGAGCAGCGCGGGCAGAGTCTCCGCGTCGAAGCCGCGGCTCCGGGCGTCCATCGCGACCGCAACGGGCCTGGCCCCGCGCTGTCCGCGTCCATGCACGAACGCCTCGAGCAGATCGGCGGGGAGATTGTCGACCGTGTCCCAGCCCATATCCTCGAGCGTGTCGAGCACGGTCGACTTGCCCGCGCCGGACATGCCGGTGACGAGCAGTAGCCGCGGCAGATGCCGCGATGGGCTCACGGGAAGTTGAGGCCCATGCGGTCGAGGGCGATCGCCACCTTCGGCGCGGCCGAAGCGGTCATCGCGTCGATCGAGATCAGCGGCACCCGGACGCCGAGGATGAGGCGCTCGCGGCTGTCGTCGGGCATGCGCTCGAGATCGCTCCGCAGCTCCACGATCAAGGCCACGGGGATATCGGTCACGCCGCCGACCTCGACGATTCCGATGCCGCGGATTTCGAGCTTGCCGTCGATGTTCTGCGCCGCAGCCGCGAGCAGCCGGTTGCCATCGCGCTTCACCACCGTGCGGTCGTCGCTGACCAGCGCGAAGCCGCGGTCGATGAGGCGCAGCGCCAGGTCCGACTTGCCCGAGCCCGACGGGCCCGTGATCAGCACCGCCCGACCGTTGCTGGCGACCGTGCTCGCGTGGAGCGTCTCTGCGGAAATGCGCGGTCCGGCTCCGGGCTGCATCTGGCTCATGCGCGGTCCGCCGATGGAAGCCGGATGATGAAGCGGGCGCCGGATGGAGCGTCGTCGCGATCGTGCACGTCAATCTCTCCGTCGTGGCCATTGACGATTGCCTGGGCGATAGCAAGGCCGAGCCCGGAATGCCGGCCAAAGCTCTCGCCCTCGGGCCGTACTGAGTGGAAGCGGTTAAAGATCGCTTCACGCGCCTCGTGTGGCACGCCCGGACCTTCGTCGTCGATGCGGATGCGGACCTCGTCGCCGACGGCAGCGGCGGCAATCTCGACGAGGCCGCCCGGCGGCGAAAAGCTCACTGCATTGTCGATGATCGCGTTGATCGCGCGGGCCAGCTGATCCGGCTTTCCCATCACCACCGCAGTATCCTTGCGCGGCCGTGCGAACGCGATCCGGGCGTCGCCTTTCTCGCGCCGGTTTTCCCAGCTCGAGGCGACCTGCTCGATCAAGGGACCCAGGTCGACCCGCTCGAACGTCGCCCGATGAAGCTCCGCATCCGTCCGCGCGGCCTCGCTCACATCGTTGATGAGCCGATCGAGACGCCGAACATCTTCGCGAGCGATCGTCATCAGACGGCGACGCAGCTCGGGATCTTCGACGCTGTCCAGCCCGTCGACCGCGGACCGGAGCGAGGCGAGGGGGTTCTTGAGCTCGTGAGTGACGTCCGCCGCGAATGCTTCGATATTGTCGATCCGCTGGCGGAGCGACTGGCTCATGTCGGAGACGGCGCGGGCGAGCAGCCCAATCTCGTCGCTTCGCCTCGGCAGGCGCGGCACCTTGACTTCGCGGGCGCGGCCTAGCCGGACGCGGTGCGCCGCGATCGCCAGGCGCCGAAGCGGCCTGACGATCGTCCTTGCAAGAAACATCGAAAGCAGGACCGAGATCGCGACGACCAGCGCCATTGCTCCGATGATGAACGCGCGTTCCCGGCGCACGGTGTGGGTGAAGGTCCGGTCGTTGTCCGTCGCCAGGAGCACATATCCCTCGAACGGCACTGCCGACGAAATGACCGGCGTAAGGTCGGGAGCGTCCCTGATCTTGGTCGTGGCGCGGCCGAGCCTCTTTGCGCGCAGCGCTTCGGGCCACGCCTGCATCCGGTCAACCGGTGGGTCGACATAGTCTTCGTGGCGCCGGGCCCCGACAACGAAATTGAAGCCGCGGTCGAGTGCCCGGGCGATCGTCTTGGTCCAATGCTCGCTGTTTGGATCCCGAAGCTGGTAGGTCGGGCCGGTCTGCCGCCAGCTGTCGACCAGCAGCGATCCGTCAGGTCCGTACAGTCGGAAGCGATCGTCGGTGACCTTCGAGGCCGTCGCGAGCAGCGCCGGCCAGTCCTGCTGCGGTACGTGGCTCAATGCGGCCACGGCGGTCACCGTTTCGAGCCGGGTCTGCTGGGTACGTTCCTTGCTCAGCCGGTGCCGGAACACGTCGAGGTAGAGCGTGCTCAGCACGACCAGCAGAAGAGTCAGGATGTTGAGCGCAAGGATTCGGTGGGTGAGAGTCCAGCGGCCCGACCATTTCAGCTGCGGTTCGGGCGGCTCACTGCTCGTCGAATCGATAGCCGACGCCATAGAGGGTCTCGATTGCATCGAATTCGGGGTCGACGCTTCGGAACTTGCGCCGGATGCGCTTGATGTGGCTGTCGATGGTTCGGTCGTCGACATAGATGTCCTCGTTATAGGCCACATCGAGCAGCTGGTTGCGCGATTTCACGACGCCGGGGCGCTGCGCGAGCGCCTCGAGGATCAGGAATTCGGTGACGGTGAGGCTCACGTCCTTACCGTCCCATCGGACCTTGTGCCGAGCCGGGTCCATCATCAGGCGCCCGCGTTCGAGCGGCGCCGGCTCCGCTTCTTCCGAACTCGCACTCGCCTCGCCTCGCTCGAGCTCCTGGCGCCGCAGGATCGCTCGGATTCGGGCGATCAGCAGGCGCTGCGAGAACGGCTTCGAAATATAGTCATCCGCGCCCATCGCGAGGCCCAGGGCTTCGTCGAGCTCGTCGTCTTTCGACGTCAGGAAGATCACCGGCACTGAGCTGAACTCGCGAATCCGGCGCAACAGCTCCATTCCATCGAGGCCGGGCATCTTGATATCGAATACGCCCAGATCCGGCGGGTTGTCGGCGAGCGCCTTGAGCGCGAGCATCGGGTCGGAATAGACGCGGGTGACGAATCCCTCCTGCTGGAGCGCGATGGACACCGAGGTCAGGATGTTGCGGTCGTCGTCGACCAGCGCGATCACCTGGCTCATCCGCTGCTCGCCCGCTGCCTCTTGCCGCTCCAAGGGTTGCGGATAGCCAGCGGCAGGTCGGGGCACAAGCTCGCTATGGTCTTGTGAAGTTGGTCCTATCTTCCCACTTCGAGGACGTGAATTGCCGCCGGGCCGTTTTGACCAAGGGGCGGATTCGCGCTTATAGGCGCGCTACGCACAGGCAATGCGGCGGCAGGCCAGGAACCGGTCGCCGCCGCATTTTGACATCAGGAAGGGTAATTCGAGCGTGAATGAACGGGTCCCCAGCCGCGGCCTTGATACCCAGGGCATCGCTACCGGCGCTGAAATCTTCTGGAATCTGACCACCGCGCCGCTGGTCGAGCATGCGGTCCGGCGAGGGGAGGGACTGCTGGCGAAAGATGGGCCTTTGGTGGTGCGCACGGGACAGCACACCGGGCGAAGCGCCCAGGACAAGTTCACGGTCAAGGACGAACTCACCGAGAACGTGATCTGGTGGAATAACGGCAACAAGCCGATGGACCCGGCGGCTTTCGCCCGGCTGCATGACGACTTCCTCCTCGCGCTCGCCGACAAGGACCAGCTATATGTTGCCGACCTGTACGGCGGATCGCAGCCGGAGCACCGGGTCAAAGTGCGCGTGATCAACGAGCTCGCTTGGCACAACCTGTTCATTCGTACCCTGCTGGTGCGTCCGGAGGCGGACGAGCTGCCGGCTTTCGACCCGGAATATCTGATCATCGACCTGCCCAGCTTCCGCGCCGATCCCGAGCGCCACGGCTGCCGCAGCGAGACGGTCGTCGCGGTAAATTTCGCCAGGAAGCTGATCCTGATCGGCGGCACGGCTTATGCCGGCGAGATGAAGAAGTCGGTCTTTGGCCTGCTGAACTTCATCCTCCCGCCGCAGGGCATCATGCCGATGCATTGCTCGGCGAACATTGGAGCCGACGGCGACACGGCAATCTTCTTCGGCCTCAGCGGCACCGGCAAGACGACTCTGTCCGCCGACCCCAACCGAACCCTGATCGGCGACGACGAGCACGGCTGGTCGGACACGGCGGTCTTCAACTTCGAGGGCGGCTGCTACGCCAAGATGATCCGTCTGTCGGCCGAGTCCGAGCCCGAGATTTACGCGACGACCAAGCGCTTCGGAACGGTCCTTGAAAATGTCGTGATCGATCCCGTGACACGCACGCTCGACCTCGACGATCCGACGCTCGCCGAGAACAGCCGCGGCGCTTACCCGATCGACTTCATCCCCAATTCGTCGGCCGACAACATGGGCCCGGTGCCCAAGAATGTCGTCATGTTGACCGCCGACGCGTTCGGCGTCCTTCCGCCGATCGCCAAGCTGACGCCCGACCAGGCTATGTACCATTTCCTGTCGGGTTACACGGCCAAGGTCGCCGGGACCGAGATTGGCGTGACCGAGCCGCAGGCGACCTTTTCGACCTGCTTCGGCGCACCGTTCATGCCGCGGCACCCGTCGGTCTATGGCAACCTCCTCAAGAAGCGCATCGCCGAGGGCAGCGTCGACTGCTGGCTGGTCAACACCGGCTGGACCGGCGGCAAGTACGGCGTCGGTAAGCGCATGCCGATCAAGGCGACTCGCGCGCTGCTCAACGCCGCGCTCGACGGCAGCCTGAAGAAGGGCAAGTTCCGGAAGGACCCGAACTTCGGGTTCGAAGTGCCGGTCGAGCTGCCCGGTTGCACCGAGCTCCTGGATCCCCGCAGCACCTGGGCGGACCCCGCCCAATATGACGCGATGGCCGCGAAGCTCGTCGACCTGTTCGCGCAGAATTTCGCGCAGTTCGCGGATCAGGTGGACGAGGGAGTCCGGCAGGCGGCGCCTAAGGCGCAACAAGCGCAATCCCAGCCGCAGACCGCCCAGACCACCTCAGCGTAGGCCTGATCCCTGTCGGGCCCTCACAGGACCCGACCGATGACCGAATTCCGACCCCGCTTCTTCGCCTCCGACGCCGATGTCGTGCACATCGGCGAAGGGCTGGTCGAGCGCACACTGGCCCGCGCCGAATGGACTCACGAGGCGCATCTCGCCGCGACCGCCTACCTGCTGCTGAGGCGACCTGACATCGACGTGGATCGCGAGCTTCCCGATCTAATCCGCCGCTACAACGAGAGCGTCGGCGGCGTGAACAGCGACAGCGAAGGCTATCACGAGACGATCACCCGCGTGTTCCTCGCCGGAGTGCGGCTGTTTCTCGAGGAAGCCGACCCGAAGGAGCCGCTGTGCGAACTCGTCAACGAGCTGCTGCTCTCGCCGACGGGCCGCCGCGACTGGCCCTTGCGCTTCTATTCACCGCAGCTTCTCTTCTCGGTCGAAGCCCGTCGCCGTTTCGTCGAGCCCGATCTTCGGGTGCTTCCCTAAGCCGCGTCCCCGGCAGTACAGGCGAAGACGGTTTCCGAGGGGGAGGGGATAAGAGAATGAAGCTATTCGTCGCGTTCGGCGCAGTTTTGCTTGGGACCAGCGCGCTCTCTTCACAGGTTGTTGCAGCTCCTGCTGCAAGGCATGCCCCGCAGGCCTCAGCCGACGCCCGCCTGAAGGCGCTCTACGATGCTTACGCCGACTGGGATGCGCAGCAATCCGGTCAGACCTGGAACGCCAAGGGAGAGCTCGAATCGACGGGCCACCTGCCGCACGTCGATGCCGCGTCGCAGCTTCGCCGCGAAGCGCATTTGAAGGACGTGCTGGCGCAGCTGAACGCCATTTCGCCGGCGCAGCTCTCACCCGACGAGCAGGTCAATGCCGCAGTCCTTCGAACGACCTTGGAGAACCAGGTCGCCGACGATCACTTCCGCACCTGGGAGATGCCGTTCAACAGCGACAGCTCCTTCTGGACCTATCTCGACGCCTCGCAGCCGTTCGACGATGTCGCGGGCTACCAGCGCTACATCGCCCGGATGCGCGATATCCCGCGCTTCTTCGACGAACAGATCGCCAACATGCGCGCCGGCCTGGCGCGCGGGTTCAGCGTACCCCGGGCGACGCTCGAGGGCCGCGACAAATCGGTCGCGACCTTTATCGTCGACGATCCGGAAAAAAGCAGTTTCTACAAGCCGTTTGAGCGCTTTCCTTCGAATATCCCCGCGGCCGCGCAGGAGCAATTGCGCGCAGAAGCCCGGGCAGCGATCCAGCAGTCGGTGATGCCGGCGTACACCAAGCTGCTTGGCTTCATCCGCGACGATTACATCCCGCACACCCGGACCACGATCGCGGCGCACGACCTGCCCGACGGCGACGCTTTCTACCGCTCGCAGGTGCGCGAATATACGACCACCGACATGACGCCCCAGCAGATCCACCAGCTCGGGCTCCAGGAAGTCGCGCGGATCGACGCCGAGATGCAGAAGACGATGCGCGACAGCGGCTTCAAGGGCACGATGCCCGAATTCCTGCACTTCCTGAAGACGGACCCGCAGTTCATCGCCAAGACTCCCGACGAGCTGCTCGGAGTCTCATCTTATGTCGCAAAGCGGGTCGACGGCGTGATCGGCCAGCATTTCGGACTTCTGCCGAGGGCCCGCTTCGGGATCATCCCGGTGCCGCCGGCGCTCGCACCTTTCTACACCTCCGGGCGCGGCGGACGCGAGAATTGCATGATGAACACCTACGACCTGCCGGTGCGCCCGCTCTACAATATCCCCGTCCTGACGCTGCACGAATGCGAGCCGGGACACAGTTTCCAGCTCGGGCTCGAAGCGGAGCAGAAGGCGCTGCCGAGGTTCCGCCGCAACCTCTATTTCTCCGGCATGGGCGAGGGGTGGGGCCTGTACAGCGAATGGCTCGGCAACGAGCTCGGCATCTATCGCACGCCCTACGAGAAGTTCGGCCAGGAGAGCTACGACATGTGGCGCGCCTGCCGGCTCGTGATCGACACCGGGATCCACCAGTACGGCTGGTCGCGGCAACAGGCGATCGACTATCTCGCGAGCCACACCGCGCTCAGTCAGCACGAGGTCGAGACGGAGGTCGACCGCTACATCAGCTGGCCGGGCCAGGCGCTCGCGTACAAGCTCGGTGAGCTGACGATCCTGAAGCTTCGCAAGGAATCCGAAACCACGCTCGGGCCCAGATTCGACGAGCGCGGCTTCCACGACACGATACTGGCGCTGGGTTCGGTGCCGCTGAGTGTGCTCGAGGACCGGATGCACGCCTGGATTCGCGCGCAGTCGGCTAAGCCGGCGGCGGGATCACGTGCTCCGGCTCGACCTTAAGGCAATTGCCTTCGATGTCGACGATTCGCACGCGATCGCCGGGCTGAGCCGGGCCGCCCCGGGCCGACCATTCGCTGTCGCCGACGCGGACTCGGCCGCCGTTCTTGTCGATCGGCTGAGTCGCGACCACGACCGTTCCCAGCATCCGTTTCGCCCGGTCGTTGAGGAAAGGATCGGGGGAATAATCGTAGCGCATCGAATAAGCGCGGCGGCCGCCAATCCGCGCGGCGAGGAAGGCAAGCACCGCGAAGATCGCCAGCTGCAGCGCGATCGGCAGCGGAAGCAGGAGCGACAGGAATCCGGTCGCCACCGCTGCGCCGCCGATGAACACCAGGAAGAAGCCGGGCGCGATCAGCTCCGCGATCAGCAGCACCACCCCGCCGATCAGCCACAGCCATTCCGGATCGATAGGGAGGTCGCTCATTCGCCGGCTTTGGGCACGCTGGCGACCGACTTGGGTTTGGGCGCTTGCGAGGCGCCGGTCATTCCTCCGACCGCTTCTTTCGCCAGCTCGCCGATGCCGCCAAGTGTGCCGATCAGCTGAGTGGCTTCCACCGGGAACAGGATTGTCTTGGCATTGGGTGAGCGGGCGAACTCGGCGACGGCCTCGACATATTTCTGAGCGACGAAATAGTTGATCGCCTGGGCGCTTCCGCCCTCGATGGCGTCGCTCACCGCCTTGGTTGCCGCCGCTTCCGCCTGCGCCGCCCGCTCACGCGCCTCCGCCTCGCGGAACGCCGCTTCGCGCGAGCCTTCCGCCGAAAGAATCGCAGCCTGTTTCTCGCCCTCGGCCTTGAGGATCGCGGACTGGCGCGAGCCCTCGGCCTCGAGGATCACGGCGCGCTTCTCGCGTTCAGCCTTCATCTGCCGGGTCATCGCGTTGACGATATCCTGCGGCGGCCGGATGTCGCGAAGCTCGACGCGGGTGATCTTCACGCCCCAGGATTCGGTTGCCTGGTCGACCACCGACAGGAGCTTGACGTTGATTTCGTCCCGCCTCGACAGGGTCTCGTCGAGGTCCATCGATCCCATGACGGTCCGGAGATTGGTGGTCGAGAGCGCGGTGATCGCCGAATAAAGATCGTACACCTCATAGGCGGCCTTGGCGGCGTCGAGCACCTGGAAGAAGACGACGCCGTCGACCGCGACCATCGCATTGTCCTTGGTGATGATCTCCTGCCCGGGAATTTCGAGCACCTGCTCCATCATGTTGATGCGGCGGCCGACACGGTAGAAGAAGGGTGTCACGTAATTGAACCCCGGCTCCGCCACCCGGACGAAGCGGCCGAAATGCTCGATCGTGTAGCGATAGCCCTGGCGGACAATCTTCACGCCCATCATGACGTAGAGCAGAACCAGGACGGCAACGGCGGCTGCGAACGTCGTCAGCATTTCTCTTCCCCGCTTTCGCTTATTCAGGGCATGATGCGACGGCCATGACGCAAGCGGAAGCGAAAAACGACGAGCCCGTGGACCTATTCGCCATACGGTCCCTGCTGTTCCTGCCGGCTTCGAACCCGCGCGCGATCGCCAAGGCGCGAGGAGCGGGCGCCGATCTCGTCGTCCTCGACCTCGAAGATGCGGTGAAGGCTCAGGACAAGGAAGCCGCGCGCGCTGCCGCCGTCGAGGCCGTGGCGTCGCCCTGGGCGATGCCCGTCGCGATCCGGGTCAATGGCCTGGGCAGTGAGTGGCACTCACGCGACCTCGACGCCGTCGCAGGGTCCAAGGCCGATTTCGTCGTCGTACCGTGCGCCATCTCGCCCCGAATGGTTCGCGAGATCGCCGAAGCCGTATCGAAACCGGTCATGGCGATGATCGAAACTGCCGCGGGCGTCCTCGCGGCCGCCGAGATCGCGAGTGAGTCAGCGGCACTTATCGCCGGCACCAACGACCTGCGCGCCGATCTTCGCCTTCCCCTCGACGCAACTCGCGAGCCGATTTCGGCCTCGCTCCAGTTGATCGTGCTCGCGGCGCGCGCCCACGGGGTCGCCGTGTTTGATGGCGTGTTCAACAATCTGGAGGACAGCGACGGTTTCCTGTCGGAAGCGCGGGACGGCCGTGGGCTCGGCTTCGACGGTAAAAGCCTGATCCACCCCAACCAGATCACTCCCTGTCACGAGGCCTTCGCACCGGGCGCGGCCGAAGTTGAACGCGCCCGCGCCCTCATCGACGCGTTCCACGGTGGCGCCGAGCGCTTCGGCAACGAGATGATCGAACGCATGCATGTCGAAGCCGCGGAACGCGTGCTGGCAAGGGCGAACGCCTGACCAGAGACTTGGCGAATCGCCGCCGCTCTGTCATGGGCCGATATGGCCCGCCCCAACGACGCTCCTGACATTTCGCCCGACATCCCTTTGGGACTGACGTTCGACGACGTCCTCCTGCAGCCGCTCGAATCCTCGGTCCTGCCGAGCCAGGCGGACACGAGGACCTTCCTCACGCGCGAGATTCCGCTCAACATCCCGATATTGTCCTCGGCCATGGATACGGTGACCGAAGCCGACATGGCCATCGCCCTTGCCCAGCTCGGGGGGATCGGCGTGCTCCACCGTAACATGACGATCGATGAGCAGGCGCTGGTCGTCCGCCAGGTGAAGCGCTTCGAGAGCGGAATGGTGGTCAATCCGATCACCATGAGCCCCGGCCAGACTCTCGCCCAGGCGCTGGAGCTGATGAAGAGCCACCGTATCAGCGGCATCCCGATCGTCGAGAGGTCCGGCAAGCTGTGCGGCATCATCACCAACCGGGACGTCCGCTTCGCGGAGAACCCGAAGCAGCCGGTGAGCGAGCTCATGACGAGGGACAACCTCGCGACCGTGAAGATCGGCACGAGCCAGGAGGAGGCGCGGCGGATCCTCCACCAGCGCCGGATCGAGAAGCTGCTCGTCGTCGACGAGGACGATCACTGCGTCGGCCTGATCACGGTCAAGGACATCGAAAAGTCGGTCGCCGCTCCGCTCGCCACCAAGGATGCCGAAGGGCGCCTTCGCGTCGCCGCAGCCACCACCGTTGGCGACAAGGGCTTCGAGCGTTCGGAGGCGCTGATCGACGCCGGTTGCGACTGTATCGTCATCGATACCGCCCACGGCCACAACACCGACGTCGGCAGGACCGTCGAGCGGGTGAAGTCGGTTTCGAACTCGGTGCAGGTGATCGCGGGCAATGTGGCGACCGCCGACGCCGCGAGAGCGCTGGTCGATTCGGGCGCCGACGCAATCAAGGTCGGGATCGGACCGGGATCGATCTGCACGACGCGGATCGTGGCCGGAGTTGGTGTTCCGCAGCTCACCGCGGTGATGGAAGCGGCGAGGGCGGCAAATGGCGTGCCGGTGATCGCCGACGGCGGGATTCGCACCAGCGGCGACATCGCCAAGGCGCTCGCGGCGGGCGCCTCGAGCGTCATGGTCGGATCGCTTCTCGCCGGCACCGAGGAGGCGCCAGGCGAAATCTTCCTCTACCAGGGCCGCAGCTACAAATCCTACCGCGGCATGGGTTCGGTTGGTGCCATGGCGCGCGGATCGGCCGATCGTTACTTCCAGCAGGACATTCGCGATCACCTGAAGCTCGTCCCGGAAGGGATCGAGGGGCAGGTGCCGTACAAGGGGCCGGTCCGCGACATCATCCACCAGCTGGTCGGCGGCGTGAAGGCGGCGATGGGCTATACCGGGTCGCAGACGATTGCCGAGCTTCAGAAGCGAGCGCGGTTCGTGCGGATCACCAACGCCGGGCTTTCGGAGAGCCATGTGCATGACGTTGCGATCACTCGGGAAGCGCCCAATTACCCGACGCGCTGAGCGATGACTCCCGCCGCGCGGCTGCAGGCGGCGATCGAGATTCTCGACGAGGTGATCCGCTCGGTCCGGGACGACGGGCCGCCAGCCGATGCGATCGTCACCCGGTACTTCAAGCACCGGCGCTATGCCGGATCGAAAGACCGCCGAGCGGTGCGCGAGCTCGTGTTCCGGGCGATCCGCCGAACCGCTGACTCGCCGGCAAGCGGACGTGCGGCGATCGTCGGACTGGCTCGAGAGGAGCCGGAACTGCTGGAATTCTTCGGCCAGCCGCGCGGACCCGAGCGCTTGCACGCCGAAGAGACCGGCGCGCAGGCAGGCTTCGTACCGGCTTGGATCGCCTCGGAGCTGTCGCCTCTGGTCTCCTCGGACGAGTGGCCGGCGCTGCTCGACCGCGCTCCACTGGACCTGCGAGTCAACGTCTCGAAATGCTCGCGGGACGAGCTGCTCGAGCAGTTTGTCGATGCGGTGCCGACGCAGGTCAGTCCGTGGGGCATTCGACTCCCGCCCGACAGCCGCGTCGAGAGCGAACCCGGCTTCGAATCCGGGCAAGTCGAAATCCAGGACGAGGGCAGCCAGCTCATCGCGCTCGCCTGCGACGCGAAAGCAGGCGAGCGGATTGTCGACCTGTGCGCGGGGGCAGGGGGCAAGTCGCTGGCCCTGGCGGCGGCGGCTCCTGGCGCTACGATCCTGGCCACGGACAGCAATCGCGCGCGTCTCTCCAGGCTTCGACCTCGCGCCGAGCGGGCAGGCGCCGTGATCGAAACATGCCTGCTCAACCCGCCGAACGAGCTTGAAGATCTCGCCGACTGGCGTCGAATGACTGACGTGGTCCTCGTCGACGCGCCCTGCTCCGGAAGCGGAACGTGGCGCCGCAATCCCGAAGGCCGCTGGCGGCTCACTCCTGAGCGGCTCGACCGATTGGTTGGCGTTCAGGAGCGCCTGCTGGACATAGGCGCCGATCTGGTCCGCCCGGACGGACGCCTGGTCTATGCGGTCTGCTCGCTCCTGTCCCGCGAGGGGGCAGGGCAGATCGACCGCTTTCTCCAGCGCCATTCATCGTGGATTAGTGAGGCAGCCGGCATTGCTGCCGGACGTTCGGATGGCGCCGGGCGGTTGCTCACTCCGGCGCATGACCATACCGACGGCTTTTTCATCGCGCGGCTCCGCCGTCCATGCTAGGCGGAACGCACGAGAAGTGGAGAATTTGATGCAGTCCTTGCCGCGTCTTCTGCTTGCCGGCTTCGCCGTCGTCGCGCTCGGCGCGCCTGTCGCGGGCCAGCGGCCCGACGACCAGATCCAGCCGAAGTCGGTGCAGCTGATGCACCAGGCCGAGACGCTCATGTCGTCCGGGAAGCTCGAGGAAGCGGAAAACCTGCTCGAGACCGCGCTCGCCGTCGATCCGCGCAACCGCTGGGCCTATATCGACATCGCCAAGGTTGCGGAGAAGCAGCGTCTGTTCGGCAAGGCCGTGCTGATGACCGACAAGGCGCTTCTAATCGAACCCAACGATCCGGACGCGATCGCGGTCCAGGGCGAAGCGATGGTGCAGATGGGCGCGACCGCCCGGGCACAGCAGAACCTCCAGAAGCTCCAGCAGATCTGCGCGGCCAAGGGCTGCCCGCAGGTGGCGCAGCTGTCGGCCGCGATCAATCGCGGGCCCGCGGTCGCGTCGGCCAAGGCGCCTGAAAGCCCGAAAAAGGACTGACCTCTAGCTGAGCGCTCGCGCCAGCTTTACCCATTCGTCGACGCTGAGCGTCTCCGCGCGCCGTTGCGCGTCGATCCCCAGTGATTCCGCAGCCTCGATCGCGCCGGGCACCTGCTTCAGGCTCGATCGAAGCATCTTGCGACGCTGTCCGAACGCGGCCTCGGTGAGCCGCTCGATCGCCTTTGGGTCGACGTTTTCAGGCTGCGGAGCGGGCTCGATGTGGACGACCGCCGAGGTGACCTTCGGCGGCGGGACGAAGGCGGAGCGATTGACAGTCATCGCGATCCGCGGCCGCGATCGCCACTGCGCCGCGACGGATAACCGGCCGTAAGCGCCGCTCCCCGGCTGGGCTACGATGCGCTCGGCCACTTCCTTCTGAAACATAAGTGTCAGCGACGCCCACCACGGCGGCCAATCGCCCGACAGCCACTTCAGGAGAAGCGCCGTGCCGACGTTGTAGGGCAGGTTGGCGACGACATGGACTCCAGCGCCGGCGACCGCTCGCTCATCGACCTTCAGCGCGTCCGCCTCGACCAAGGTCAAGCGATCATGGTGCTGTTGCCGGAGTTCCTCGAGCGCGGGAATGCAGCGGCGATCGCGTTCGACGGCGATGACCGACGCGCCAGCGTCGAGCAGCGCTCGCGTCAAGCCGCCGGGGCCTGGGCCGACCTCGTAGACGATCTGGCCCGACAGATTACCTGGAATCGCGGCGATCCGCGCGAGCAGCTGGCGGTCGAGGAGGAAATTCTGCCCGAGCGCCTTGCTCGCGCTGAGGCCGTGGCGGGCGATGACCGCACGCAGCGGCTCCGGATCGCGGTTCAAGGCGCCTCGGCGCGCATCAGCGCATTCGCGGCAGCCATCCGGATCGCAGCCGCCATGGGCCGCGGGTCGGCGCGGTCCTGACCGGCGATGTCGAACGCGGTTCCATGGTCCGGCGCGGTGCGGACGATCGGAAGCCCCAGGGTAACATTGACCGCGTCCTCGAAATGCAGCGCCTTGATCGGGATCAGCGCCTGGTCGTGGTACATGCACAGCGCTGCGTCGTAATTGGCGCGGGCGGCCGCATGGAACATGGTGTCCGCCGGGTGTGGACCGCTAACCCGCCAGCCTTCCGCGGCAAGCGCGGCGATCGCGGGCTCGATGATCTCGATCTCTTCGGTTCCGAGCTGTCCACCTTCACCCGCGTGGGGGTTTAGGCCGCTGATGGCGAGCCTCGGCTCAGGGATTCCGAAGTTGCGCTGGAGCCCGCGCAATGCTGCCCGTCCGCGCGATTCGATCAAGGAGCTGGTGAGGGCAAGCGGCACGTCCGCCAGCCGAAGGTGGGTGGTGACCGGCACGGTTCGAAGCGTCGGCCCGGCAAGCATCATCACGACATTGGCCGCCGCGATCCCGCAGCGCTCGGCAACGAATTCGGTCTGGCCCGGGTGCTGGAAGCCGATCGAATAAAGCTGTTCCTTGGCGACCGGTCCGGTGACGACCGCCGCGGCGGACCCTGACCGCGCGAGGCCGACTGCAAGCTCGAGGGAATCGAGCGAACAATGAGCGCCGGCAACGCTCGGATGGCCAGGCGCATCCGATTCGCCGGCGGGAAGCTGGATCAGCGGCAGTCCGATGTCGAAGGCGCAATCCGCATCGGCGGGGCTTTCGACGACTTCGATGGGACCGTCCCACACCGCCGCCACAGATCGCGGATCGCCGATTGCGACGAAAGGCGGCAGGTTGAACTCGCCGCGCGAGTCCCAGCATTTGGCGATGACTTCAGGCCCGATCCCAGCCGGGTCTCCGAGGGAAATCGCAAGCGGATTGGGCGGCGCTGCGGACATGGAGCGGGCCCTTACCGGAAATGTGCGCTCAGCGGTATTCGATCACCGCGTCGCGCCGCAGATCGGCGAGATAACGCCGGGCGCGCATGTTCACCCGCTCGTCGTTGAGCTGGTTGTAGACATCGTCGTAGCTCGGCGCGGATGGGTCGACCTCGTCGCGACCGCAGATGACGAGCGTTCGCACGCCCTGCTGGAGCGAGCCGAACGGCTGCGTCGCCTGTCCAACCTGCATCGGCAGCATCATCTCCTGAAGTGCAGCCGGCAGGTCGCGCATCTTCACCTGATCGCTCGACACGACTTCGCCATGGAAGTCGGCGGCGATCTTTTCGGCTCCGCCGCACCCGCCGATATTCTTCGCGGCATCGGCGAAACGCTCGAGAATCGGTTCGGCCTGCTCGCGGGTCGTGCCCTTCGGGAAGGTGATCGACACCTGTTTGAGGCTGAGCACCGCGTCGCGCGGGTCACGCGTCAGGATCTTCCGCGTATCCTGGACCGCGATGATCGATACCCCGCCGGGCACCTCGATCGGATTGCTCACCGTTCCCGGGGTCATCTGGCGGACAACGGCAGCGATCGGTTCGGGGAGCTGCTCGGGACGTACCCAGCCGAGGTCACCGCCGACCGCGGCGGTCGACGCCTCCGAATATTGCCGCGCGTAACCCGCAAAGGACGCGCCGTTCTTCAGCTGGTCGAGGATCTTGTTCGCGTTCTGGAGCGTCTGCTGCTCGGTATAGGGCGTCGAGGAGAGGAAGATTTCGCCGACCCGATATTCCTCCGTTCCCTTCGAAGCGTTGAGCTTGTCGAGCACTGCCTTCACTTCGTCGTCGCCGACGCTGACTCCGCTCTCGATCTTGTCGTGCTGAAGCCGGCTCCAGGCGATTTCACCCTGGATCTGGCGGCGCAGCGAATCGATCGAGGAGCCGTGGGTCTGAAGGTAGACGGCGAGCTGATCGGGGGTCTGCTTGACGCCCGAAGCCACGCGCAGGACGGTCTTGTCGATATCCGCCTTCGGGACGTCGATCTTGTCCGCCTTCGCCGCCTGGATCTCGAGCGTCTCGTCGATCAGGTTGCGAAGCACCTGCTGGCGCAGCGGATCGACCTGGTCCGGGGGAATGCTGTTTCCATTGGCGATCGCCAGCAGCGCGAGTCGCTGGTCGACGTCGGTGCCGGTGATCACGTCGCCGTTCACGATTGCGGTCGCCTTGATGATCGGCGGCATGGCCGTTCCAAAAATCTCCGGGTTGTCCGGAAGGTGGAGCGATTGGGTGCTGTTGATCGGCTGCGACTGCTGCTGGCCAGCCTGCTGCGCCGCTGCTGCGCTCGCAATCGCCAGGAGAACGGCCGCGCCGGCGCACAGTGCGCGCGTGGAATTCGATCGGAAAGCTCGTGCCACGGTTCTAGAAATTCCCTTGATTTGCAGCCCGGTACTGGTGGTTGCCCGTTTATCCAGGCCCGCTGAACAGAGCCTTAGCGGCCAATGCCCTTCAATGCCAAGTGAATGCTGAAAGTGTTCCCGGTGCGGAAGTTGCCGATGAGCTCGTTGTCGCGCTTCCAGGTTATCCCGACCTGCAGGCAGTCGTCCTCGTACTGGATCCCGAGACGATCCCTGACCGGCTCGAATCCGTCCGCGATGGAGAGCGGGTCCTCGTTCTTTCCAGTCAAGTCGACCACGGTCGCTCCGAAGATCGACCAATAGCGGGTGAGCAGGATTCTGGCGGCGGCCTGGACCTCCTCGACGTCGCGCAAGTCCTCGATGGTCGGATCGACGTTACGGTTGAGCTTCAGATAGCCGATCTGCGCATAGGTCTGGGTCGTGCCGACGGTGAGGTCGATCTCATTACGGCGAACGGTGAAATGATCCTTGTCGATGCGGAACCGGTAGGTCAGGTCGAGGAGGCGTCCGTAGCGGACGTCGGCGCGCCCGACGATGTCCGACAGGCGATCGGTGAGACCGGTGCCCTGCGGGAAGATGCCCGGCCGGTTCACCAGCCTGTAGCTTTGGCCGATCGTGCTGGTGATCGACAGGTTGGGACGATCGAGCGACCAGTCGAGCCCGTAGGTGATTCGCGAAGCGTCCTCCCACCGGTCGTAGCCGGGGAAACGGTTGAGAGCGAAGAGGTTGCTGTCCTCGAGATCGACGGAGCGGGCGTCCTCGTTCGGAATGTCGATGTTTGGCGTTCGTGGAGTCAACACCAGCTGGACCCGCGGAACCAGCCGCTGGATCCCGCCCAGGAGTGGGCCGACGAATGGCCATTGCACGTCGGCAGCCAGTGCCCCGATCGCCCGCGTGTGCCACCCATCTGTTCCACTGTAGATGGCGACCGTTGTCGCCTGGGCGTCGTCCGTATGGTAGACGTCGCCGCGGGCAAAAGCGGTGAGCGTCAGTCGCTGTCCCCAAGGGGTCAGGCGCCTCA
>Ga0068854_100000501_pt1 | contig 23885 bp, 17 predicted proteins | sample KBSCornC42_FD_66590 | JGI IMG/M metagenome (GOLD analysis project Ga0068854, IMG submission 66590) | Corn rhizosphere microbial communities from Kellogg Biological Station, Michigan, USA - KBS Corn C4-2 | ecosystem: Host-associated > Plants > Roots > Rhizosphere > Soil ... | reverse complement strand
CTGTGCGGCAAAAACTGGTCGCTTGCTGCCCGGCAGCTTGTCCGCACCGGGCTGGGTCATTGCATTTCCAATAGGATCATAGGTCTGTGAGGCGCAACGGGTGCACCCTTGCTAGTGCAGGTTCAGAACCTCTTGAACCGCAAGATCGATTGCCTTGAATGATTGCATGACCATTGCAACGGCGTATCCGATTAGCGCCGCGATGAAGGCCCAGCCCAGCCAATCACCATCTCCGAAAATCCGAACGCCCAGCGCGGCTAAGACGATGAATAGCGTGACCGCCGCCAAACGAGGCAGAGCCAACGGAAATGAATAAAGGATACATTCAGCGCGCCGACTTTCGTCCCCAATCTGCGCCGGGGAGAGCAACCGTGGTAGCATCCGAAGGCCGAAACCCCAATCAAACAGGAGCAGAGTGCCGCCAAGCGCAAGAGGCAAGCCTGTGGCACGTGGGAGAGTCCCGTTACTTAATCCCCATGTCGCCGGGAGTGTAACGGCCACAGCGAGAAGCAGCGTGAACCAGACGGACTGAAATAAGCGCATTTGCATATTTTGTCCGGCCGAAGGAATGTCCGCAAGTGGCATTCAGAAGATGGCCCTTAAGCGGCAATTTTTGGTCGCGTGCCGTCGGGCGGCTATTGGATCCCGAACCGGATCAGCCACCTGCCGGTTTGGGCAAGCCATCCGTTAACGCCGCGGTTGTTGGTTGCATTAGTCGAACGTGCCCTGAAAACATTGATCTGTCTCGAAGCAATGCAAGTGCTCGATCATCAACTTTCGAACGGCAGTGATTCTCGAGCAAGGCGCGCCAGCGTCAAAATCTAAAGCGGTGACAGGCTGAATCGGAAAGGATTTCAGCGCCGCCAGATGACTTTCAAGAGCGGTCTCACCGTCGTCGTGCAGAGAGGTAAGACCCACACCATTCCACGTTATCCTACCGGATTTTTCGACCTTTACGATGTTAGCGTAATATCCGTCTATCGGAGCGGACCAATGTTCAGCAAAATATCGTGAGCGGAAACTATGAAAGCCGGAAACCCGCGTTGCACAGTTAGCGTAAGGGCCAGCACTCGTGCCCGGACCAGTACAACCACTCGCGGCAGCCACAACCATCAAGACCGCTATTCTCATTCAGGCGAAATTAGCAAGATATGGCGATCACGCAAACCCGCTCAATGAACGGCTGCTTTTGGTGGCTTCACCGGCTTCGTAGACGGCAACTGGTCGTGTCCGGAAGGGTTGCTGCAGTTGCAGTATCATTTTAAGCGGCCATTGCCAGCGCAGTGGCGCAACATGGGCGCATGCCGCCAACATAGCGGTCATTCAGAGCCCGTTGTCAGCGCCGCGAAACCGGTCGTTCGTTCACCATGTCGCGGTACAACGGAAAGACTTGGCTTGGGACACTGTTGTCCTTCGCGCGGCCCTCCGGAACGACCAGTTTTGTCAGAAGCGGACAAACCTAAATCCTGTTGGGACGTCTCGCGCGGTGGCAGCCGCTCCGGCGCTTGCGTTCTCGTTAATGGAGCCGCCGGGATTCGATATTATAATATAACTTATTATTATGATGTGCTTTTAATTAAAAAATGCCAAGAACACCTACTTTGTACCTCATAATGTAGCCATGCTGCGATTCACCAATCTGCTGGGGATCGCGCTTTGTCAGGTAAGGCGTATGTTCCGCTGCATTTCTAGAAGATCGGGCCTCTCCGTTACGGCACCGCTATTGGAACTGACTGCGGTCGGTTGTCAGCGCAGTCCGGTACCTCCAGTTTTTCGGCTTGACGCGCCGGCCCGTCAAATCTTCACGAGCCAGCGCTGGTGGGCCATGTAATTGGCAATCAGCCACAGCATGGCGATGAACACCAGCGAGGGGATAGTTGCGGCAACTTGTGCGCCGAGTATCGGGCTCAGCACCATGTACGGAAGCTGCATGGCCTGCCAGGACAAGATAGGCGTCAGGACATCGTGCAGCACATAAATCAGAATCGCGTTCATCCCGAACGGCAGCGTCAGACCGAGCAGGGTCCGAGCCAGTCGGCCGCGCACGCCGGGACCGTCAAGCGCGGAATGCGCCAATGCCAGAGCGGCCGTGGTAAAGCCGCAAGTGAGCAAGACGAAGCTACTGGTCCAAATGTCTTTCACAATCGGGAAGACTATCCCCCAGGCGAGTCCCGCGACAATCATTCCCGCAGCGGCTTTGAGCAAGCCGCGCACCGCCGCCGCTCCGCGCACCTGCAGCAGGTATTCGCCCACCGCGATACCGATCAGGCCATGGGCGATGCACGGAAGCGTACTCAGCAGCCCTTCCGGGTCATAGCCGTATGGCCCTTTCACGTAGTTGTGCCCAGCTGCACCCAGCATCCAGCGGTCAGTGGATGACACAAAGTTCATGCCGCGCTGCCAGATGTCCGTCGGCACATGGTTGAGCGAGGGCTGCAGACACAGCGGCCAATAAAGGAGCAGGATCGCTACGGTCAGGACGAGCCGTCCACGCTGCGGTACGGCGAGGTACAGCGCCGAGCAGATGCCATAGACCAGGGCGATCCGCTGCAGCACGCCGAACAGCCGCCAGGGAGCTGCCGTGAAATCTGCTAGCCAGACAAGGTTGGTGAGGGCAAAGCCAAGTACGAACAACCGCAAACTGCGCTCGGCGATCTGACGCGCAGCAGACATGGTCAGTCCGGCCTGCCGCTGCCGGCTGAGTGAAAAGACTGTCGATACCCCCATAATCATGAGAAACGAGGGGAACACCACATCCGCAAAGGTCAGTCCGGCCCAGGGTGAATGTTCGAGTATCGCGATGGGCGGCGCCCCAAGGCCGAGCGCGACGCCGCCTGCGGTGTTGACGAGGATCATGCCCCCGACAGTCAGTCCGCGCAGCATATCCAGCGAGATCATGCGCGCGGGAGAGGCGCTCGTCATCTGGTCGTGGTCTCTCGAACCGCACCGAGTTCGGTGGGGACGCCCGAAATCCAGCAAGCATTAGTGGTGAAGTCCCGGTCGAGTGCGATGAGGTTCGCGCGCATCCCCGGAGCGATAGTCCCCAGTTCATGATCGAGCCCGAGGAAAGCGGCCGGCACGCGCGTTGCCATGGCAACTGCGCGCTGCAACGAGACGCCTGTCTGCTCCATCAGCGTGCGTACCGCGCGGGCCATGGTCAGGACCGAGCCGGCGAGCGTTCCGGCTTCGTCGGTCAACCGATCTTCCTGGAGCAGGATCTTGCGGCCCTGCAGTTCGAAGCTCTTGATGTCGGACCCAACCGTCGGCATGGCGTCGCTGACCAGCATCAGCCGGTCAGGACCAGTTGCCCGCAGAGCGATCCGCACCGTCGCCGGATGGAGGTGCTGGCCATCGACGATGATGCCGGCATAGGCGGTTTCGCTTTCGAGGGCGGCGCCAACCATGCCCGGCGCACGGTTGGCGAGCTGCGACATGGCATTAAACAGGTGCGTGAAGCCGGTCGCGCCTGCGTCCAGCGCCGCGCGGGCAACGGCATATTCGGCATCGGAATGGCCAAGCGACACTCGCACGCCCGCCCGGTTCAGCCACGAAATCTGCTGCGGGCTGGCGCATTCGGGTGCCAGCGTCACCATCGTCCGGCCATTTCTTGCTGACGCGAGCAGGGCCAGAAATTCGTCGGTAAGCGGCTGCAGCTTCTCCGTCAGGTGGATGCCGTTGCGCTTGGGGCTGAGGAACGGTCCTTCGATGTGGATGCCAAGCACGCCGGGCACACCGACCTCGATCGCATGATCGACCGCACGGATACCGCGCTCGACTACGGAGAGATCGTCGCTGATCAGGGTCGGCAGCAGGCCGGTCGTGCCGAAGCGCCGGTGAGCGGCGGCAATGCAGGCGATCGTTTCCACCGAGGGATCGTCGTTGAACAGTCGGCCGCCACCGCCATTAACCTGGACATCGATGAAACCAGGCAACAGCAGCGCGCCGCCCAGATCGCTGATCTTGGCACCAGCTGGAACGCGGTTGCACAAGGCCATGATCCGGTCGCCTTCGAGCACCACCACGAGATCCTCGCGCAGGCCTGCCGGGGCAAGAACCTTGCCGTTGATGAGCGCAGTCTGGTTCACAGCGTTTCGGTCACCTTGTCCAGATGCGGCGGCTGATCGGGATCGATCCCCCGGCAGCGCGCCAAGGCCTCGCAGAAGCGGTAGAAGGATTGGACCTGCAGCACTGGTGCGATCAGCGGATCGGCCGGCAGCACGGGGAGAGACACGCCCTCGGCAATGTCCAGCCCTGCGTGGAACACCATGGCTCCGCGCCCGGCGAATTCGCGGGCCAGCGCTGCGACGCTTTCGCGGGTTTCGTCCGGCTGGCCCAGAATCAGTACGGGGAACCCTTCGCCGACCAGCGTCATCGGGCCGTGGCGGACTTCGGCGGCGCTGATGGCCTCGGCATGGAGACCGCAGGTTTCCTTGAACTTGAGCGCTATTTCCTGTGCCACGCCGAGGGCATGGCCGCGCGCGATGACGAAGAGATTGCGGGCATCGGCCAGCGGCTCGATTGCCGCCGACCAGTCGAGCGCCCAGGCGCGGTCAAGCAAATCGGGCAAGGCATCGAGCTGGCGCGCCATTTCGGCATCGCTGGTCCAGGCCGCGATCAGGTCAAGCGCCGCGACCAGCGAGGCGATGAAAGACTTTGTGGCGGCGACACTGCGCTCCGGTCCCGCCGAGAGGGCCAGCAAGGCATCGGCTTCATGGGCAAGCGGCGAGGTTTCGTCATTGACCATGGCGACAATCCGCGCACCCTGCGCGCGCGCCGCATCGACCGTCGCCAACAGGTCGGGACTTCGCCCGGACTGGGAAATCGCGATCAGCAAGGTGTCGGCGAGTGTCGGCGTCGCCTCATAGACCGAAGCGACCGAAGGCGCGACGGAACTGGTCAAAACGCCAAGTTGCCGCTCGACCAGATAGCGCCCGAACGTGGCGGCGTTATCGGAACTGCCGCGCCCAAGCGTTAGGACCGCGCGGGGCGGCTGTTTGCGCAGTTGCGCGCAAAGCCGGACCAGCGCGGCGGCATTGGCCTTGCGTTGGCGCGCTGCCACGGCGCCGCTTTCGGCGGCTTCGACGAACATGCGGGAAGGTGGGTCGAGGATCATCGGGGGGGTACACTCAGTTCGGAGACGAAATCATAGGCATCGCCGCGATAGTAGGAGCGCGTGAATTCAACCGTGCGACCATCACGATCATAGCCGCGCCGCTCGATTTCGAGGCCTGGCGCGCCGGCCTCGATCTTGAGCAGTTCGCATTGTTCGGGCGTGAACAGCACGGCGCGCAAGCGTTGGAGCACCCGCGCGGGCCGTCGATCGGCCAATGCGTCATAGAGCGAATCGCTCACGGCATTGACCGACGGTAGCGAATCGGCGGGAATCGTGGTGTACTCTAGAGCCATCGTCTGCTCGTCGGCGAAGCGGATGCGTGCGAAGCGGTAGACCGCGCTGCCCGGGCTGAGCCCCAGCGCCATGGATTCATCTGGGCTGACCGAACCTTCGCTGCGAGACAGCCACTGCGAATGCGGGCGGCGGCCGCGCGAAAGCATATCCTCGCTGAAGGAGGAGATTGTCGCGAAGTTCTTTTCCACGCGCGCTGCCACGAAAGTACCGGCGCCCTGGCGGCGGCTGAGAAGATGCGCATCGACAAGTCCGTCGATCGCCTTGCGCACGGTAACGCGTGAGACGTTGAAGGCCTCCGCAAGGTCGCGCTCGGGAGGCAGCGCCTCGTCAGGCGTTAGCACGCTCTGCTCGATCGCGGCGCGCAGGCGGCGCTGTAACTGGAGGTAGAGCGGTACCCCGTTTTCAGGCTCCAGTGCTCCAATGCGCTCGACGAACATATCCGCTCCTTTCGCCAACCGGTCTAAACGCAAATATAATGCCTTTGCAATACCAAAATGCGATAATTTTAGATTGGCCTCATTTTTGGTATTGCCTTTTTGTGACAAATTGAGAGTATCCACTCCCGACCGCTGGCGAATCTGCACGAATCGTAAAGCAACCATGCGGGATTGCCGATTTATGGGTTTGCATTGGTAGATACCAATTAGAATCAGGCTTCATCAGGGGGTACCTCATGTCTCTATCCCGTTCGATTCGTTACACACTACTCTCCGTCACGGCGAGCACCGCCGCTCTCGCCCTCGCCACGGTGGCACAGGCGCAGGACGTCGCATCCCCCTCCGCCTCGAGTGGCGACCAGGATGAAATCGTCGTTACCGGCCTGCGTGCCTCGATCGAGGCCTCGCTCAACGCCAAGCGCAAATCGGACCTCGTTTCCGAAATCGTCACCGCGCAGGACATCGGCAAGTTTCCCGACAAGAACGTCGCCGACTCGCTCGGCCGCCTGACCGGCGTCAATGTCGTCACCGGCAGCTCGGCCGCGGGCGGATTCGGCGAGAACTCGAACATCTCGATCCGCGGCACGGACCCGGCGCTCAACCTCACGCTTATCGACGGTCACGGAATCGCCACCGGCGACTGGTTCGTGCTGGACCAGACGACAGGCGGGCGCAGCATCGACTTCGGCCTGCTGCCCTCCGAGATCGTCGGCAGCCTTGAAGTCTTCAAAAGCTCCGAAGCGGACATTCCCGAAGGTGGCATCGGCGGTACGGTCAACGTGCAGACCCGCAAGCCGCTCGATCTCAAGGCGGGCGCGATTTCGCTCACTGCCCAGGAAAACTACAATGACCTCGCCGGCAAGTGGACGCCGCAGGTCAGCGGTCTGGTAAGCTGGAAGAACAAGGCCGAGACCTTCGGCGTGCTCGCCACCGGCTTCTACCAGAAGCGCAGCTTCCGCCGCGACGGGCAGGAATTCCTGGGCTATGGCGACTATGCTGACTTCGACGGAACCGGCCAGACGGTCTCGGCGCCCAACCTCATCGGCTCGGCCTATTTTACCCAACAACGCATCCGCAAGGGCGGCACGCTGGCTATTCAGATCAAGCCGAGCGACCGCTTCGAACTCGACCTCAACGGGCTCTACACGCGGATGGACGCCAACAACGTCAACCGCAACTCGATGATGTGGGTGTCAAGCCTGCTGAGCAACAACTCGACGCCCGGTACTGACGGCTACGCGCTGACAGACTACACCATCAAGAACGGCTATCTCACCTCGGCCAGTTGGGCCGATACGACGGCTAATGGCGGGAGTCCCAACGGGAAGGTGCAGGACGACATCTTCCGCCAGGCCTATTCCTCGACCTGGGATCTCAACGCCGACATGACCTGGCAGGCGAGCGACCACCTCACGCTGACGGGCCAACTCGGCTATACCAAGGGCACGGGCGCCACGTCGGACACTTATGCCTGGGAGACTTACTGGCACACTGGCGCGAGCTACGCATTTGGCGGCAAGGGTGCGACCGTCGGCTATCCGGGATTGCCGTCTGACACTACTTCCGCCGCCTACCTCGACAACTACTATAGCTGGTCGTGGGGCGGGAAGATCGTCTCGCCGGACAAGGAACTCTACGGCAAACTCGATGCCGAATATGACTTCGATGGCAGCTTCCTCAAATCGATCAAGGTCGGCGGACGCTATACCAACCACAAGCGCAGCCTAGACTATACTGCCTATGCTTGGGCGGGGAACGGTGCCTACTCTGGCACTCAGGGCGTCAACCTCGGTACGGTCTTCGACGGAGACACGACCCCGTCCGATTACGGCGACGGCATCGGCAGCGTGACCGGCTATTCCTTCGCCAATCAGGCGCTGGTGCTGCAGGAACTGGCCACCAACGGCGGCCGCCAGTTTGCCTTCTATCCGCAGGCCAGCTTCTCGGTGAAGGAGAAGACCGAGGCGGCCTATGCCATGGCCCGCTTCGACGACGACAGCCATTGGCGCGGCAACATCGGCGTGCGTGCGGTGCACACCGAGCAGCAGACGCTGCAGTATTCGCCCAACGCGGCGGTTGCGAATGCAACGTCGATCTTCTGCGGCACCTGCGGTTCGGTAACCACTGACCGCAGCTATTGGGATATCCTCCCCAGCGCGAACGTCACCTACACGGCAACCGACAACCTCCTGCTGCGTGGCGGGGTCGCCAAGGTCATGTCGCGGCCCGGTTACGCCCAGCTTGCCGGCGCCTTCACCGCGGACGATCTCTCGCTCGCGGCGACGTCCGGCGGTAACCCGAACCTCGATCCCTACCGCGCCTGGAACTTCAACCTCGCTGCCGAATGGTACTATGCTCCCAACGCTCTGCTCTCGGTCAATCTCTTCTACCTCGACATCAAATCCTACATCACCAGTTCGACCGGCACGATCTTCCTCAAGACGCTGCAGCATCCCGACGGCGCGACCTTCTCCTTCTCCGGTCCGATCAATGGCCCCGGCGGCCACAACCAGGGCATAGAGGTCAACTGGCAGCAGCCAATTTGGAAGGGCTTCGGCGTGATCGCCAACTACACCTACGCCGATGCGAAGAAGAAGGGCGGCGGCACCATTGACGGCAATTCGCACAACACCTTCAACCTGACCGGGTATTACGAAGACAGCCTGATCTCGGCCCGCCTTGCCTATACCTTCCGTTCCAAGTTCCGCTCCGGCCTCGATCGCAATACCGAGATGTGGCAGGATAACTTCGGCTCGCTTGACGGCTCGCTGCTGATCAACGTGACCAAGAACGTCGCGCTGTCGGTCGATGCGCAGAACCTGACCGACGCGAAGCTTTACTACTACGTCGGCGATCCCTCGATCCCGCGCGCCTACTATGACAACGGCCGCACCTTCTGGGTCGGTGCGAAGCTGAAACTCTGAGAGACATGCCAGCGATGCGAAAACCACAGCGTAAGCTGGCACCAGCCACTGCCGCCGTCATGCTCCTCACCATGACGGCGGTACCGGTACGGGCGGCGGTCTCCTCCCCGCCTGCCCTGCTGCCGCTGCCCGCGTCGGTGACGGAGGAGGACGGTTCCTTCTCCCTCGCCGGCGCGAGCCTGCAGGCAGACGACGCCGGAGCGCGGGCGGCGGCGGACAGGTTGGGCTCACTGCTCAAGCGTTCGGGCCGTCCCCTGATCCCGGCCGCGCAGCACGGCTCAATTCGGTTCCTGCGGGATCCGTCGATCTCCGGCGCCGAAGCCTATCGCCTGACCGTGGCCCCCGCCGGCGTGACCCTGTCCGCCAGCACCGACGCCGGGCTCTACTATGGCGCGGAAACGCTCTGGCAACTGATCCTTGCTGGCGACGGCAAAGCCCTTCCCGCCATACGCATAGCGGACGCACCGGCCTACGGCTGGCGCGGTGTCATGCTCGATTCCGCGCGGCACTTCCAGCCGGTCAGTTATATCCGCGAACTGATCGACCGCATGGCCATGGTGAAGCTCAACACGCTGCACTGGCACCTTACCGACGATCAGGGGTGGCGCTTGCCGGTGCCTGCCTATCCCCGCCTTACGTCGGTCGGCGGCTGGCGGCATGAGGCGGGCGCCGAGGGCATCGATCCTGACAGCGGCAAGCCGGTGCGTTCGGGCGGATTCTACACCGAGGCGGAGATCCGCGAGATCATCGCCTATGCCGCCAACCGCCATATCGTAATTGTTCCGGAAGTGGACATGCCGGGTCACTTCACGGCCTCCATCGCCGCTTATCCCTGGCTCGCTTCGACTCCTAACCCGCCGGCGGCGACCGCCAACGACTGGGGCATCCTGCCCAACCTTATCAACCCGAACGAGCGCGGACTGGCTTTCTGCGAAGCGGTGCTGGACCAGCTCATGCGCCTGTTCCCGAGCAAGGTGATCCACATCGGCGGCGATGAGGCGACGAAGGATCAATGGAACGCCAATCCGGCAATCCAGGCACAGATGAAGACGCTCGGCCTCAAGGATGCCGAGGAACTGCAGGGCTGGTTCACCGGCCGCCTTGCCGGCTATCTTGCCGCACATGGCCGCCGCGCGATCGGCTGGGACGAGATCCTTGCCGCGCCGGTGCCCGGCGACGCCATGATCATGTCCTGGCGCGGCAGCGACGGCGCCGTCACAGCGGCCAAGGCCGGGCACGACACGGTGCTGGCCCCCGCGCCAGTGTTCTATCTCGACAACCGCCAGAGCGCCTCCGATAACGAACCGCCGGGCCGCGGCGAGATCGTGAGCTGGCGGAGGCTCTACGAAGCCGAAACCGCGCCTCCCGCACTCAGCGGGGACGAGCGCGCGCACATTCTTGGCCTGCAGGTCAATCTCTGGACCGAGCATGTGCGCACCGCCGAATATGCCGACCGCATGATCTGGCCCCGTGCCGACGTGCTGGCTGAGATCGCCTGGACCTCGGCACCGCGCGACTGGCAGAGCTTCTCGCCGCGCCTGCTCGGCGCGATGGCGCGTGAGCGCAAGCTCGGTTTCCGATCTGACGTCACGCCGCTTGAGCCCACCGGCCGCTTTACCGGAACCGATGGCGGCGCGATCAAGGCTGTCCTCGAACAGCCGGTCGGCATCGGCACGCTGCGCTACACGCTGGATGGCAGCGCGCCGGTGCCGGCATCCCCCGCCTATTCCGAACCGCTCGATCTTGCGGCGGGCACCGTACTTACGGCCCAGGCTTTCGCGGGCAGCGAACCGCTCGGAAGCCCCCGGACTTGGACCGTTTTCACCGCGCTCAGCCGCACCCTTTCCGGCGGCGATATGCAACTGTGCACCCAAAACCTGCCGCTGCGGCTGGAAGACGATGCGCCGACCGGCGGCGTGCGCCGCATTCACACGGTCGATGTCATGCACCCCTGCTGGAATTGGCACGGGGCGGCGCTGGACGGCGTGACGCGCATCGCCGCCGATGTGGGCCACCGGCCTTACAATTTCTCGCTCGGCGCGGCGATGGTGAAAGTACGGATCGAGCAGGCCGGTAACGACGGCGAAGCGCTCAAGGTGCGGCTCGACAATTGCGACGGACCAGTCATCGCCAGCCTTCCGCTTGCTCCCGCAAGCACGATAGCAGGTGTCAGCCGGATCGAAGGCGCCCTTTCCGCGCCCATTACCGGACACCACGATCTCTGCATCACTTTCGCTCAAAAAGGCGTAGACCCGCTGTGGGTGCTCGATAGGCTGACGCTGAAACCATGATGGCCCCGCAAGAGACAATCACGATCGCCAGCCCGCTGACTGGCTGGGTTACGCCGCTTGAGGACGTGCCCGATCCGGTCTTTGCCGGACGGATGCTGGGTGACGGTGTCGCCATCGATCCCACCGAAGGCATGCTGCGCGCGCCGGGAGCCGGGCGGATCGTGTCGGTCCACACGGCGGGCCACGCGGTGACGATCGAACTCGACGCGGGGCCGGTTCTGCTGCTGCACATCGGCCTCGATACGGTGGCGCTGAGCGGCGAGGGTTTCCAGCCGCAGGTCGCCGAGGGGGACAGGGTTTCAGATGGCGACGTGCTGATCGCATTCGACCTTGCCCTGCTCGCCCGCCGCGCGCGCTCCCTGGTGACGCCGATGGTGGTCACTAACGGCGAGGCGTTCCGCATTTCCGCCTCGGCCCCCGCTGGTGCGATCGCGGCGGGAGACATGCTGCTGCAGCTTGAACCGCTGGTATCGGCGGGTGGCGGCCAAGGCCCGCTATCGCCCGAGATCATGGAAGATCTGGCCGAACGTACGCTGCGCCTCCCGCTCGCCCACGGCCTGCACGCACGCCCCGCGGCGCGGTTGTCCGCGCTCGCTGCCAGCCATAGCGCTGTGCTGGAGGTTATGGCACCGGATGGTCGCACGGCCTCGATGCGCAGCGCCGTCGCCGTTCTGGCGCTCTCCCTCTCGCACGGGACGCGAGTGACCCTGCGCGCACGCGGCGTCGGGGCGGTGGCCGCCCTCGACGCCGTCTGCACACTGATCGAGAGCGGGATGGACGAATACCTGGCGGTGGGTCAGGATATTCCCGGTCAGCGTCCGGCCGCCGCCGCGATCACGCTGCCGCGCCGTCTCGGCGGTGGGGTTGCCGTGCCCGGCATCGCCATCGGTCCCGCCTGGCATGTCGCCGTGCGCCATTCCGAATGTTCGGATCAAGGCAAAGGCATCGAGATCGAGCGGGAAGAGCTTGCCACCGCTCTCGCACATGTCCGCGCGCGGCTTTGCGAAAAGGCGCAAGCTGCGGGGCCACTTGCCGCCATTGCCGCCGGGCACGCGGCCATGCTGGACGATCCCGAACTCGAAGCCGGGGCGATTGCCGCGATCGCTGCGGGGCGCAGCGCGGGGGCGGCGTGGAGCGCGGCCATCGCGCGCTTTGCCGAGCCTCTGCGCGCCTCGCCCGACAAGCGCTTTGCCGAACGCGTGGCGGACCTGCTGGACATCGAACAGTCTGTGCTAGCCGCATTGAGCGGTCAGCCAGGCGATTCCGCTCTACCCCCGCTGGGCGCGATCCTGGTCGGCGGCGATATCCTGCCTTCGCAGCTCATGGCGTTGGCCGGTGCCGGGCTCGCCGGGATCGCCTGCGGCGCGGGCGGGACGACCTCGCATGTCGCGATCATCGCCGCCGGGCTCGGCCTGCCCATGCTCTGCAGCCTTGGCCCCGCCGTGGACCTGATCGAGCCGGGCACGCAGCTCATGATCCGCGACGGGCACTTCACCGTCGATCCCTCGGAAAGCGAGATGGCGAGCGCCCGGGCCGCCGCCGCCTCGCTCGCCGACTTACGCCGCGCAGCCGAAGCGCGCAGCGCCGAACCTGCGGTGACACGCGATGGCGCGCGCATCGAAGTCTTCGCCAACCTCGGTTCGCTCACCGATGCGCATGCGTCGGTAAGCGCGGGAGCCGAAGGCTGCGGGTTGCTGCGCACTGAATTCCTGTTCCTTGGCCGCAGCGTGCCACCAACGATAGAGGAACAGCGGCAGGCCTACCAGGACATCGCCGATGCGCTCGGCCCCCGGCCGCTCATCGTGCGCACGCTCGATATTGGGGCGGACAAGCCGGTGCCCTGGCTGGCCCAGCCGCATGAGGAGAACCCGGCGCTGGGCCTGCGCGGCATTCGCCTGCAGCTTGCCAATGCCGCACTGCTCGAAGACCAGTTGCGCGCACTCGTGGCGATCCACGCGCCGGGCGGCCTGCGGGTGATGCTGCCGATGGTCTCGGACCTCGCCGAGATCGCCGAGGCCCGGCGGACACTGAGCAGACTTGCCCGGGAAATGGGCAGGCCGATGCCAGACCTTGGCATCATGGTCGAGACGCCGGCGGCCGCGCTGCTGGCGGGGTCGTTCGCCGCCGAGGCGGACTTCTTCTCGATCGGCAGCAACGACCTTTCGCAATATACCCTCGCGCGCGATCGTACCACCGCCAGCGTTGCCGCCGGGCTCGATGCACTGCACCCGGCGGTGCTGCGGCTCATCGTCGAAACGGTGAAGGGCGCGCGCAAGCATGGCCGCTGGACCGGGTTGTGCGGTGGACTTGCCGCCGATCCCGTCGCGGTGCCGCTGCTTGTCGGGTTGGGGCTGGACGAACTGTCGGCACCGCCCGCCGCCGTTGCCATGACCAAGCAGGTCATACGCGGGCTTGACCGGCAGGCCTGCGAGGCACTCGCACGGCGCGCGCTGAACCTGCCCGATGCCGATGCGGTCCGGGCACTGGCAAGCTTGGTTCTGGAGGATGCACAATGAAGCATTGGCTCGATACGCTGCAGCCGCTCGGCCGATCGCTGATGCTGCCGATCGCCGTGCTGCCGGTGGCGGGCCTTTTGCTGCGCCTCGGCCAGCCGGACCTGCTCGACATTGCCTTCGTGGCAGCAGCAGGCGCCGCGATCTTCGACAACCTCGGACTGCTGTTCGCACTCGGTATCGCGGTGGGCTTTGCGCGCGACAACAACGGCGCGGCGGGCCTTGCCGGGCTTGTCTGCTTCATCGTCGCGACGCGCGGGGCAGAGGCGCTGGTGGTGATGCCGGGCAGCGTCACGCACAGTCTTCCCGATGCGCTGGCGGCACTGGCGGACGCGGCCTGGCGCGAGAAGGCGATCAGCAAGCTTGCGGTGCCGATAGGCATCCTGTCCGGGCTGATCGCGGGGAGTTTCTATAACCACTACGCGAATATCCGGCTGCCCACCTATCTCGCCTTCTTCGGCGGCAAGCGCTTCGTGCCGATCCTGTCGGGACTGGCAGGGCTTGGCCTCGCGCTGGTATTCGGCGCGGGCTATGCGGGAATCGCCGCCGGAATGGACGGCCTCTCGCGCGCGGTGGTTGCTTCCGGGCCCTTCGGCTTGATCGTCTACGGCGCGCTCAACCGGTTGCTGATAGTCACCGGACTGCACCATATCCTGAACAACGTCGCCTGGTTCATCATCGGTGACTATCACGGCGCGACCGGAGACCTGAACCGCTTCTTCGCGGGCGATCCCGCCGCCGGGGCCTTCATGTCGGGCTTCTTCCCGGTGATGATGTTCGGCCTGCCCGCCGCCTGCCTGGCCATGTACCGCTGCGCGCGTCTGGAGAGGCGCAAGGAAGTAGGCGGCATGCTGCTCTCGATGGCGCTCACCGCCGCGCTGACCGGCGTGACCGAGCCGATCGAGTTCACTTTCATGTTCCTCGCCCCCGCGCTCTATGCGTTGCATGCACTGATGACCGGTGTGGCGATGGCGTTAATGAACGCACTAGGCGTGAAGCTGGGCTTCGGCTTCTCCGCCGGACTGCTGGATTACGCGCTCAACTATAGCAAGGCGACGCGGCCCCTACTGCTGTTGCCGGTGGGCCTCGTCTATAGCGCGCTCTATTATGGCATCTTCCACTTCGCGATCCTTCGCTTCAATCTCAAGACGCCGGGGCGCGAGGACGAAGTTTCGGGTCCGAGCGTACCGCTGCCGGTCGAAGGAGGGCGAGGTGCGGCCTATGTTGCGGCGTTGGGGGGCGCAGTAAACCTCACCGACATCGCCGCGTGCACGACCAGACTGCGCCTCAAGATCCGCGATCAGGCGTGGGCGGACGAGGCCAGATTACGCGCGCTGGGAGCCAAGGGGCTTGTGCGCCTGTCCGACCACAATCTCCAGGTGGTGATTGGCCCGGAGGCAGAGATCATCGCTGGAGAAATGCGCGCGGCGGCGGGACCTCTCAGAGCGGCAAGCGATGCGCCGGCCAACGGCTCGACCGGAAGTACATTGGCGCCCAAGGTCGATACGATTCCGTGGCTCGCGGCACTCGGCGGCCAAACGAATATCCGTGCTTCAGGCGCCGCGCATAGCCGCCTCTGGCTCGATCTGGCTTCACCCGATGCGCTCGACGAGGCTGCGCTCATTTCGCTGGGCGTGCGGATGGTCGCGCGGACCGATGACGGCGTGCAATTGCTGGTGGCGGGTGCCGACGCGCTGAACGAGGCGCTTCAAGCGGCGTAACCCAGCGCTTTCGTCGCATCGGAAACAAGCGGGAGTATCGGTTCGATCTCGCATGCGAAATAGCGCCAGCGGCCGATCGAGCGATCGTTCAGCGGCTCGCGCACCTGGGCGTAGCTTGGCGTCGGCGCATGGCGCGGCTCGCGGTGGAAGGCAAGCTGCCGGGGCTGGACGTCCAGACCGAGTACTGCCATCAGCGCGCGGGTTTCCCCTTCCTGATCCGCCACCAGGGTCTCGTAGCGCAGCGTATGATCGATCACGAGGCCAGCGCCTTCATATGCTGCAACCTGCTGCTGAATCAGTGCGAAATGTCGCGCCGCATCCTCGATCCGATAGGCGCAATTCTGGCCATGCGTCATATCGTGGCTCAGCACAGAGACGAGCACATCGAGCGGATGGCGTACCACGCGAATCACTTTCGCCGCCGGGAAGGCGAGGCGAATGAGGGGCAAATGGAATTCGTTAAGCGGCATCTTGTCGGTAAAGAAGCGTGCCGGGCCTTTCGTCAGGCCATATTCCCCGGCGCGGGCCAGATAGTGTTCGCGAAGCACAGCGGCATCAGCGCTTTTTAACGGCTCCGCCAATTCGCGCAATTCCGGTCCGAACGGCAATTCACCTCCCGCAACAACTTGATCGTGCGCAGCCAGGATCTGCTCCACAAGCGTAGTGCCAGAGCGTGGGAAGCCGAGGATGAACACCGGCTCTGCACCTGTATCGCGGGGTGCCGCTCCTGCCGGGAGTATCGTCCGGGCGAGCATTGCCAGTTCTGCGGCTTCCTCAGCGATGGCCTGAGCCATGTAGCGCCGGCCGGCGGCCCGCGCTATCAAGGCCTTGCCTTCGGTCCAGTCCCTCCAGGCTTCGTCGCCGCGACCCAGCTTGTCGCGCAGACGCCCGCGCTGCAGCATGGCGGCGCCAGAGAGTTCCGGTTGCATTTCGAGCAGGGCCAGCCCGGCGGCCTCGTCTCCCATCCGTGCCATAAGCACGCTGCGCTGAAGTATGACGTCCTGGCCTTGTCCCCGCGCCACCGCATCGGCCTTGTCGAGCCAGGCGGTGGCCTGCGCGAAGCGGCCGGCGCGCTCTTCCACTTCGGCAAGCGCCGCCAACGTGGCAAGGTGCAGCGGCGTGGCCCCGGCCGCCTCTTCCAGCAACCGGCGCGCGTCATCGAGCAGCCCTTGTTGCGAAAGCGCGCGGCCGAGCCCGTAAAGCAGCTCCGGATGCCGTCCGGCGAGCGCAATGGCCTGCCGCAGATGCTGCGCGCCTTCAAAAGCCAAGCCGCGATCGGTCAGCAGCCGTCCCAGCAGCATATGGGCATCGGCATTGGCGCTGTCAGCTGCCAGCGCCTGTCGCTCGAGGGTTTCGGCCTCCTTCGGTCGGCCCGCATCGATCAGCAGCCGCGCAAGGTCGCCATAGGGCCAGCGCCTATCCGGCGCGATCGCGATCGCGCTGCGCAACGCCGCTTCCGATCCGGCAACATCGCCCAATTGACGGCGCGACAAGGCGACAACTTCCAGCGCGTCAATGGCGTACGGATCATGCAAAAGAATCGCGCGAACCCGGTCCTCGGCTTCCTGCCAGCGGCCCATGCGGGCCGCTTGTCGTGCCAGATCAATCGCACTGTGCATGGGCACAATCGGAGGGCAAGTTTGCGGAGTTTGCAACGGATTTCGACTCTACGGTTAGGGGCCAGATTACCAATTTCGGTACTGAGCTGTATAGACCGGTTGAGGTGAGGTGGTGCCTATAATTCGGACGGGGTGTTAACCTAATATCGATTTGAGGACTGCACGGTGATGAAGACAACCAGAAAGTGAACCGCACCGGCTTTGCAGGAGACTTTCGCTTCTGAGTTCGCGTAGGTCGCAGTGGTGGCAACGTCCGATTTTCTCAAGTTCGGCCATTCCTCCGGCGATGTTCAGTGTCCGGCTTTGGTCGGCACCTTCCGGTTCAACGGCGGTCCGCCTGTCGGCATACGCCAACATTGCGGACGTTGCGGCGCTCCTCCAACTTGCTTGAAAGCAGTCCTACATTCACTGGTAAGCGATAAGCGCCCTCAACCGCAGTTGCGGATCTGCAGCTTGGCTATCGGGAGCAAAAGCGGACGTTGCAAATTCGTGCGAAATCGTGAAGCCTCATGTGGGGGAGTGGCTTCATGAAATTGTGGTATTTGTTGGCGGCGGCAGTTGCGATCGGTGCACCGTCTGTTCTTGCGCAGCAGGCCGGTCCTGCGGGACTTGGCGAGGTGATCGTCACCGGCAATCGATTCAATACCCGTTATGCCCAGCAAGACCGCCCGGTGGTCGGTCTGCGGCGGCAGGCCGACGCGGCGGTTATGCCTGTTTCGATCTCGTCGGACACGCGCGATGAAACTACGCGCAAGAAGGAGATCCATACTGTGCTACTGGCCGCGCTCGACCGCGCGCCGGATGCCGACATCGAACTGGTCTCCGGGACGGTGCAATTGTCCCCCGTGACGAAGGCGAATTACCAGGAACTGCAGTTCCAGTACGCGGGCCGGGTCGACACCAGCAAGATTGACATCATGCTGAGGGTAAAGTTGGCTGGCTCGGCCGCGGTCGCCGAGAAGAAACTGATCGATTTCATCAAGGCGATCTCGGGTTCCGGCCGCGCGACGATTGACAAGACCGGCGGTCTGACGCTCACAATCGTCAATCCCGACCAGTACCGCGACGACATCGTCAAGCTCGTCGCGGAGGATGCCAAGCACAACGCCGGCATCTTCGGACCCGACTTCGCCTTCCACATCAGCGGGATCGACGGACAAGTCGCCTGGTCACAGGTAAGTAGCACCGACGTGTTCCTGTACCTGCCCTACAAGTACACCATCGTGCCGAAATAGGCCGCGGGGGCCCGACGCAATGAGAAGAGGTGCCATGAAATCCCTTTCATGTCTTATAATTCCCGGCCTCGCCCTGTTCGCGAGCGCGGCTTTCACGAGTTCCGCGTTGGCGCAGGACGATGCCAGCGAAGTCATCGTCACGGCTCAAAGGATCCCGAGCCCGGGCGCAGGAGCCGTGGTCGAGAAACCGCCGGTCATCGGGCTCAAGCGGCAGGCGGATTCAGCGGTGCGGAACATCGAGATCATGTCGGACTCGCGCGACGCTGAAATGCGCCGGCGTGAGGTTCAGGCCATGCTCCTCGCCGCGCTCGACCGCGCCAAGCGTGAGGGACTCAGTCTTGTCACCGGTCAGTTCGAAGTGGTCGAGATCACCGGCGACAACTGGCGTGACCAGTTTCCCGCCCTCGCGGGCAAGGTCGACGCCGACGCGGACGACGAGGATGATGACGACGAAGAAGAGGACAGCAAGCCCAAGCCGAGCTTCGAGGATAGCGGCAGCAATGCAATTGCTCGGTTGAAGGTCAAGGTCAGGCTGGATGGTTCGATTTCCAACGCCCAGCAAAGGATCACCGCCTTCGTCAAGGCCGTGCCCCCCACGGGCCGTTCGCAGATCGAACAGAAAGGGGGCTTGGCGCTGACCATCGTCAATCCCGACCAGTACCGTGACGAGATCTACCGCCGCATCGCCGCGGGAGCGAACCGCGCAGTCGGTTTCTATGGTGCGGACTATGCCGTGAATGTCAGCGGCCTCGACCGGGCCGTCGCCTGGTCTCAAGTCAGCAACACCGATGTATTTCTGTATATTCCGTACAGCTTTTCAGTGGGGAAGTAGGGCACCTGGGGGATGCCGGCGAACGCTAACATAGCCGTCATTCCTTGCTTCGGATTAGCTCGCCAAAAGCTGCCCTACGTTCAGACACTCGCCGGCGACGGCAACTGGCCGATTTCGGAATGTCGCCTTACCGGCGGGTAAGAAGGGATAGCCGCCGGTCCTCTTTAGGACAGGCGACACGATCGTGGGCAGAAATAGCTGCCTGTCGCCCGTCGATCAATAGCCGACTTAAACTGTCAGCTTCGCGGCGCCACAAGCAGACATTCGACCGTGCTATGGGGTTTTTGGCCCCCCGTTTGATTAATCCGAACCACGGCATGCCGCGCCGCGTGATTGCCCGGAGCTTTCGGTTATAATACAACTATGGACCGGATCACCAAGAGGAACAGGCACGCCGCTGGCGACGATCAACGTGACCGAATGCGCACCTCCCATGCTGGGCGGCATGTGTGCGATCGGCCGAACAATCCTTAACGCGCCGTTGGATTTACGCTCAATGGCGCCTGATCCAAGCAACTGTGAAAGCCCCATCTGGCTCGGCAGAACCTTGTAGGCTTCGACGGGCCCTTTCGCCACCACGCTGCGCGGATTGACGGCTACAAGTCCGCCGGGCCAAAATCTGACAGCCTCACGCCACATCTGCGCATCGAAGCCTTGTGGCAGCGGCGCGGAGTTGCGTTCTGCGCGCACGATTTGACCGGATGGGAGCGACACGCGCTGAACGGAATAGCTGCCGGAAATCCCGTCGGGCACACGTCCGAGGGATCGGTGGAGCGTTGCTGCCGCAACGGTGGACTGCGAGTCCGTCTTGTAGAAATACCGCGGGCAGTCGGGATCGCCGATTGTCACTTTTCGGGCGGAAAGACCCACGACGCCGGATGCAGAGATACCAGCTTCCGTTCCGAGGGACGTGACCACGGCACGAGCCACGCGGCTGGTAGCACCCGTGAAACGCCAGACCATTGATTCATAGGACGTAAGGACGAGGTAAAGCGGCTGGGACCCTGGTTCAATCGCCACGTCTATAATATTTGTCTCTTCGTCCGGTCCACCTATCACGGCAGATGAAATAGCGTCACCTTCATAAGCACCGAACGCGATCAACTTTGCCTCACCCGACAAGACCGGCAAGTCGCACACGGGTGCGGAGCTGGCAACTTGCGCTTCCCGCACACTGGGCGCTATCACGGCGTATTCACCCTGCGAGATCTTTTGGTCGCCGTCGGTATCGACCTTTGCAAAGGCGTGTTCCGCCAGCGCTGTCAATTCTTGCGGCGTGAGCTTTCCGTCGCCATCCGGATCAAGGTCCAGCATACCATCCAGCTGATTGCGGCTGCCAAACATACGGTTCGACGCTGCAGCTTCAACTACGGTCACTTTCCCGTCGCCGTTGGCATCGGCGCGATTGAGCAGTCGATTTACCTGGTTTGCGGTGGAGATGTCGTCATCTCGCTTCATCACCTGCTCGACCTCTGAACGCGTGACTTCGAGATTGCCGTCGAGGTCGTACCGAAGAAACTCTGCTACAGAACTGGCTCGCGCTTGGGCGCGCGCCGCTGCCAGATCCAGTTTGACGTCGTCTCGATCAAGGCCATCACCCTGACGGTCCGCTTGCCGGAGCCTGCCCACCATTTGAGCAACATACTGTTCCAACACTGAGCCCGGGCGCAATTGCTCCAAGAGTACAGGAGAGCTCACAGGCGCATCCGTCTGCGGGGTAAGCGTCGCGAAAGCAAAACCTCCTGCGCACACGATTGCTATCGCTGTAACAGAAGCCGCGGTCTTCATGGTCACCCCCAATTGTGAACCCCAGATTTTAAAGGTGCTGCCACAACGCACTGTTACAGGGTCAGGTTAATGGTTCGGTAGGCCGATTGCACGAGTGAGCGGTGCGACCGCCTTGTCGCGCTAGCATGCCGTTCAGCCCAACACCCCCAACCAGACCGTCCGCTCACCACCCCCGCCAGCCATATGCGGCCCCGATTCGCGCAAGAGCCGCTCCATTGGCGACCGTCCGGTCCGGAACGGGCAAGCTGCCGGACGGCTCGCGACCAATTATGGACGTTCACAGTCCCTACGATCGATGCCAAAAGCCGCCACTCCTCAATATCATCCCTCATTGTTAAGGGCATAATAAGACTGCCTGAGCATTCCATTGTCCAAGACCGCGCACGAGGTGATTGATGATCCACATTTTTTTCTGTGCCTCGGCTGCGGGGACCTTTCGGCAACTACTGCGCGCCAGAGATATCGCTGAAGAAGTGGCTGATATTTCTGAAGAGCTTGATCTCGGTCCCATCTCTCATGGTGATCTTGCTGATCGAGAGGTATGGCTCGATCAATTCGCGCCAATGGATTTCGGTAAGCGAGACTGGCTTGCCGAGAGCGAGGTCAGATTTAGCAACCATATAGCCAGAAATCCTGAACGGTTGGTTTGGATCGCCCCGGCATCAGCTACGGAACAGGCCGGTCTTTACTGGTATCTTTCGCAGTTCGGCGGAAACGGGACGAGATTGGCAATCGCTGACTATAACCTTCGCGGAACCTGGAACGGCAAATCACCACTTAAACTAGGTGAACTTGGCCTTGAGCCAATGGGCGAACTCTATGATGAATGCCCTCGCGTGCCATGGGACCCTTTACGCTTTCCCGAGGATCTATGGAACACGTTGGTTGCGGAAAATGCCCTCGTCCGCGTCGTCGCCGAGGGAGGGCACCTTCGGAGCGCGCCGGACAATTACTTTGATGACTTTTTGCTTGCACGCTGCCCAGTTGGCTGGACGAAGTTTCATCGCGTCATCGCCGATGCCATGGGCGACATTTGGGACACTGGACAATCCGCCGGTAGTGATTTGCTTCTATGGCGGCTTCGTGCGCTCATCAATAATGGTCAGATTTCCTGCGATGGTGAACCCCCACTCTTTGGTGGAAGTGTAGCTAATGCCGTGAAAATTAAGCGCGCGGCGTAGGCTCAGTTAGCAGCTTACCAACGCCAGCAGCCGCAAAGCAGACAGTCCTCTTCCCACCCTTTCCGACCACAGGGCTACCCGGCGCCATTTTCCGTCCCGGTCATTCGGCGGTCGGCTCGAGTGCATGAATGTATGGCTGGTTACGACGGAGAATTTGGCCCTGGGAGCGACTGCTTTGTCGGCGGCATTTGCCACTCCACAGGCTACCTTTGAAGCGGTAGCTTGCGACCTAGCTTACGCCGTTCGACGAGCGAATTTACATGGCAGCTTCTGCCGATAGCAGACTTATCGATCCCATTGCCCGCCTACTGACTCGAGATCCGGGTGGGTGTCACAGAGGCCGAGTTCAGAATCGGTTTCACCAATGCGACAGATCTTTCGAGGTAAAAAAATCGCAGCGATTGAATGGCCAAACAATGCTGCACTTGCGTAGGAGTGTGGCTATCAGACGCGATCAGGCCGTTTGAGGTACGATCGCACAGCGACTGATTCGGATGGTAGCGGTCATCCCCGCTGATCTGTCGGGCGCAGCGCTAGCCGGGTTTGGTCATCCGCGGGATAGAAGCATTCGAGCGTTAGTTCGGCGAGCGTGATGTCGGTGGCGCTCCCGAATACGGTCGTTGTGGAGATGAAGCTGAGGTTTTGGCCGTCACTCGAACCGCGCAGAACGAGAGGCACGGCGATACGCCCGCCGGGCCCGGGAGGATGACGGCTCGCCGGGGCGGGTAAAGCGCGAAGTTCGTCGTGGAGTGCAGCAAGCACCGGATCGCCGGCACGGTCGGCCTCGTCGCGCAGACGGGTCAGCACATGATGCCGCCACTCCGGCAGGTTAACAATCCGTATGGATCGCGCGAGCGACCAGTTCCTTGCCGGTGCCGCTTGGACCCAGCACCATCACCGGCAACTGGGTGGGCGCGACGCGGCGGATGAGATCGCGCAGGCCCGCCATCGCAGGCGATACGCCGAACAGGCCCATATCCTCGCCGCCGCTCGCCTGCGCCTGTAACTGCGCCACTTCGCGGGCGAGACGGGCGCGCTCGACGGCACGGGCGATGACCACCTGCAACATGTCCGGATCGACCGGCTTGGCCAGAAAATCCCATGCTCCGGCCTGTACCGCTTTCAAAGCCAGGGCATGGTCGGCATGACCGGTCATCACCACCACCGGGGCGGGCGCGAAGGTCGGGTCGTCTCGCTGGCGTTCGCACCGCCCGATCTGATCGCTACATGGCTGGCGCGCGTGAGCCTTGGCGGTTCCGCTGCGACTGCGACGCTATGGGCAGGATCGCTCGCCGATATAGCCATCGGCATCGCTCTGCTGGCAAGGGTTCGCGGCGCAGCACTGGCCGGTGTCGCGCTGATGCTGGCCTATACCGCGATCCTGACCGCAGCCGCTCCCGAACTATGGGCCGATCCCTTCGGCCCGCTCGTCAAGAATATCGCCGTACTCGGCCTGTCGTTGGCCGTCCACGCGAAGGAAATTCGCCATGGATGACTATATGCTGTTGAGGACGATCCATATCCTCAGCTCCACCCTGCTGTTCGGCACCGGGCTGGGCACCGCCTTCCATGGCTGGATGGCCAACCGCGCCGGGTCGCTGGACGCGCGCCGCGTGGTGAACCGCAATGTCGTGCTGGCGGACTGGCTGTTCACGACCTCCGCCGTCATCGTCCAGCCCTTCACCGGCATATGGCTGGCGCAGATTGCGGGCTTTCCCCTGACCAGCGGGTGGCTTGTTGCGGCAATGCTCCTCTATCTGCTGGTGGGAGCCTGCTGGTTGCCGGTCGTCTGCATCCAGATCGCCATGCGAAGGATCGCGGATGCAACGCCTGATGGCATACCGCTGCCGCCGCGTTACTTCCGCCTTTCCCGCTGGTGGTTCGCGCTAGGTTGGCCGGCCTTCATCGGGGTCATCATCATCTTCTGGCTGATGGTC
>Ga0068854_100000494_pt1 | contig 24007 bp, 21 predicted proteins | sample KBSCornC42_FD_66590 | JGI IMG/M metagenome (GOLD analysis project Ga0068854, IMG submission 66590) | Corn rhizosphere microbial communities from Kellogg Biological Station, Michigan, USA - KBS Corn C4-2 | ecosystem: Host-associated > Plants > Roots > Rhizosphere > Soil ... | reverse complement strand
GCGCTTCGGCTGGCGTTGCTTCAGCATATGTTCCTGCGCGCGGTCTCGGTGCCGGCGTTCGCGCGATCGAACGACGTCAGCCGCGACGACGTGCTCGAGATGGTGCTGTCGCTGCGGGTCGATGAGGCCCTGGCGCAGCTGCGCCGGGCCTACCCTGTTACCGAGCCGGGCTTGGCCGATTTTACCGTGACCGAACCGACGGACTATCCCGATCTGCCGGGCGAGGGTTATGCCGCGGTGCGAGCGCGGTTCATCGATCCGATCGAGCGCGCCCACGCGCTCAACCTGCGGATCGCGGTGGCCATCGCCAACCACTTCGGCGCGCACGGCTAACCCATCGAATTTTTCACTTTCCTACAGGCTGGGGGGTGGCTCATGACGCTCCGATGCCGCGCGCTACGAACCCAACCGACCGCTCATCGGGCCACGCGCTTCCGCGCACCGGACGTGTGGGCTTCGAGAGGCGATCAGGCGTAACTTTCGTGTAACCTTCCGCTAACTGGCTGCCGGGCGGGGGCGCCTTGACCCCGTCGGTCAAACGCGTTAACTCGTTTCATTAGAAACCAAATCAGCGAGCGTCGCCATGCCCGACCTGTTCGACAATCCGCTTGGTCTCGACGGCTTCGAGTTCGTCGAGTTCTGCGCTCCCGAGAAGGGCCTGCTTGAGCCGGTGTTTCAGGCGATGGGCTTCACCCAGATCGCGCGCCACCGCTCGAAGGACGTCCAGCTGTGGCGTCAGGGCGGGATAAACCTCATCGCCAATTATGAGCCGAAAAGCCCGGCCGCCTACTTCGCGGCGGAACACGGTCCATCGGCTTGCGGGATGGGCTGGCGCGTGCGCGACGCCGCGCGCGCCTATGGCCTGGCGATCGACCGTGGAGCCGAGCCGGTCGCGGTTGAGCCGGGTCCAATGGAACTGCGGCTGCCCGCGATCCGCGGCATCGGCGGTTCGATCATCTACCTGATCGACCGCTATGAGGGCAGCCCAGGCGGTGATCTCTCGATCTACGACATCGACTTCATCTACCTGCCCGGCGTCGACAAGCACCCGGCGGGCGCGGGGATGCAGGTGATCGATCACCTCACTCACAACGTTTACGGCGGGCGCATGGCCCACTGGGCGGCGTTCTACGAGCGCATCGCGGGCTTCCGCGAGATCCGCTACTTCGACATCAAGGGCGAGTACACCGGCCTCACCAGCAAGGCGATGACCGCGCCCGACGGCAAGATCCGCATTCCCTTGAACGAGGAAGGCGCGGGCGGCGGCGGGCAGATCGAGGAATACCTGCGCGCCTACAACGGGGAGGGCATCCAGCACATCGCGTTTGCCTGCGACGACCTCTGCGCGGCGTGGGACCGGCTTGAAGCCCTGGGCACGCCGTTCGCCCCGGCGCCGCCCGAGACGTATTACGAGATGCTCGACGAGCGCCTGCCCGGCCACGGCGAGCCGGCGCACGAGCTGAAGAAGCGCGGCATCCTGCTCGACGGCTCGACCGAGGACGGCGATCCGCGGCTGCTGCTGCAGATCTTCAGCCAGACGATGATCGGTCCGGTGTTCTTCGAGTTCATCCAGCGCAAGAAGGACGAAGGCTTCGGCGAAGGCAACTTCACCGCGCTGTTCAAGTCGATCGAGGCCGATCAGCTACGGCGGGGAGCGTTGAAGGTCGAGGAGCCGGCATCGTGAGCGCGCATCCCGTCAACCTCGCCGGCATCCACCACGCCGCCTACCGCTGCAAAGACGCCGGCGAGACCGTCGAGTGGTACCGCCGCGTGCTGGGCATGGACTACACCACCGCCTTCGCCGAGGATCATGTGCCCTCGACCGGCGAGTACGATCCTTACATGCACGTCTTCCTCGACGCCGGTAACGGCAACGTCATCGCCTTCTTCGAGCTGCCCAATCAGCCCGCGATGGGGCGCGATGCCAACACGCCCGAATGGGTCCAGCACATGGCCTTCCGCGTGCCGGACATGGAGGCGCTGCTCGCCGCCAAGGCGCATATCGAGAGCGAGGGCGTCGAAGTGCTCGGGCCGACGCACCACGGCATCTTCCAGTCGATCTACTTCTTCGACCCCAACGGCCATCGCATCGAGCTCGCTTGCGACATCGGCACGCCCGAGCAATATGCCGAGCTCAAGCGCGTCGCCCAGCCGATGCTCGAGGAGTGGAGCGCCACCAAGAAGGCGCCGCGCCATGCCGACTGGCTCCACGCCGCCAACCAGCACTGATCAGTCGAGGAAGGCGGCGATCCGCTTGGCCGGCTCCTCCCAGGCGAGACCTTTCGCTTCGAGCCAGGCATCGTCGTAATAGGTCGCTGCGTAGCGCTCACCGCCGTCGCAGAGTAGCGTGACGACCGCTCCGGTCTCGCCCGCCGCGGACATTTCCTCGATCAGCCTGGCGCAAGCCCATAGGTTGGTGCCGGTCGAGCCGCCCACCTTTCGTCCCATTCGCTCGGCGAGCGCGCGCATCGCGCCGATGCTTTCGGCGTCGGCGATCGCTTCCATGCGATCGATCACGCCGGGCATGAAGCTCGGCTCGACCCGGGCGCGGCCGATCCCCTCGATCGCCGAGCCGACGCCTTGTGGCAGGCTGGTCACCGATCGTTCGGCGTAATGCAGGTGGAATATCGAATGGACTGGGTCGGCGACGCACAGCCGGGTCGGGAGCCGGCGATAGCGGATGAAGCGCCCGATCGTCGCCGAAGTGCCACCCGTGCCGGCGCCGACCACGACCCAGGCCGGAATCGGATGCTCCTCGGCCTCCAGCTGGGCGAAGATGCTTTCGGCGATGTTGTTGTTGCCGCGCCAGTCGGTCGCCCGCTCGGCATAGGTGAACTGGTCGACGAAGTGCCCGCCGGTCTCGGCCGCCAGCCGCGCGGAGACCGCGGCGACCTCTCGCGGATCGTCGACCGCATGGATTTCCCCGCCGTGAAAGCGGATCGCTTCGACCTTGGGTTGCGCTGTCGAAGCCGGGACGACGGCGATGAAGCGCAGGCCGAGAAGCTTCGCGAAGTAGGCTTCGGACACCGCGGTCGAGCCCGATGAGGCTTCGATCACCGTGGTGTCTGGCCCGATCCAGCCGTTGCACAAGCCGTAGAGGAACAGCGACCGGGCCAGCCGGTGCTTGAGGCTGCCGGTAGGGTGCGAGCTTTCGTCCTTGAGGTAGAGCACGATGCCGGGGAAACGCGGCAGCTCGAGCCGGATCAGGTGCGTATCGGAAGAACGCTGGTAATCGGCCTCGATCCGCCGCACCCCGTCGGCCAGCCATTCGCGCCTGTGGTCCATGCGTGCCCCTCCCCGAGGAGCGTCATGCCCGGCTTGGCGGCGGTTCGTCCAGTGCTCAGCCGCGCAAGGCCGCGTCGGCCTCGTAGGCGAGCACGGCGGCGGCGATGGCGGCATTGAGGCTATCCGCTCGGCCACGCATCGGGATCGTCACGCGCAAGTCGCAGGCGGACTCATATGCTTCGGGCAGTCCCTGTGACTCGTTGCCGACGAGAATGAAGCAGGGCGCGGTGTAAGGGGCGTCGCGGTGGGGCACGGCCGCGCGCAGCGAGGCGGCGACGAGCTGCGCCTGACCGCCACGTAACCATGCAACGAAGTCAGCCCAGCGTGCCTGGGCCAGCGGCACCGTGAAGATCGCGCCCATGCTCGCCCGCACCGCCTCGACCGAGAAGGGATCGGCGCAATCGTCAAGCAGGATCAAACCGCCTGCGCCGACCGCGTCGGCGGTCCTCAGCACGGTCCCGAGGTTGCCGGGATCACGCAACGCCTGCGCGACAAGGAACAGCGGAGCGGCCGTGCGGTTGATCGCGGCGAGCCCGGTGTCCCACTCGGCGAAGACAGCGGCGACCGCCTGGGGATTGTCCTTGCCGGTGACTTTGCCGAGGAGCTCTGGCGCGAGCTCGAGCACTTCGCCGCCCGCGGCCCCAACCGCGCTCTCCAATGCGTCGAGCAGCGGATGCGGGTCGCGGCCCTCCGCCATCAGCAGCGTCTCGGGAACGTGCCCTGACTCCCGCGCGTCGGTCAGCAGGCGCAGCCCTTCCGCAAGAAAACGCCCCGCCGCCTTGCGGTGCTTCTTCTCGCGCAGCGCCCGGATGGCCTTGACGGTCGGGTTGGAAAAGCCGGTGATGCGCTTGCGCATGGGCGCGCGTCAGTCCTCGCCGAAGCCGTCCATGACCAGCCCGACGAGCTTGCTCAGCGCAGCCTCGCAGCCGTCGCCGATGACCACGATCTCGATCGCGTCCCCTTTGGCCGCGCCGAGCATCATCAGCCCGAGAATGCTGCCGCCGACCGCTTCGTTGCCGTCCTTGTAGACCTTGACGCAGAGGTCTTCAGGCAGCTTGGCGACGGCGTTGACGAACTTGGCGCTGGCGCGAGCGTGGAGGCCCCGCTGGTTGGTGATGGTGACCGTTTGCCGCGCTTCGTTCACCCCCGCGCCCGCCTCAGGCTTCCTGGCCGAGGAATTCGGAGGCGACGGTGATGTAGTTCCGCCCCGCGTCGCGCGCCGCGCGGGCGGCTTCCTCGACGCCCATGCACTTGCGCGCACCGGCGAGGCGGATCAGCATCGGGAGGTTGATGCCGGCGATGACCTCGACCCTGCCGGCCTGCATCAGCGAGATCGCGAGGTTGGAGGGCGTGCCCCCGAACAGGTCGGTCAGCACGATCGCGCCGCTGCCCGAATCGACGCGGCGGATGGCGTCGGCGATTTCCTTGCGCCGTTTCTCCATGTCGTCGTGCGGACCGATGCAGACCGCGACGATGTCGCCCTGTGTGCCGACGACGTGTTCCATCGCGTGGATGAACTCTTCCGCCAGGCGGCCATGAGTGACCAGAATTAGACCGATCATATAAAGCGTTAGGCTCCGAAACGACCCCGTTCACCCCATCGCCGCGCGCGGCTGAACCGGCGCTGTAATGTTGGGCTGCGGTCGCTTGAAAGGTGGTGTGGCACTCGGCTCATCGCGCCTGCGCGTCCTCGATCTGATCGACCGGGCGCGCGGCCAGGTTGCGGTGCAGCAATGTGGGCGCAAATCCGGCGTCGCGCAAGGCTTTCGCAATCGCCTCGGCCATGAACACCGAGCGGTGGCGCCCGCCGGTGCAACCGAACGCGATGTTCACGTAAGCGCGCCCTTGCGCGGTGTAGCGCGGCAGCAGCATCAGCAGCAGGTCGCGAATCCGCTCGAACGCCTCGCTCCAGGCCGGGTCGTTGCGGATATGCGTGGCGACCGCTTCGTCCTGCCCGGTCAGCGGGCGCAGTTCGTCGATCCAGTGCGGGTTGTCGAGAAAACGCACGTCGAACACGAGGTCGGCGAGTGGCGGGGTGCCACGAGCGAAGCCGAAGCTGCTGATCGTGATGGTCGTGCCGCTGTCGGCGATCGGGGCGAAGCGCTCGCGGATCGCCTGCTGGAGCTCGTTCGAGGAAAAGTCGGTGGTTGAGATGACGATGTCGGCCCAACGCCGCAGCGGCTCAAGCAGCTCGCGCTCGGCGGCGATGCCATGCGCAACCGGGCGGTCCTGCGCCAGGGGGTGCCGGCGGCGCGTCTCGTTGTAACGGCGCTCGAGCTCGGCGGTGCTGCAATCGAGGAACAGCGTGGTGATCTCCAGCCCGTCGCGCGCGGCGAAGCGCTTGACCTGATCGATGATCAGCCGCGGGTTGAAGCCGCGGGTGCGGCTGTCGAAGCCGATCGCCCAGGGCGCGCCCTGGTCTTCGCCGCTCGGCTTGGTCGCCAGCAATCGGTCGAGCAGCCGGATCGGGAAATTGTCGATCTTCTCCCAGCCCAAGTCCTCGAGCACGTTGAGCGCGGTGGTCTTGCCCGCGCCGAGCAGGCCGGTGACGAGCAGGATGCGCTGGGCGGGCGGCGAATCGGCCATGTCCGGCCGGTCTTGCGCCGCCTCGGCGGGCGAGGGAAGGGCGGCGGTCACAGCCGCCCCGGCGCGGGACTGTCGAAGCGCAAGCCGAAGCGTTCGAGTGCGAGTTGGGCCTTGAGCCCGAGCAGCGGGCTGTCGGGCCAGAGGCGCAGCAGCGGCAAGGTGACGCCGTGGCGCTCGGCCTGCTCGGGGCGCTCGATCCAGCGCTCGGCCTTGGGGTCGAGAACGATCACCGCCGCGACCACCACGTCGGAAGCGGTGGGGAAGTCGAGCAGGCCGAGATTGCGGATTTCGAGCTTGCCGGCGATCGCGGGTGCGGGGCTGGCGAGCAGCCGCCCCTCCGCCAAGCGCAGGGTCACACCATCATCGCCGACCAGCGACGCGCCGCGGTCGATCAGCGCCAACGCCAAAGTCGACTTCCCCGAGCCGGGCGGGCCTTCGATCAGCAGACCGCGCCGATCGATCGCCACGCAGGTCGCTTGGTGAAGCGCCGCGCTCACGCCTCAGGAAACTCCGCGACGAGATAGCCGCCGGGCAGGCCGTCCGGGCGGTCTGCGATCGACAGGGTGCCATCGTGGGCCTCGATGATGGTCCGCGCGATCGCCAGTCCGAGCCCGCTGTGCGCGCCGAACGCCTCGCCTTCGGGCCGCACCGAGTGGAACCGCTCGAACACTTCCTCGCGCCGCTCGGGCGGGATGCCGGGACCATCGTCGCGGACCGCCAGCCGCACTCGCCCGGCATCGCCCTCGACCTCGACCAGCACCCGGCCCTTCGGCGGGGAGAAAGACATCGCGTTATCGACCAGATTGTCGATAGCGCGCTCCAACCGAGCCGGAACTCCGCGGACCAGCGCGACCCCGAGCGGAGACTCGAAGTCCACCCGCGCCGCGCCGCGCTTGCGCCGCGCGTCGCGTTCGGCCGCGGCGCTTCGGGCCAGCTGCACCAAGTCCACCGGGGTCATCGCCGCCCGGCTCAGTTCGGCATCGATCCGCCCGGCGTCGGCGATGTCGGTGACCAGCCGGTCGATCCGCCGGACGTCGTGCGCGGCGATGGCCTGGAGCCGCTCGCGCAGCTTGGGGTCCGCAACCCGCTCGAGCGATTCGAGCGCGCTGCGCAGGCTCGCCAGCGGGTTCTTGATCTCGTGCGCGACATCGGCGGCGAAGCTCTCGCCGGCGTCGATCCGCTGGCGCAGCGCCGTGGTCATGTCGGAGAAGGCGCGGGCGAGCAGCCCGATCTCGTCGCCGCGCTCGGGCAGGCGTGGGACCACCACGTCGCGCTCGCGCCCCAGCCGCACCCGCACCGCGGCCCGGACCAGCGCGCGCAAGGGCTGGACGATCGTCCGGGCAAGGAACAGCGAGAGCTGAATCGAGAGGAGCAGCGCCACCGCGACGACGATCGCCAGGGTCTGGCGGGCGTCGCGGATCGCTTGCGTCACGTCCCGCGCGTTTCGGGTGGCGAGCAGCATCTCGCCGCGGGCTCCGACCGGCGTGGCGGCGTTGATCACCGGGGTGCGGTCAGGGGCGTAGCGCAACCGCACCGTGCTCGCGCCCGCCATTTGCGCGGCGGCGAGTTCCGGCCAGGCGGAGGCGGTGTCGCTCGCGGGCTCGCGATAGCTCTCCACCTTGGGGGCGGTGACGAGGAAATCGACCGCGCGGTCGAGCGCGCGGGCGACGTTCTGATACCACGGTTCGGTCTTCGGATCGACGAACGCGAACGCCGGGTCGGCGATGGCGAAGCTGTCCGCGGCCAGCTTGCCCTTGGCGTCGAACAGCCGCAGCCGCAGGCCCTGCTCGGTGGCGATCCTTGCGAGCAGCGCGCGGCGAGTTTCACCCGGACTTTCGGCCAGCGCATCGGCGGTGATCTCGACCTCGCCGCGCGCGAGGCGAAAGCGCTCGGCGATCAGCTGCTTGCGCAAGCTGTCGAGGTAAAACAGGCTGCCCGCCATCAGCGCCACGGCAATGATGTTGAAAGTCAAGATGCGTGCGGTCAGCGATATCCGCCGCGTCCAGAACAGCTTGCCCGGGGCCTGCTCGGTTGCCGCCGCCGGGTCACTCGTCGGCAAAGCTGTAGCCCGCGCCGTACAGCGTCTCGATCGCCGCGAATTGCGGATCGGCCGCGCGGAACTTGCGCCGCAGGCGCTTGATATGGCTGTCGACGGTGCGGTCGTCGACGAACACGTCGTCGTGATAGGCAGCGTCCATCAACTGGTTGCGGCTCTTGACCACGCCCGGCCGCTGGGCGAGCGCCTCGAGAATCAGGAACTCGGTGACGGTCAGCGACACCGTGCGCCCGTCCCAGGTCACCAAGTGGCGCGCCGGGTCCATCTCGAGCCGGCCGCGGCGGATCGGCTCGGGCAGGGGATCGGAGGGGTCTTCGCCCTCGGCGGCCCGCCGCGCCAGATCGACCCGGCGCAGGATGGCACGGATGCGGGCGATCAGCAGGCGCTGGCTGAACGGCTTGGCGATGTAGTCGTCGGCGCCCGCCGCCAGGCCGAGCGCCTCGTCGGCCTCGTCGTCCTTGCTGGTCAGGAAGATGACTGGGAGGTCGCCGTTCTCGCCCGGCGTCTCGCGGAGTGCGCGGAGCAGTTCGAGCCCGTCCATCCGCGGCATCTTGATGTCGCACACGGCGAGGTCGGGCGGGTTCTCGCGTAGCGCCTTCAGCGCGCTCTCGCCGTCGGCATAGACCCGGGTGGCGAACCCTTCGGTCTGCAGGGCGATCGCCACCGCGGTGAGGATGTTGCGGTCGTCGTCGACGAGGGCGATCGTGTGGGTCATCGGAGATTACTGCATAGCGACGCTCGGCCTGTCTGAAAATCCGCGCGCTCGCCCCTCGGTGCAGCATTTGACGCTGCAAACCGGCGCGACTATGCGCCAAGGGGAATCGTGAATTCGTGATCAGGCGATGCCGCGGTGGCCGCAAGACCGGTCGCCGCCTTTCGCGCATCGTCCAGAGAGGAGCTTGAAGTTGTCCGATCTCGGCTATCCGCTCGCCACACAGGGCATCACCACCACCGCGACGATCTACGCCAACCTCGGCACGGCACCGTTGATCGAACACGCGGTAAGGAATGGCGAGGGGATGCTCGCCAAGGACGGCCCGTTCGTGGTCGAGACCGGCAAGCACACCGGGCGTTCGGCCAAGGACAAGTTCATCGTCCGCGACGCCGAGACCGAGAACACCGTTCACTGGGGCAAAGTCAACGTGGCGATGACGCCCGAGCATTTTGCCGCCCTCAAGGCCGACTTCATGCAGGCGCTGGGTGAGAAGGGAACGCTGTATGTCGCCGATTTGTTCGGCGGATCGCAGCCCGAACACCGGGTCAACGTCCGAGTGATAAACGAGCTCGCCTGGCACAACCTGTTCATCCGCACGCTGCTGGTGCGGCCGAGCAAGGATGAGCTGGCCGGATTCGAGCCCGAATACACGATCGTCGACCTGCCGAGCTTCCGCGCCGACCCGGCGCGCCACGGCACGCGCACCGAGACGGTGATCGCGGTCAACTTCGCCGAGAAGCTGATTCTCATCGGCGGCACCAAGTATGCCGGCGAGATGAAGAAGAGCGTGTTCGGCATTCTCAACTACCTGCTCCCGGCGGAGGGCGTGATGCCGATGCACTGCTCGGCCAACATCGGCCCGAACGGCGACACCGCGGTGTTTTTCGGCCTCTCGGGCACTGGCAAGACCACGCTCTCGGCTGATGCCAGCCGCACGCTGATCGGCGACGATGAGCACGGCTGGTCGGATACCGCGGTTTTCAATTTCGAGGGTGGCTGCTACGCCAAGATGATCCGCCTCTCGGAAGAGGCCGAGCCCGAAATCTTCGCCACCACCAAGCGCTTCGGCACGGTGCTGGAGAACGTGGTGATCGACCCCGACACCCGCGAGATCGACCTCGACGACCCGTCGCTGGCGGAGAACAGCCGGGGCTCGTACCCGATAGATTTCATTCCGAACACCTCGGAAAAGAACCTCGGCCCGGTGCCGAAGAACATCATCTTCCTCACCGCCGATGCCTACGGCGTGCTGCCGCCGATCGCGCGGCTGACGCCCGACCAGGCGATGTATCACTTCCTTTCGGGCTACACCGCGCGCGTCGCGGGGACCGAAATCGGCGTGACCGAGCCCGAGGCGACCTTCTCGACCTGCTTCGGCGCGCCCTTCATGCCGCGGAATCCGACCGTTTACGGCAATCTCCTCAAGGAGCGGATTGCCAAGGGCGGCGTCAGCTGCTGGCTGGTCAACACCGGCTGGTCGGGCGGCAAGGCGACCCAGCCGGGGATCAAGCGGATGCCGATCAAGGCCACGCGCGCGCTGCTCAACGCCGCGCTCGACGGCAGCCTCAACGACGCCGAGTTCCGCAAGGACCCCAACTTCGGGTTCGAAGTGCCGGTCGCGGTGGCGGGCGTCGACAGCAAGCTTCTCGACCCGCGCGGCGCCTGGGCCGATCCGCAACAATACGACGCGACCGCGCGCGACCTCGTCGCCAAGTTCATCGACAACTTCGCCCAGTTCGAAGGATCGGTCGATGAAGGCGTCCGCCAGGCGGCTCCCAAAGCCGCCTGACCCGGCCCGGAACCCGGGCCACGTAGAGTGACCCGGAGTTTCCGATGACCGACCATGCCGTCCGCCTGTTCGCAGACGACACCGCGATACGCAGCGTCGGCAAGTGCTTCCTCGCCTGCTCCCTGCCCAAGGCGGAGTGGACCCATGAGGCGCACCTCGCGACCGCGCTGTGGCTGATCGCAGAGCGGCCTGAGATCGAGGCCGAGCGCGACCTGCCCGACCTGATCCGCCGCTACAACGAGAGCGTCGGCGGAGTGAACAGCGACAGCGAAGGCTACCACGAGACGATCACGCAGGTATTCGTCGCAGCGATCCGCGATCACCTCTCGGCGCGGCCGGCAGGCGAGTCGCTCGTGGCAAAGGTCAACACGCTGCTGCTCGGCGAGCGCGGTAGGCGCGACTGGCCGCTGCGTTTTTATTCACACGAACGGCTGTTCTCTGTCGAGGCGCGGCGCACGTGGGTCGAGGCCGATCTCGCGTGATCCGGATGTTTCTCCTGGAGCCGAGCGATGGAGCGATCGATCCTGGGGTTCAACCTTCCGTCAGCCACATGCTCACGTACTGCTCGACGTTCGTCGCCAGGACGTCGAGCGGGACGTTGCCGCCATCGACCACAGCCTGGTCGAAGTCGCGCAAGTCGTAGCGGGCGCCCAGCCGCGCCTTGGCCTGCTCGCGCAGGCGCAGGATCTCGCTATGTCCGACCTTGTAGCCGCACGCCTGCCCGGGCCAGGCGCAATAGCGGTCGACCTCGGGCACGACTTCGGCGAGGCCTGAGCCGTTGGTCTTCGAGAACCACTCGATGGCCTGCTGCCGCGTCCAGCGCTTGGCGTGCAAGCCGGTGTCCACGACCAGCCGGCAGGCGCGGAAGCTCAGCGACTGGAGATACCCGAGCCGGCCGGGTTCGTCGCTGTCGTAAGCGCCGAGCTCGTCGCCGAGCGTTTCGGCATAGAGCGCCCAGCCTTCGCTGAAGGCGTTGAACTGCAGCAGCGAGCGGATCAGCGGCAGCTGGTTCGAATACTCGCCTTCCCAGACGTGACCGGGGATGCCTTCGTGGAAGCCGAGGCTAGGGATGTCGAAACGGGTGTGGCGGTCGGTGCTGGAGAGATTGAGCCAGATCTTTCCGGGAATTGTCCCGTCGATCGAGCCCGCGCCGCCGTAGGCGCCCGGCGCTCCCGCTTCCTCGGCAGGCGCGATGCGGCGGATTTCGAGGTTGCCGCGCGCGAGTCGGCGGAAGGCGAGCGGGAGCTTGGTGCGGATGAAGGCGATCTTCGACTGCATCAGCGCGATCGTTTCGGCGCGGCCCTCGTCGCCTTCGGGAAACTTGAACCGGGAATCGAGGGCGAGGCCGCGCATCCGCTCGCCGACGGTGCCGGAGGCGTAGCCGAGCTTGCGCAAGATGGGGTCCATTCGCGCCTGCAGCTCGCCCACCTGATCGATCCCCATGCGGTGGATCTCGTCCGGGGTGAGCCGGGTCGTCGTGCTCGCGCGCAGGGCCCAGGCGTAATATTGGTCGCCGCGCGGCCGGGCCCACATCCCCGGCTCATCCCGGGCGACCGCGCGCTGCGCCTTTATCTCCTCGAGCTGGCGGGCGAGCGCCGATGCAACGGGTCCGGTGACTTGCGCAGTCGCTCGCTGAGCCCAGTCTCCGGCGATATTCGCGGTGCGCGAGGTCAGGCCGGAGACCAGCCGTCCGCCGAAGCGCGCGTCGGCGTGCGCCTTGCCGAGCTGGTCGATTGTGCGATCGAGCAGAATCGCCGGCGGCACCAGCCCGGACTCACGGGCCGCGCGGATGCGCTCGGTCTCGCCGTCGATGGTGGCCGGCAGCGCTTCGAGCCGGGCCAGGTAGGCCTCGGCATCGGCGGCGTCGCGCACCGGGTGGTCGGCTTCGAGCAAGTTGGGTGCGTCGATGTACTGCCCGACGTTCTGGATCACGACATAAGGCGAGTTGCGGAAGCTGCCGACTGCGACGTCGCCATAGGGCAGGGCGAACCCGTCGAGCGCCGTGCGGTAGGCGCTCCTGACCACTTCAAGCGAAGTCCGCGTCGCCGGGTCGAGCACGGTGAGATCGACCGCCTCGGCACGGGCGAGGTCCTCGCGCAACAGCTGCGCGATCGCCGCTTGTCCGGCCGCCGAGCGGTCCTCGAGCTTGCTGCGCAAATCGGCGTGTGCGCCGGTGTCGACGCCTTTCTGCGTCGCCCCCTCGGGCTCGAGCGCGAGCAGACGCCAGGCGAAGTCGTCGAGCAGAGCGAGCGGCGCCGAAGGACGGCCAGACCCAGGCGCAGCGAGCCGAGCGGCGCAGCCGGGTAGGACCAACGCGAGCGCGCCGAGCCCCGATGCCGCGAGCAGGTCGCGGCGCGAAGTGCTTGATTGAAAAGGACTCATGCCGCGATGCTGGAAGCTGGCGGCGCGCCTGTCAAATTGCTCGCATGGCCGGTCGCAGCCGCTAAGCTCGCGACTCGTAACGGGGGAGGGCGATGGCCGACACGCTGGCACGCGTGACGCTGCTCGAGGGGCTCGGTGACACTGCGCTGGCCGACTTGCGGCGCATCGCCACGCCGTTCGCGGTCGCGGCAGGCGAGGTGCTGTTCCGCCAGGGCGACCCTCCGAGCGGGCTGTTCGTGCTCGACCGCGGCCTGCTCGAAATCGCGACGCGGATGCCGGGTGACGAGGAGGCGCGGGTCAGCCGGATCGGACCGGGCGAAGTCCTCGGCGAATTCGCGCTGCTCGATCCGGCTCCGCGCTCGGCCCGGGTCGTGGCGGTCGAGGCGAGCGAAGGGCTGTTCCTCTCCGCACGCAGCTTCCTGGCGATGCTGGAGGAGGGCCGCGAAGGCGCGGTCGCGGCGATCGACCGGCTGCGCACGCTGGTCGCAAGGCGCACTCGCGCCACGCTCGAACGGCTGGGCGCCGCCAACGTCACCGGGCCCGAAGAGCTGCGCCACGTGCCTACCGGCCGGCCGGGCGAGCCGTTGACGCTCGATTTCGAAACGGTGCGCGCGATCGATCGCTTCGCGGCGTTCGATGCAGCGCAAGCTGCCGAGATGCTCGCGGCCGGCGAAGGTCTGGCGCTCGAACGCGGCGCACTACTGATGACGGCAGGCGCAGAGGCGTCGTCGCTCGCGCTGGTGCTGCGCGGCGCGATCCGCGCCGCTTTCGCACGCGCGGGCGGGCTCGAGCAGGTCACAATCCACGGACCCGGCGAATGGGCCGGGCTGGTCGCGGCGATCGACGGAGGCGCGCAGCCGCTCGCGCTCTACGCGGCGGAGGATTCGCTGCTGTTCCGCGTGCCGCTCGAGCGCTTCTCGCAGTGGCGCTCGCAGCCCGGTCCGGTCGGCCAGGCGATCCTCAACGGGGTCGATCGCCAGCTCGTCCGCGACCAGCGTCGCGCCAACCGCCACCTCGGCCGCGCGATTGCGCTCGAACGCTTCAACGCCGCCGGACGCGAGGCCGCCTGATGTGCCGGATCGTCAGCTACCTCGGCACGCCGGTGCTGCTCGATCATCTGCTCTACGCTCCGGATTCCGCGCTGCTCAACCAGGTGATCCACGCGCAGATGCTCGACATGCTCAACCTCGCCGGGTTCGGCCTGGCGGCTTGGGACCCGGCGAGCCACGCGCCGACCTCACCGTTCATCTATCGCACGACGCAAGTCGGGCTGTTCGACCGCAACATCAAGCTGCTCGCCAACAAGATCGCGCCCGATGCGCTGATCGCCCACATCCGCGGCGTGCCCTACAACTCGACCGTCCAGATCAACGAGCAGAACGTCCACCCGTTCAAGTTCGACCGCGTGCCGCTGGCGATGGCGCACAACGGCGATCTCGCGGGCTTCCGGACGATGCGCTTCGAACTCGCCGAGCACGTCAAGCCCGAGCTCGCTCCGCACATCCAGGGCTCGACCGACAGCGAATGGATTTACGCGCTGACGGTTTCGGGGCTAGCCGACCCCTATCGGATCAATGAACCCGAGGCGATCCTCGACGCGATCCGGCAGGCGCTGGCGATCATTCGCGAAGTGCGCGCGCGGCACGGGATCAGCCGCTCGTCATCCTCGAACCTGATGTTCTGCGACGGGGTCAACCTGATCGCGGTGCGCTATACGTTCGATTTCGGACGGTTCGAGCACGCGCGGCTGCAGGGGACGATGCAGTTCCTCTCGATGTGGTATACCTTCGGCCGCGACTACGGGCTGCACGACGGCGAGTGGAAGCTGATCGGCGGCGCGGCCAGCGCCGACAGCGTAATCGTCGCTTCCGAGCCGCTGACCCGCGACTTCTCGACCTGGATCGAGGTGCCCGAGTATTCGGCGCTGGTCGTTCGCCGCGAGGGCGCGCGACGGCGCGCGGAAATTCACGCGCTCGAAGTCTAGACCGGCTCCGCCCGCAGGATCATACCGCCGCGCGGGCGCAGGGTGACCGAGCCGACCGGATCGGGCCGCCACCCCGAGGGCACTGAAAAGCGCCGCGCCTCAAGCCAGCGGGCGAGGATCAGCAGCGCCTCGACCGTGGCGAAGCGGGCGCCGACGCAGACCCGCGGGCCGGCGCCGAACGGCAGGTATTGAAAACGGTGGAGTTTGGCCCGGTTCTCCGGCGCGAAGCGGGTGTGGTCGAAGCGGTCGGGATCAGGCCACAGCTTGCGGTGGCGGTGGATCACCCACGGCCAGATCGATACGAGGTCGCCCTTGGCGACGGCCACCCCGGCAAGCTCGTCAGAGCCGATCGCCTCGCGGTCCCAGCGCGGCGCGGGTGGATAGAGCCGCATCGATTCCTCGAGCACCTGATGGAGCAGGGGCAGCGCGGCGGCGCGTTCCTCTGCGGGCAGGACGAGTGAGTCGAGTGCTTCCTTGCGGCACTGCTCCTGCAGCGCCGGCTGCGCCGCGAGACAGTAGGCGGTCCAGGCGAGAGCGTTCGATGTCGTCTCGTGCCCGGCGACGTAGAAGGTGATGGCGTTGTCGACCGCCAGCGCGGCCGCTTCCTCGGGCGGGAACTGCGCGTGGAGTGCGCGGATCAGCCCGCCGAAGAAGTCGTCGGGACCACCGTCCGGGCCACGCTGCGCGACCAGCTCGGTCAGAGTTGCGCGCAGCCAGGCGCGGCTTTTGCGCGCGCGGCGCATCTCGGGCGAGGGATCGAAGTCCTGCAGTCCGAGCATCGTCGTGAAGCGCGCCTTGCCGGCCGCGGCGAGCATCGTTTCGATGTGCCGCGAGGCGGCCGGATCGAGCAGCCGCGAGTCGCCCCCGAACAGCGCGTCGGCGATGATCGCCATCGTCGTGCGGGTCGCGGCGGGGGCGATGTCGATCCGCCCCGAGCCCTGATTCCACTGCGCAATCTCGCGCAGCGCGGCGGCGTCCATCAGCGGCGCCATTTTCGCCACCGCACCCGGCGCAAAGGTCGGCGCAACGATCTTGCGCTGCTTGCGCCAATCCTCGCCTTCGGCGGACAGCAGGCCGTTGCCGATCAGCGGCGAGAGAATCCGCCGGGCGATCCCCGGGCGCTCGTAATTGACCTTGTTGCCCAGCATCACGCGCTCGACCGCATCGGGTGCGGACACGATGTGTACGGTGAAGCCGAGCACCTTCCGGGTGCGCATCGTCACGTCGAACGCGGGCTCGGGCCAGCCGTAGACCGTGTTGCGCAGCCGCTCGCCGAAAAAGCCGCGCCAGGTACCTTGCCAATCGGGCGTGCGGCGCGGTTGCGCGGGATAGAACGCGGCGGCGGAAGCCATTGGCATGCTCCGATTTTTCGCTGCACGGGTGCTAGCACCGGCCTTGCCAATTTTACAGGACGATAACCTTTGCCGGTTAGAGCCTGTCCTCGTGAAACCGTCCGAGAACCCGGTCGCGGCTCTGCCGCGCGATCTGCCGACGCGGGCCGTGCTCGGCCTGAGCAGTCCCGACGACGGTGACTGGGCCCGGCTGCGCGGGCTGCAGTACTCGCACCTCGCCAAAGTCAGCGTACCGAGGCTGATCGCGCATCTCGTCGCAGCGGTGATCGTCGCCTGGACCTACTACGGCAAGGTCAACGAATTCGTTCTCGGCGGCTGGGTCGTGGCCCTGTGCGCAACGCTCTACTACTGCGCGCGGTTCGATTTCAGCCTGGGCGACGCCGACCGCCGGCGGATGACTCCTCAGGAGATCAACCGCCACACGCTGAGCTCGGCGATCACCGCCGTTCTGTGGGTGGCGCCGATCGTGTTCTTCGTTCCGCAGGGGACGCCGCATGACCGGATGACGCTGTGGACGGTGCTGGCGATGCTGCTCACCGGCTCGGCGGTAGCCTTCGCCGCGGTGCCGCTGGGGATCATCGTGTTCAGCGCGATCGTCGGCGGCGCCGCGATCGGCAGCTTCGTACTGACCGGCGACTACCCGATGGCGCTGGTGGTGGTTGCCTATCTCGGGATCATCGCGCTCGGCGTGACGCAAGCGGCCCGGACCTATCTCGCCGCCAAGGTGGCCGAATCGAGCGTTGCCGAAAAGAGCGAGGTGGTCTCGCTGCTCCTCCGCGAGTTCGAAGAGGGCGATGCCGACTGGCTGTGGCAGATCGACACTTCGCGCAGGGTGAGCAGCGTCAGCCCGCGCTTCGCTTTCGCGTTGGGGCTCGATCCGGAGGACATCGGCGGCAAGCCGTTCCTCCAGCTGATCGCCGGCGCAGCCTGGGAAACCGGGCAGTTCCACACCAGCCTTCACGACCTCGCCGAGCGGATCAAGCGGCGGGAGAACTTCTCCAACCTCCTGGTTCGCGTCACCGTCCAGGACCAGAATCGCTGGTGGGAGCTTTCCGGCACCCCCAAACTCGACGAGAACGGCATCTTCGACGGCTTCCGCGGGGTCGGCTCCGACGTCACCGAGCAGCGCGAGAGCGCCGAGAAGATCGCCTACCTCGCGCGCTACGACACCCTCACCGGGCTGCCGAACCGCCTGATGCTGACGGAGTCGGTCGCCGACGCGATGCGCTATGCCGAGCAGTGGCGGACCCGTTGCGCCTTCCTGATGATCGACCTCGACCGGTTCAAAGCGGTCAACGATACGCTCGGCCATCTCGTCGGCGACCAGCTGCTGAGCCTGGTGTCGGAGCGCCTCAAGCGCCTGATCACGGACAACGAGCTGGTCGGGCGGCTCGGCGGCGACGAATTCGCAATCGTCATCAAGGACGCCTCGGACGCCGGACGGGTCGGCACGGTGGCGCGCAGCGTGATCGACGCGCTGTCCGCGCCCTACGAGGTCGATCATCACACGCTCTACGTCGGGGCCAGCGTCGGCTCGGCTTTCGGCCCGCGCGACGGAGCGACGGTCGAGCTCCTGATGCGCAGCGCAGACCTCGCGCTCTACCGCTCGAAGGACGAGGGCGGCGGCAAGCACTACAGCTATGAGCCAGCGCTCCACGCCCACGCCGAAGAACGCCGCAAGCTCGAGTTTTCGCTGCGCCGCGCGCTCGAGCGCAACGAGTTCACCGTCAACTACCAGCCGGTGGTCGACGCCCGCGAGGAAGGGGTGGTCAGCTTCGAGGCACTGCTCCGCTGGAATAGCCAGGAGCACGGATCGGTCAGCCCGGCCAAGTTCATCCCGCTAGCGGAAGACACCCGCCTGATCGTGCCGATCGGCGAGTGGGTGCTGCGCGAGGCTTGCCGCGAAGCGGTCAACTGGCCGGCGCACGTCAAGGTCGCGGTCAACGTCTCGGGGGAGCAGCTGCTCGATCCCAACTTCGCCGCGGTGGTGGTCGGCGCCTTGTCGTCGAGCGGGCTCGCGCCCAACCGGCTCGAGGTCGAGGTCACCGAAAGCATCTTCGTCCGCGACGGGACGACTGCGCAGCACACGCTCGAGCAGATCATGGCGCTCGGCTGCGGGATTGCGCTCGACGACTTCGGCACCGGCTATTCCTCGCTCGGCTACCTGCGCAAGATCCGCTTTTCGACGATCAAGGTCGACCGCAGCTTCGTTCAGGGCGCGGCCAAGAAATCGGCCGAGAGCCTGGCGATCATACGCGCGGTGGTGGCGATGGCCGACAGCCTCGAGATGAGCACGACCGCCGAGGGCGTCGAGACCGAACTCGAGCTCGAAGTCGTCCGCAATCTCGGCTGCAAGAAGATCCAGGGCTACTACTTCGGCCGCCCGATGGCCGCGCGCGAGGCGCGCCAGCTGTTTGGCCCGGGCGAACTGCAGCGCGGCGCCGCGTAAAAACAACTTTCCTACATGGTAGGATGAAGTTTAGAGCGACGAACCGAATCGGTTAATCGCTCTTTCTCATCGTGAAACGGCAGTCAGGCGTCGACCAGCGCGCCGATGACGCTTTCGAATAGCGCGCGGCCGTCGCTGCCGCCGTGCGCGGGTTCGATAGCGCGCTCGGGGTGAGGCATCATGCCGAGCACGTTGCCCGCTGGGTTTAGTATACCGGCGATGCCGCGGGCCGAGCCGTTGACCGCGTCGGCATAGCGGAAGGCGACGCGGCCTTCGCCTTCGAGCCGGTCGAGCGTGGCGTCGTCGGCGAAGTAATTGCCGTCGTGGTGCGCGACCGGAAGCGTGATCCGCTGGCCGGCCGCATAGCCGCTGGTGAACAGCGACTGGCTGGTCTCGACGGTCAGGGGCACCTCGCGGCAAACGAAACGGATGCCGGCGTTGCGCATCAGCGCGCCGGGGAGCAGTCCCGCCTCGGTCAGCACCTGGAAGCCGTTGCACACCCCGAGCACGGCGACCCCGCGATTTGCCGCATCGACCACCGCGCGCATGATCGGCGAACGCGACGCGATGGCCCCGCAGCGCAAGTAGTCACCGTACGAAAACCCGCCGGGGAGCGCGATCAGGTCGAGCCTGTCGGGCAGTTCGGCGTCGCCGTGCCACACGCGGTGGACCGTCCCGCCGCCGATCTGCTCGATCGCGACCGCCATGTCGCGGTCGCAGTTCGAACCGGGGAAGGTGACGACCGCGGACCGAAACCCGCTCATGCCGCGACCTTTTCGACCCGGTAGTTCTCGATCACCATGTTGGCGAGCAGTTTGCGGCACATCTCGTCGAGCGCGGCGTCGCTGGTCCCGTCGGCGACATCAAGCTCGATCAGCCGCCCCGCGCGGACGTCCCTGACCCCCTCGAAACCGAGCCCTTCGAGCGCGTGGTGGATCGCGCGGCCCTGCGGGTCGAGCACGCCGTTCTTGAGGCTTACCGAAACCCGCACTTTCATCGCGACAAATCCTTTACCGAGAGCGTCCGCCCGCGCCGCCGCCTATGAAGCCGCGCGAGACTTGCGGCAAGTGCAGAGGACCGCTGGGACGGCGCCGAAGCTCGCCGGTGACGTCGGGCAGCACGACCAGCGTCACCGCTTTGTCGAGCGCGAGGTAACGCCGCGCGAGGTCGCGGATGTCCTGCGCGGTCACCGCCTCCGCGCGCGCCGGCCCATCCGCGAAGCGAGCCAGCTGGTCGGGCTCGCTCTGCGCGCGGTCGGCCAGCGCCAGCCAGCCGCCGTTGCGCTTCAACAGGTTGGCGTATTCCTCGAGCAGCGGGGCGCGAGCGCGGACCAGCTCGTCGTCGGTGACCGGCCGGTCGCGCAGCTCGCGAACGATCTCCGCGATCGCGGTCTTGGTCGCGGCGACATCGGTGACGTTGACCGAGGCGGTGACGGTGAACGTGCCGAAACCCGGATAAGTCCGCGACAGGCTGCTCGAGGCCGAGGGCGAATAGCTCTTGCCCAGCTTCTCGCGAATGCCGTCGGTCAGCTCGATCTTCATCAGCCGCTCGAGCATCTCGAACTTCATCGCCTCGACCGGATCCTTGTCGTCGCGGGTCGGCCAGACCATCCGCACGATCGCCTGCGTGGCGTCGCCGGTGTGGCGAATCACGGTTTCGCCGCGCTTGGCGGTAAAGCCGCGGACCCGCGCCTCGGCATGGTCGGCGAAGGCGTTCTCGCGCGCCGGCAGCGCGCCGAAGGTCTTGCCGACCAAGGCGATCGCCGCGGTCTCGTCGATGTCGCCGACCAGCGCGATCTCGATCGCGCCGTGAGCGAGGCGCTCGCCGATGTCGGCCTTGAGCTTGGGGAAGCTCAGCCCCTGGTATTCGTCGGCCGCGCCGAGCGAATAGCGCGGGTCGCCGTTGGAGAGGATCTTGCCCTGGCTGTTGCTCAGCGCGGCGCTCGGCGTGGCGAAGGCACGGGCGAAGAAGTTGGCGATGTTGAGCTTGTACTGCTCCTCGCCCTCGGGCCGGTAGCCGGGGTCGCTCAGATAGGCGGCGAGCAACTGAAGCTGGAGCTCGAGGTCGGCAGGCGTCGTCGTCGTGCGCGAAACGAACGCGTCGTCACCCGCACTTAGCGAGCCGCCGACCGTGCGCCCGGCGAGGATCGTCTGGATTTCATCCTGGCTATGCTTGGCGAGGCCTCCCGCGACGAGGAACGGCGTCATCTCGGTGGCGTAAGGGTTGGCTTTGGTGTCAAGCAGGTCCCCGCCATCGACCGCGAGGCTGACCTGGACGCGATCCTGCTCGAGCTCGGTGCGCTTGAGGTTGAGCATGACGCCGTTGGCGAAGCGGACTTCGCGGATGCCGAACCGCGGCTCGACGGTGTCCGAGACGACCTGGCTCGGCGTGCCGAAATCTCTGTAGGCCCACATCGTCTCGGCGCTGTCCGCACCGCGCGTGGTCTTCAGGCGGTAGGCTTCGTTCCAGGCGGTGCGGATCGCGGCCACGCCGCCTGCGGGCTCGGTCCTGCCCTGCAGCCGGATCAGCGGATCGGAGAGCTTGACGGCTTCCTTCTGCAGCGCCGCGAGCACCGCGGCCGGAGTGATGGATGGGGCGAAGGCCTCGAACCGTTCGAGCGAGCTTTGCGGCGTGGTCGGCACGCGCTCGTCATCGACCAGCGCCAACGCCTCGTTGGTCAGCGCGGCGTTGCTGCGGGTGTCGGCAGCGCGCGCGGCGTTGACCTGGGCCGCGCGCCAGTTGGCGACCTGTTCCGCGACTTCGGCGTCGGAGAAGCCATACTTGAGCGCGCGGCGGTATTCGGTGGTTGCGGCGTCGAGTCCGCGCTTCCACTGGCCGTCAATGACGTCGACCACCAGGTTGGTGGTGCGGCCGATCTCGAACACTTCGCTGGTCCCGAAGCCCGCGCCGCGGAACGGCGGATCGAGCTTGCGCGCGATCCGCTGGAGCCGGCGGTTGACGATGCCGTACCCGATCTCGCGCAGCAGGTTATCGCGGCGATAGGCGATAGTGTCGGTATCGTCCTGCCACACCCCGTGGCGCGAGACGGTGACGCGTTCAGACAGCGCGGGATCGATAAAGACGTCGGTCGCGCCTTTCTGCTTGGGGTCGACCGTGCCCTGGTCGGGACGCGGGGTGGGTGTGCGGCTCGCCCAGTCGCCGAACCGGGCGACGATCTTCTGCTCGACCAGCGCGGGATCGAAATCGCCGACGACCACCAGCGTCGTGTCCGAGGGCGTGTATTCGCGCTGCCAGAAGGTCTTGAGCGCGGCGCCGGTCGCGGCGTCGAGCGTCTCGGGCACGCCGATCGGTAGCCGCTGCGGATAATGCGCGGTGGGATAGAGGAAGGCGAACTGGTCCTCGAGGTTGCGCTTGGCGTAGGTCAGTCCGTCGCGATACTCGGACAACACGACGCCGCGCTCGCGCTTGACCGCGTCCTCGTCGAACTTCAGCTCGCTCGCCGTCTCGCGCATCAGCATCAGCGCAGTGTCGAGCAGCTTGGCGTCGTTGCGCGGCAGATCGAGCTTGTACTGGGTCTGCTCGAACCCGGTCGAGGCGTTGGTGTCGGCTCCGAACGCGAGGCCATTGCGCTCGAGCAGGTGGACCATCTCGCCCTCGGGGACATTGGTCGAGCCGTTGAATGCCATGTGCTCGACGAAGTGGGCAAAGCCGCGCTCGTCATCGCCCTCGTCGAGACTGCCGGCCTGGATGTCGAGCCGGACCAGCCCGGTGCCTTCGGGGCGGCTGTTCCTGCGGATGACATAGCGCATGCCGTTGGGCAGCTTGCCGAAGCGATAGGCCGGGTCGACCGGCAAGTCGCTGGCCTGGAACGCCCACTCGGGCTTGGGCGCGGGCGGTGCCGAAGTCGCCTCGCGCGGAGCGGCCGCGCAACCGGCGAGAGCGAGAACCGCGCCGGCGAGGGCTACGATTCGTCGGCCCCGCGATGGCGCGGGGATGCCGGGCTTCAATCCTCTGACGTCCATCGATCCCGTTGCTTCGATCCCGCCCGGACCCCCATCCGGGCAAAACGCTTCTAATCCACCGAGCTTACTTGTGATTGAACAATCGACGGCGGCCAATGACCGCGGTCACTTTTTCCCCCGCAGCTTGCGGTGGTGCGACAAGTCGAAGACCTCGCTCGGGCCGCCGTCTTCCTGGAGCAGGCCGAGCCGCCGAGCGACTTCCTGGTAGGCCTCGCTCTCGCCGCCGAGATCGCGGCGGAAGCGGTCCTTGTCGAGCTTCTCGCCGGTGGTCATGTCCCACAGCCTGCAACCGTCGGGGCTGATCTCGTCGGCGAGGATGACGCGGCTGTAGTCGCCGTCCCAGATCCGCCCGAACTCGAGCTTGAAGTCGATCAGGCGGATGTTGATCCCTGCGAACAGTCCGCAGAGGAAGTCATTGACCCGGATTGCCATCGCCGAGATGTCCTGCATCTCGTCGTTGTTGGCCCAGCCGAAGCAGGCGATGTGCTCCTCGCCGACCATCGGATCGCCGAGCGCATCGTCCTTGTAATAGTACTCGATCAGCGTGTGCGGCAGCGGCTCGCCTTCCTCGATCCCGAGGCGCTTCGAGAGGCTGCCCGCCGCGACATTGCGGACCACGACCTCCACCGGGATGATCTCGACCTGGCGGACGAGCTGCTCGCGCATGTTGAGGCGGCGGATGAAGTGGGTCGGAATGCCGATGTGCGACAGGCGGGTGTAGACATACTCGCTGATCCGGTTGTTGATCACGCCCTTGCCGTTGATCGTGCCGCGCTTCTGCGCATTGAAGGCGGTCGCGTCGTCCTTGAAATACTGGATGATCGTGCCCGGTTCCGGCCCTTCGTAGAGTATCTTGGCCTTGCCTTCGTAGATCTGGCGGCGGCGGGACATCGGCAAGTCTTCCTGCAATCAAAACGACAAGCCCCGGCGCCGATGCGCCGAAATCGGCGCCGTCGGAAACGGCCGGGGCGTTCGCCGTGGCCTATAAGCGAAGGGGGGCGCGAAGGCAACGCGCGGCACCGGCGCATGCACGTGAAGCATTATTGCAACACCGCCGCGGCTGAGCGCAGGAATAGCGCGTTCGACGTTTGACTGTTTCAGCCGGTCGAGCCAATTGATTCCGTGCGAAAACGGCGCGCGTCACAGCGCCGACGCGGCAGGGAGTGCGAATGCCCCGGGCGCACCCGCTCTGCCGAGACGCATCATATGAGGCGCGCCGCGCCTCGGCGCAGGGAGTGAACTGCATGTCCAAGACGCTTTTCCGCACGGCGGCCTCGTCCGCGGTGTTCGCCTTCGCCTCGCTGGCCACGCCGGCGTTCGCCCAGGATACCGCTTCGCAGGCCGAGAACGCCGACGACACCCCGCAGACCGAGATCATCGTCACCGCCCAGGGCCGCTCGCAGCAGCTCGCCGACGTGCCCGTCGC
>Ga0068854_100000478_pt1 | contig 24507 bp, 16 predicted proteins | sample KBSCornC42_FD_66590 | JGI IMG/M metagenome (GOLD analysis project Ga0068854, IMG submission 66590) | Corn rhizosphere microbial communities from Kellogg Biological Station, Michigan, USA - KBS Corn C4-2 | ecosystem: Host-associated > Plants > Roots > Rhizosphere > Soil ... | reverse complement strand
CGCCTTTGACTGCTGCGACCAACGGATCGACTAGCGACGTAATGAAACCCCAGGCGAAAAACAGGCAAGTGACGATCGCGTAGGCGCCGGTCACACCCGCACTTTGCCGTTGTTCCATTCACATCCTCCCGATCCCGTTCAGGACGTTGGCAGCGAACACGAACGTCGACAAGCGCAAATTCGGACTTCAAAAATTGGAATTCGCCTGTCACGCTTGCATGCACGGCGGTGCCCCGGCTTTCGGGAATCCGCGCATTTGAATGGAATCGGGCGGATGGCGCTTGGCCGGGTGACCTCAGCAAACTTAGCAAACTTCCGGAGATGCGTGATCGCTGCGCTGGCGCTCCTGATTATGGCACCCGCCGCTGCTCAAATTGTCCCGGTCACCGGCGGAAGCGTTCACGGGAAAACGCTCGACGACAACAGCAAAATTTTCCGTGGCATCCCCTTTGCGGCGCCGCCGGTCGGAAGCCTCCGATGGAAGCCGCCGCAGGCGGTGATTCCGTGGAAGGGCGTTCGCGACGCGACCGCGCAGCCAGCCTCCTGCATCCAGATCGACCAGGGCTGGAACTATTCGGACTATTCGATCGGCAAGGAGGATTGCCTGACCCTCGACGTGCGCTCGCCGTCACTTAAGGGCAAGCTCCCGGTGCTGGTGTGGATCCACGGCGGCAGCAATCGCGCCGGCGGCCCCAACGACATCATCATGTCCGACGTGGGAAAGCAGGCGGTGCTGGTCGGGATCCGCTACCGCCTCGGCATCTTCGGCTTTCTGTCGCATCCTGCCCTGTCGACCGAGCAGGGCGGGTCGTCGGGCAATTACGGGCTGATGGATCAGGTCGCCGCGCTCCGCTGGGTTCACGACAATATCGCGAAATTCGGCGGCGATCCGGAGAATGTGACGATCGCCGGAGAATCCGCGGGATCGCAGGATGTTAGCTTAATGCTCGCGGCCCCCGCGGCGCGCGGCCTGTTCGAAAAGGCAATCATGGAGAGCGGTACGCCGGTCTTCGGGATGAAACCGAGAACTTTGAAGGAAGCCGAACGCATCGGAATGGAAGCAGACGATCTGCTCAAGGCGGGGGGAAGCCTTGACAGGCTGCGGCAGATGTCGGTCCCGGCCCTGCTCGCCGTCGACCAGAAGCTGCACGATTCCGGCATCTGGGCCGACGAAACCATGTGGATGCGGACCACGATCGACGGAAAGCTGCTTCCGGCTGATCCGAAGACTTTGCTCCAGGAAGCGCCGCCGCGCCCGGTGATCCTCGGTTCGAACAAGCGGGAATACGGAGTCGATCGCGCCCAGCGGGATCAGGCGATCACCGATGCGTTCGGGTCAAACGAATCGGCCGCGCGCGCCTACTACCATGCCGATCAACCGGACCCGCCAGCCGATCCGCGCCTCGGCACGCTCGATGACGAGATCGGCACCGACATCGTCTTCCGCTGCCCTGTCGAGCACGTCGCGCAATTGCTCTCCGGCAAAGGCGCCCCTGTCTGGCGCTACGAATTCGATTCGGCACCGAATGGGGCGATGACGTCCCACGCCGCCGAAATCCCATATGCATTCTGGGCTTCCACCTTCGGGCCTGGCTTGTCGCTGAAGCCCTATTGGGTGAACTTCGTGAAGTCAGGCGATCCCAATGGAGCCGGGCTGCCGCGATGGCCGCGCTTCACCCCGGCCGCGCAGCAGCATGTCCTGTTTGACGCGAAGGGCGTGACGGTCGAAGGCCTGCTTCGTCCGCAACTCTGTTCAATGGAGGACCGCCTGTGAGTTTCAATCGCCGCACGTTGATCCAGGGAGCGTTCGCCGCCCCCCTGCTTTTCGGATCGGTTTCCGCTGCCGCCAAGCAGCCATTCAGCGGCAAAGGGGATTGGACCCAATGGTTCCACAACTGGCTGCTCAAGGACTTCGGAATGATCGGCTATTACGCCGATGACAATGCCAAGCTGCTGGCTTCGCATGCTCCCGTCGACGTCGTGTTCCTCGGCGATTCCATCACCGAAGGGTGGTTCGACAAGCATCCATCCTTCTTCGTGAACGGCCGGGTCGGGCGCGGCATCGGCGGCCAGACCACGCCGCAAATGGTGCTCCGGATGATGAGCGATATCGTCGACCTGAAGCCGAAAGCGGTTCACATTATGGCCGGCACCAACGACATTGCCGGTAATACCGGACCGATGACTCCGAAGATGACCGAGGATAATTTCCGGGTGATGAGCGACATCGCTCGAGCCAATCGGATCAAGGTGCTGATCGCCTCTATCCCCCCGGCCGAGGCCTTTCCGTGGCGGCCGGGGCTGGAAGTGAAGCAGCCGATCGCCGAGCTCAATCGCTGGCTGAAGAACTATGCGCATTCCAGCGGCGCGACCTGGGTCGATTACTGGCCGGTGCTGAACGATGGGACCGGAGCGATGAAGCCGGGGCTGGCGGTCGACGGGGTTCATCCGACTGTCGCCGGATATGAGGCGATGGAGACCGTGATCACGCCGATCCTGAAGCGCGTGCTTGCGTGAAGCTCGAGCGCAAGTTCGTCGAGAAGCCATGGGGCCGAACCGAACTGCCGAAGACTTTCGGCGACACCGGCGGCCGACGCATCGGCGAAATCTGGTTCACTGATGGCGGCGACCTGCCGCTGCTCGTCAAATATATCTTCACCAGCGAGCGGCTCTCGATCCAGGTTCACCCAAATGACGAGCAGGCGCACGCGCGGGGCCTTCCCTCAGGCAAGGAGGAATGCTGGTACATTCTCCATGCAGAACCGGGGGCGACGCTCGGTCTCGGGCTGAAGCACGAAGTGACTGCGGAGGTGCTGAGGGCGGCGGCGCTCGACGGCTCGATCGAGGACCTGATGGACTGGCGGCCGGTCCAGGCCGGCGATTTCTTCTATGTCCCGGCGGGTACGGTGCACGCGATCGGCGGCGGCCTTTCGCTTCTCGAATTTCAGCAGAATGCCGATGTCACCTATCGCCTCTACGATTATGGCCGCCCGCGAGAACTCCACCTCGACGATGGGATCGCTGTCGTCCGGCCCCAGCCATATGCTGAGGACCGGGCCAGCCGTGTCGCGTCGGATGAGCCCGCTGTATTGGTTAGTGGCCCGCTGTTTTCGTTGGTGCAGGCGGTCGATGGTGACGCCGCAGCCGAGACCGGCAATCGCCGCCGCTGGGTGATGCCGCTCGATGGTGAAGTTCGCGCGGGGGGCGCAACCGCGGGTTCCGGCGAATGCCTGCTGGTTGAAGCGGGCGAGGAAGTAGATCTGGGGAACGGCCGAGTGTTGGTCGGTTTGGAAGGTTCCCTTTAGGCGCCGGCTTCCATCGCAAGTGCGATCGAGCCGAGCGGCCCGGCCTGACTGCCAAGTCCTGGCGCCTGCACATAGGGTTTTCCGTCCGGCAAGGAGACGTAACCCGCGAGGCTCTCCACCAGCAGCTCGCGGGTGCGCTCGATCAAATGCGGCTGGCCAGTCACCACTCCGCCTCCGATCAGGATGGTGGTCGGAGCCGCCGTGCACACCAGCGCATGGCAGAGCTGCGCAAGCGCCCAAGCCACCGTTTCCCAAACCGGATGATCGGCTGGAAACCCGTGAAGATGCTCCACTCCGAGTCGCGCCTTGATCGCCGGTCCCGCCGCAAGACCTTCGACGCAATCGCCATGGAATGGGCACGAGCCGCGCCAGTCATCACCGGGCATCCGCGCGATGCGAATATGGCCGACCTCGGGGTGAGCGAAGCCGTGCACCGGCTTTCCCTCACAGATCAGTCCAACCCCAACGCCAGTGCCGACGGTTACATAAGCCAGATCGCGAAGGCCCTGCCCTGCTCCCCATTTGGATTCGGCGAGCGCTGCCCCGTTTACGTCGGTGTCGAAACAGGTCGGTACGCCGAGCACTCGCTGCAACCGCTCCGCCACATCGGCGCCCCTCCAGCCCGGCTTCGGCGTGGTGGTGATGCTACCGTAGGTCTTCGAATGCCGATCGAGATCGATCGGCCCGAAGCTGCCGATACCGAGCGCCTGGATTTGCCCGGCGCGGTGCCACTCAAGCAACGCCTCCTCGATCGCCGCTAGTGTCTCGTCCGGAGATGTGGTGGGCACGGTGATCTGGTCGAGGATGTCCTCGTACCCCCGGGCCAGAGTGCACACGCATTTCGTGCCGCCAAGCTCCACACCCCCGTAGATCGGCATCTATTCGGCCGCGACCAACGCTTCCGACGCACAACAGCTGTGGATGAATTCTCCATGCGACGGTAACCCCTCGACCCGCTGCTTGATCGCCGATCGAATGCGCGCCAGCTTCAGGTTGAGCTCATCCTCAGGCATCGCATCGGCGAGGGGGTGATAACCTTGAGGAACGATCCCTTGTCCGAAGAGCACGGCGAGCCAGCTGACATCCGTGAACAGATCGCCGATCCGTGGCTTTACCTCACCTCTTGTCCGGAACAGCTCCAGCTTCTCCGTGAGCGTGTCTGGAATGCTCATGTTCTTGCAATATTTCCAGAATTCCGTGTCTTCGCGCTCCGTCACCTTGTAGTGCGCGATGATGAAATCACGGATCGTTTCGTATTGAAACGCCATCTCCTCATTGTACCGGGCAGTTAGGATTGGGTCGCAATGGCGATGGGGGAAGTATTCGAGGAACTTCATGAGTCCGACTTGCACCAGGTGGATGCTTGTGGATTCCAGAGGCTCGAGGAATCCGCTCGAAAGACCGAGCGCGAGAACATTGTTCACCCATGATTTGCGCCGCCGCCCGGCCTTGAACCGAAGGATCTTGGGATCGGCGAGCGCTTTTCCTTCCAGCCGCTCGACCAGTAAGCGCGCTGCCTCATCGTCGCTGATGTATGAATCGCAGTAAACGTAGCCGTTGCCGGTGCGGTGCTGCAGCGGGATCCGCCATTGCCAGCCGGCTTCGCGGGCTTGCGCTTTTGTATACGGGGTTATCGCCGGCATCCTCTCCGCCGGGACGGCAGCGGCCCGGTTGTTCGGAAGCCAGTGGCTCCAATCCTCGAAACCGGCATCATAGGCGCCTTCGATCAACAGGCCGCGGAAGCCGGAGCAATCGATGAAGAAGTCACCGCGAACGACGCTTCCATCCTGCATATCAACGGCTTCGATGTAGCCGCTCTCTCCATTCTGTCTGACCCCAGTGATCCGTCCCTCCCTGCGGATAACGCCCCGGCGCTCCGAATAGCGCCGGAGATAGGTGGCGTAGGTGAAGGCATCGAACTGGAAGGCATAATTGATTTTGGGCTGAGAACCGTCGGGAGCAGGCTGCGCCCGGCCGAACTTCATCTGCCGGGCCGCTTCGGCTTCCGCACTGAAGCGCAGGTGATCCGGATCTCCACCCGAGCGCATCCAACGTATCCAGTATTGGATAAACGAAACGCCGGTGAGCAGGTCGGCCCCGAGCAAGCCGAAATTATGGAAATAGGTGTGGCCCCGACGGCGCCAGTCGACGAACTCGATTCCGAGCTTGAACGTCGCGTTCGTCTCCCGAACGAATTCGTCCTCGTTTATGCCAAGGAGATTGTTAAAAAGGATGATTGGCGGAATGGTGGATTCGCCCACTCCGACAGTTCCGATTTCTTCCGATTCGATCAGCGTGATCCGGTGGGTCGAGCCGACTGTCTTTGCCAGGGCCGCTGCCGCCATCCACCCTGCCGTGCCGCCGCCGACAATCACAATATCGCGCACTGGCTCCATTATCTCGCCACCTCCAGTCTCCCGCGGCCATGCTTCAAGAATTCGGCCGCTGATGGCATGTTTGGAACCGTCACCGCAATGTCGCGCAGCCTTTGCTGCACCTTTTGTATCAGCACCTCGTCGGGAGCCACATCGATCCGCGGATCATAGCGTTTCGGAAAAATCCCGGCTCCGCTCAGAAGAGCCGCCCATTGCTGTTCTTCAAAGGGCTCTTCGTCGTAGAGCGGCACGTGCGCTGTGAGCGAAAAGACCTCAAGTTTCCGTTCAAGCGATTCGGGGAGACGCCTGTCGCGGCACTGATCCCAGAACGGCTCATCGAAACGGCGGTTGAGCGCGTAATGGGCGCATTGAATGTCTCGCAAATTCTGCCCGGCAAGCGCAATCTCACGATTGTAGCGATCTGCCTCGGGGAACGTCCCCGCTCTAACCGGGAAAAGCGCCATCAGATGCGAGATGCAGTTGTGCGTTACATAGAGCCCGAGCGACTCCAAAGGATCGAGCCCAATTGCGGCTTCGCCCACCGCGACGCAATTTCCAATCCAGGAACGGCTGCGCACACCCCGGCGAAGAGTTGATGCAACCGCATCGCCTCCGATCGGAATCCGCGCCGGGAGAGGAAGACTCTCGATAACTTCCGTCTGCGAAATGTGCTTTGAGCTATAGGCTGCAATTACCGCAGTGCTGTCCTGCAGCGGATAGAGCCCCACCCATCCGGCCCGGAATGCGGAGATCTGACTATAGACTGGCGGAGGGTCGATCGGTGCGCCAGAAGCGACAACCATTCGGTCGCACGGCAGCCATTCGTCCCACGATTCGAAGCTGGAACCAGGCAGTCGTCCGATGAGCGCGCCCTCGATGCCGCTCGCGTCAATGAATAAATCCGCCTCAATTCGATCGCCGCTCGCCAGGACAATCGCGGTAATTCGATCGTCATTGACCTCAATGTCGCCAATGGGGGCAGACTCCACCCGAACTCCCAGGCGATTGGCATGCGCCTTCAGCAGCAGCGAATAGGGGATGGCGGCAAGATTGTATCCGTAAGCCGCCGACAGCTCGCTTCCGTCCTGATAAACCGGCACTCGAGCGTGTTTCGCTGCCGAGGCAGCCAGCGAAAAATCTTCGAATGCCGGTTTCAATCCTTCCTGACGCCCGCGCACCCAATAATGGACAAAGCCGACATCCGATCCCGGCGGCGGCGGATCGTCATATCCCACCATCCACGCGGGGGATGCGCCCGCCCAGTTTGAATAGCGCTGCGCGACCAAGGGAACCGCCTTGGCGGCGGCAATGATCAGCTCTTCACTCAACGCAATCTGCTTATGGAGCCCTTGGATGGCCGGCATTGCCGAGTAGACATCCACGGGCTGCAGAAGCGACGGAAGTTCGATCGCTTGGACAGCAACGTCTAGATGACCAAGCGATCGCTGGACCGCTGCGGTCGTGATCCATAGCGGGGCATCGCGGCCGACGATCACGACCGTGGCGATGCGCCCGCTCAAAGCTGCGTCTCCGCAGGTTCCAGTTTCCACGGCTGCCGCGTGTGGCAATAGCGCTCGACGAAGCGGCTATGGCTCGGCATCTCGTCCACACGGTCGCTGATCTCGGTGCGGAGGTCATCGAGATCGTTGATCACGCGATCGGTAGGCCCGATGTCGGCAAGCGGGCTGTAACCAGACGGGATCAATCCCTGTCCGAGATAAACCGCCAACCAGCTCGGAAGCGTGAACAGTCCGTCCTTGTACTGCTCGATCTGGGCGCTGTGGCGGAACAGCTCCATCTTCTCCTTGAGGCTGTCCGGAACATCCATGTGCGCGCAATACCGCCAAATCTCTGCGTCATCGCGGCGCGTCAGGTGATAGTGAAGGATCAGGAAGTCGCGGATGCGGTCGTATTCGACATTGGTCTTGCGGTTGAATTCGTCCGACAGTCGCGGGTCCATGCCAGCCAAAGGAAGCAATGGCAGCAGATGCATGATCGCGATCTGGACCAGGTAGATGCTGGTGGACTCCAGCGGCTCCAGGAAACCGCTCGCCAAGCCCAGAGCAACGCAATTCTTCTCCCAATTCACCATCCGCCGTCCAGCCTTGAACCGCAGCAACCGCGGTTCGTCCAGGGCAGGCGTATCGAGACCCTTCAGGAGGGAGTCGGCTGCATCCTGTTCAGTGGTGAAGCCGGTCGAGAAAACGTAGCCATTCCCGGTCCTGGTCTGAAGCGGAATTCGCCAGTGCCATCCGGCCTCCACCGCCGTCGAACGCGTGTAAGGCGTAAGTTCATTCGCGGATTCGCTGGGGACGGCGAATGCCCGGTCACATGGCAGCCATTTGGACCAGTCATCCCATGGAACGTCCAGTTTCGATCCGAGCAGCAACGAGCGAAAGCCGGAGCAGTCGATGAAGAAGTTTCCATCGACCTGCGCGCCCGATTCAAGAATCAGGGAATTGATGGCTCCAGTTTGGGCATCCTGTAAAACATCGCGAACCTTTCCCTCGGTCCGGAGGACTCCGCGGGCTTCGGCCAACTTGCGCAACTCCCAAGCATAAATGCTGGCATCCAGGTGATACGCATAGCTGTATGTTGAAGCGATCGTGGCCTTCGCGGTTTCAGGAAAATCGAACCGGTTCCTGCGCGCCGCGACGATCGCGTAGGAAAAATCGCCGATATCCCAATCCCGTCCGGCCGCCCGCGCTCGTAGCCATCGCTGGTGAAAGCCGCTGCCCGAGGTGGCGCTTCCGTAAGTCCCGAATGGGTGGATGTAGCGGGATCCGTGAAACCCCCAATCAGCGAACTGGATGCCGAGTTTGAAGGTAGCCCGGCTGTTTCGCATCATCTCGGCCTCGTCGAGACCGATCGTGTCGTTGAAGTTCTTGAGGTGCGGGAGTGTAGCCTCCCCTACTCCGACCGTTCCGATTTCATCGGATTCGATGAGACGGATTCGGCAGAACTTGGGTGAAACCAGCGAGACGAGCCCGGCTGCCGCCATCCATCCGGCAGTCCCGCCGCCGAGAATCACGATTTCCAAAGGCTTGTTCACGCGCCCGCTATTTCCGAGCCTTGCACTTTGAGCGCCTTAGCCGAGGGTTTGGAAGAGGTCACGCCCGCAGACAAAAGAAGGGTGCCGCCCTTTCGAACAGCACCCTCCCCTGTTGTTCCCAGATATTATCCGCGCTCAGGCTTTGCTGGCGCCGGAGGCGGCGGTGGCGGCGGTGCCGGGCAGGTCGCCGTGACCGCGACCACGGTGCCATCCGCGCAGGTCTGCGTCGCCACCGGAGCTGGCAACGGCGGTGGAGGCGGCGGAGGCGGAGGCGGCGCAGCATGATTACCTGCCATCTTCCAGCTGAAGCCGACGATGAAGCGGCGATCGCTCTGGTTCCAGGATTCCGGAACCGTGATGATCTTGCCTTCCGGACTGCTCGGATCCGTGATCTGCTGCTCCAGCTTTGCTGTCGTGTTGAGTATGTTTTGTGCCTCAAGACTGAGCGAGAACTGATCCGTTACCTGGTAATGGATGGAGCCATCCAGATAGCCGGTCGGCTTCTGCCAGATCGGCAAAGCAATGCAGCAATCGATCGGAGTGACGAGGAATCGCGACCGCCAGTTGTAGGCCAGACGAGCCTGTAGTTTGCCCTTCTGATACAAACCGATCAGGTTGACCGTGTGCTTCGACACCCCTTCCAGCGTAGAAACCGCAAGCGCGGTGCCGCCGTTCTGACCGCTGACAGTGGAGCCGTTCGAACCGACGATCGAAAGGGCTGAGTTCTGGACTCCGCTGTTCTTCACATAGGTATAGTTTGCGTTGATTCCGAAGCCGCTCAACCACCCAGGAAGGAAATCGAAGAAGGTGTTGTAGGCAACTTCGAACCCTTCGATCTTGGCGCTCTTGGTGCTGTTGGCGGGTCCGGTAACGATCACCGGCACCGTCTGGCCGTTGTTGGTAATATTCTCGGTAAACGTTCCCGACTGGATGTAATCTTCAAGCGTTTTGTGGAACAAAGCTACGCTGAACTGACCGCCGTTCGACCAATAATGCTCGAAGGATAGATCGAACTGCCAAGCAGTGATCGGCTTGATGTACGGGTTATATGCAGTCGCCGTATAATCTGATTTGATGCCGGTGGGCACGCAGCCTGGACCCAGGATCCAGAGAGCACTGGCGACACACGTGCCGTTCTGGTTGGTGACACCGCTATTCGGCATCGACTGGCTAACCGACAGATAATTCTTGAGCAATCCGAAGTCGGGTCTGGACATCGCCCGAGAAGCAGCAAAGCGCACCAGCGTGTTCGAAGTGACGTCGACTCTCAAGTTGAAGCTCGGAAGCCAATCGTGGAAGTGGTTTCTGGCAGTCGATGCCGTGTGGGCGGCATTCGCGAAAGCCAGCTGGTTACCGTTAAGGTAACAATAGTCCGGATAGGTAGCGACAGTACCCGGCGGTGCTTTGCTAATATCTGGCGGGGTACCGGTGCCCGTCAGACCGCCGGGAACAAGCGCAACCGGCGGGCAAAGCGCAGCATTTGCGCTCAATGTCGGATAAACGGTGTTACCGATGCTCGTATCGACAGTGTCGACGTAACGGACGCCGATATTTCCGCGGACCGTGAAACTGCCCAAATGCAGGTTGTCGCCGCCAAATTTGAGCATGACATAAGCGGCTTTTGTCTTCTCATCCACGTTGCCGACCTCATCTGCGGTGAAGCAGCTGTTCGGAAGCTCAACGGGCATCACGTCACCACCAGGCGTATGCTGGCCATTGCGCGCACAGATCGGCACGAAGCTGCCGACGCCCGTCACGTCGGAATTGAATCCATCCGCGCCGTGGGCGGCGAGGAAGGGAAACGGAACGAACGGGAAGTTGCCGAGATAGCCGCCGAAGAACGGAGCTCCGAATGGCGATTCCTGATAAAACCCGGCCGGATAGCCATTGAATGTAGTGGTAACGCCGTTCGCCGTGCATGTCGCCGGCTTAGAATCTAGGTTGAAATACGTGTAAGCACAGCCACCCGTCCAGGTATTGGACACGTTGTGCCAGTTGTAGGTGCTCCACTGCAGATCCTGCTTGCGGTCTGAATATCGGGCACCGACCTTAAGGCTATCCAGCCAATCGGTGTGGAAATCATATTCGGTATCGCCGCGTAGTGCGAATTCGTGGCCGCGGCTGTCCTCAACATGGTCCATCACGTCGTTGATGTACCAGTTGTCCGGATTCTGGAGTCCGCCGGGTGACAGACTTATGTTGGTCGGCGGCAGGAAGCTCATGGTCGGAAGACCATTCGAACCCGTTGCGAGTTGGATGTTCGCGAACGAATTCATCTCTGGTCCGGTGATATCGTAGTCCTTCACCGTGGCGTTGACGTACTGGCCATCAAGATTGAAATGCAGGTCGTCCGTAGCATCCCATTTGAGGTTGAGCGACATGTCCCGGGTCATGTCGCGCTCTTTCCAGTAGCGTGTAGAGCTGGTGACGTTCTCGCCGTAGGTGTTCGCGGGGCCGGTAGCGGGAGCGGGGCAACCCCAAGTATAGCAGGCGTTGAACATCGGCTGGCCCGAGCTGTTCAGGCCGAAGTCGCCGTTGGCGCCCGGATTTCCCCACCACCCAACATCCTGCGCGAAGGTCCCGCTCTGAACCATTCCGCTCTGGTCGAAGGTGAAGTCCGGAGCTCCAGGAGCCTGAAGGGCGGAGGACAGAACGGTGCTCCCGTTCGGTTGGACGCCGTAACGGAAGTCGGCATGATTGCCGAACACCCCAAAAAAGGTGCCGGTGATCGCATGCTCGTCGTTCTCGTTCGAATAATTGGACTGCAGAAACTGCGCGGTTGCCAGCCATCTGTGGTCGTTGCTCCGCCACTGGGCGGCAGCGGCAATACCCATACGCTTGCGATCATAGTCGCTGATCCGGTCGGTCAAGCTGCCGGGAGCAACGACTGTGCCGGTCGCAAAGTTCGAAGATTTGGCCGTGTTATCAGCGGCGCCGGGGAACGATCCGTTCTGAAAAATCGTCGCACGCCCGAATTGAATCATGTCGTTTCGGGTCTTGAGATCGGACCAGGCGATATCACCCATGATTCCGACATCGCCGATGCCGGTTTGCCAACGGTTGCTATAAAACGCGTTGGCGTCCGGGGTTACGCCCCGATAGAGGCTGTTGTAGTTCAAGTGCCCACCGACCTGAATCAGTTGACCTGACTCATCGAATGGCAAGCGAGTGCGAAGGTTGATAGACCCGGCGATGCCGCCTTCGATCATATCCGCGGTCTGGTTCTTGTACGCGTCGACACCCGCCAAGAGCTCCGGCGTGACGTCGGACCAGCTCAGACCGCGACTGCTGTTCGCGTTGAAGATGTCGCGCCCGTTGAATTCCGACCGGACCTGCGGAAGGCCGCGGACGATGACGCCCGACGGCTCGGCGGAAAAGTGGGAGACATCCCCGTGAGCGGCGATTCGGTCAACCGTGATGCCCGGGATGCGCTGGAGCGCCTCGGCAACTGATTTGTCCGGGAAGGCACCGATATCGGTTGCGGTAATCGAGTCGACGACGGTGTCCGCCCGTTTCTTGATCTGGGCGGACGTGCGCATCGCGGCCCGGATACCGGTTACAATGATGACATTCCTGCTGGCCTTCGCGTTAGGGTTCGTAGTCTCGCTGATTGGCTTGCCAGGCGGAGTGTTCTGATCATCCTGTGCGTACGCAATTGTCGGCTGAAGCAACGCGAGCCCCAAAACCAACGTGGAAGCTCCGCAACGAAGCACGCGAGAGTTTAAGGCGCGAGCCGAGAGTGAAAGCATCAATTTTCTCCCCTCCATCCCGGTTCCTGCCGGGGTGAACTTTTCACGAAACGGAGGGAAGTTAGCGCTAACATCGCAACAAGACCGAAACGGTCATCGAGCCCCAATCTCGATTTTCAGACCGGTCCGTACGCGAGTCTTCTCCCCACCCGCTTTCGCGAGTTCCCTAATTCCTATGTCCAGATCACCAGCAGTCAATGCGAGACGGATAAAGGATATTGAATTTCCGATTTGTGTTGCTTCATGATCACACGGTCAGGTGACCACATGGCGGCGGCTCGATCGGCGGCAGTGTCTCCAAAGGCGGATTGCATTGCGCGCCCCTCGTTTTAGGTACGCAAGGCTAAGCGGACAGCCGCTGGTTCACAGCACGGACTTGGGCGATTCGGGGGAACGCATGTCTGCAACGCAAAGCCGGCTTCGGTTGTCCGGAACCAATCTGAAACGGGTTGCAGATCACAACCAGCGAATCACTCTGCACGCAATCCGAGTGCATGGACCGCTCACCAGGATCGAACTCGCAACTATTACCGGGCTTACGCCGCCGGCGATTGCCAACATAACCCGGCGGTTGCTCACCGATGGATTCATCAATGAAGCGGGACGGCGGCGAGGAAGCAGAGGACAGCCCCCAACAGACCTCGTGATCAACCCGGATGCATGCTACGCCATCGGGATCAACGTAGACAGGGACCACGTCACAACGGTTCTCGTGAATTTCGTGGGGGAGACGGTCGCTCGCCGATCTTCGGAACTGACGTTCGCCTTGCCCGACGAGGTGGCGGCGTTTTGCCGTCGCTCTATTGGAGAAATGCTGGCCGACACCGACGTTGATGTCGCGGCGATTGTCGGCATTGGGATTGCCAAGCCCGATGACCTCGGCCTGATCGACCTGCCCGGTCGCCCTTCCGCCTACTCACAGTGGGAGAGCGTCGATTGGGACAAGCTGTTCGGCGATCCGATCGGACTGCCGGTTTTCGTCGAAAACGACTCTGCCGCAGCGGCGATGGGCGAGCAACAGCTCGGCTTCGGGCATCAGTATCCGAGCTTCTTCTATATTCTCGTGTCGTGGGGACTCGGCGGCGGCCTCGTGGTCGACGGAAACTATTTCCGCGGGGCGGATGGACGGAGTGGAGAGATCGGATTTCTATTGGCAAGTCACGGGGAAGGAGGCGAGGTATCCATTCAAAAGGTGGTTTCGCTTTCCAGTCTGTCGCTGCATCTAAAGCAACAGGGGTTCGAGCTTTCCGACATCGGCCGGGGGAATGCGAAACTCGACACAGCAGTTCAAGCATGGCTGGATCGCGCGACAGATTCCCTGCTGGGGCCGATCGCCGCCATAAACTGCCTCATCAATCCGGCCGCGATTCTCATTGGCGGCCGCCTGCCAAAAGGTCTCGTCGATCGCCTGACTCACCAAATCACGGGCAGATTGAATGAACGCGCGCACCTCCTGCCGTCGATAGCGCCCGTCAGGCGGGCCTCGCTCGCGGAAGATGCTCCCGCCGTCGGCGCTGCAACACTGCCTTTCACGCATTTCCTGTTGCCGACCAGCGCGTCACTGTGGCGCTCCGTCAAGGTCTCCGCGACGGAAGCTGCCTGATCGCTTTCTTTACGATTTTTGTTTTTCTAAATACCCCATTGAAGATGCGGTGTGGGCAAGCTGCTGCTCTGCGATTTCAACGGGGAGATTGAAATGACCGAACTAACCCGCCGCCAGGCGTTGGCCCGAGCCTCTGCTCTGGCCGCCGCATGTGCTGTGTCGCCGCTTTCAGCCGCTGTTCCTTCAAACAAGTTCATCCATCGCGCCGGCTCGCGGCTGATCCGCGACGGACAATCCTGGCGCTATGCCGGAACAAACATGTGGTACGCGGCATACCTCGGCGCGGACGCACCTTACGGCAATCGGGCCCGCCTCCAGCGGGAACTTGACCGTGTCGCAGATTTAGGCATTCAGAGCATCCGCATCCTCGGCTCGTCCGAGCTATCGCCGCTGCTCCATTCGGTCCGCCCGACGTTCCGTGACCAGACCACCCACTATAATGAGACACTTTTGCAGGGTCTGGATTTCGCGCTCGCAGAAATGGGCAAGCGCGACATCAAGGCGGTGATCTACCTAGCCAATTTCTGGGAATGGTCCGGTGGGTTCATGACCTACCTCTACTGGACCAACGGCGGACACTATCTCAATATGAACGACCCAGCCCACCCCTGGCCGCAATTTCCCGACATGAGCTCCGACTTTTACGGAAGCCCTAAAGCCGTGGCGATGCTGAACGATTACGTTCGCGCGGTCGTTGGCCGTCGCAACACGATCACCGGCCAGGTCTACGGAAACGATCCTACGATCCAGGCATGGCAGCTCGCCAACGAACCGCGCCTGGGGGTATCACCGGACGTTGTCGCTCGTCACATGCCAGCCTACCTCGCCTGGATCGATCACACGGCCGGCCTCATCAAGTCTATCGATCCGCACCATATGGTCTCCACCGGAAGCGAAGGGACCCAAGGCTGTGCCGAAAGCGACAGCTGCGCTCGCGACGCGCACGCCTCACCCCATATCGATTATGTGACTGCGCACATCTGGCCGCAGAACTGGAGTTGGGCGGACCCGAAGGACCTTCCCGGCACATGGCCGACAGTCGAAAAGAACACACGTGCCTATTTTGCCCGACAAGTCGCGATCGCGCAGGCGCTCAACAAGCCTCTCGTCATCGAGGAATTCGGCTTCCCCCGAGACAACGGCAGCTTCGATCCAGGGACACCGACCACGTACAAAGACAAGTTCTACTCGCTGATCTACGAGCTCTCGCTCGAGAACATGCGCTCAGGAGGTCCTGTTGCCGGGACGCATTTCTGGGCTTGGAGCGGAGAAGGACGTGCGCAACACCCCGATCATCGCTTCCAGCCGGGTGACACGGATTATGTCGGCGATCCACCTCACGAGCCACAAGGATGGTATGGCGTGTTCGATGTGGACGCCTCGACGCAGGCGGTGATCCGGGATCATGCTGCGGCGGTGAAGGTTTTGGCGGGCGCCGATCCGCGAGGCGGCGAACGCGGATAGTGTGAAAGGGGCGATATCCTACCGCCCCTTCAGCTCACGGATCAGGAACTCCCTCATCGTACGTCTGAGTTCCGGCGTGGAGTCGCCAAGGATGCCGCGGGCATGCGTGGGGATATGCTCCACGGCCTCCTCACGCCCGCCGAAGACGTAATGGTCGAAAATTGCGCGCCAGGCGAGCCGCTTGGCCTCGGGCAGCAAGCCAATGCTGAGCAAGGCGGCGCCGAGTGCATTCATCGGTGAGCCGGCGTCGAGCGGCGTGTCCTGCCACCAGTAGTTGATGAGGACATTGAACGGGCCTGTCGATTCAACTCCGTGCCACCACAAAGCGGGGATATAGATCGCGTCACCCGGCTGGAGCTCGGCGGTTTGTGCATGCTCCAGCGCTTGCGCAAATTTGGGAAATCGCTCCAGATCGGGGTCCGCTAGGTCTACAAGGCTGGTCGGCTGACCGGCCACCGTCGTATCCACCGGCCCGGGATAGAGATTTTCAACCTGATCGGGGGGGAACAGAGTGAAGCGGCGGGTTCCGCTGACAACACAGGCGATATTATCAGATTCGTCGAAATGCGTCGCAATCCGGCTCGGATTGCCAATCCAAATTCGCGGACCTGTTGGCCTGGATTGAACAAGGTCGAGCGGGTTCTCCTGCTCAAAGCCGGGAAGAATTTCGCTCGTGTGAGTGGATCCCATATAGACGTGGCGGTCGTCGCTCTCGTTTTCTAAAACCGCGAGCAATTGGGCGAACGGGGCTTCCGCAATGCCAAAATTGAACCCGTCAAGTTTGGGGCTGTAGAAAAAGCGGCCGCCCATCGCAGCGTCGCCGACAAACGTTCTGACGCGCGCGCCCCTGTCCAATCGCGACAAATAGGTTCGTATCGATTCCAGTGATTCCCGCGCCGCCGCGGTCGCCGGCCAGTGATCGACCAGTCCGCGAAGCACGGCTGGCTCATTTCGCGGTACCACTTCCGCCTCGAACTGGCGAAGAGTCACGTTCCGCCATTCACGGATTGGGGGGAGCGCCGACTGAGCTTTGGCGGCCATGAATTCAGGCATAGCGCAGTCGGGGATTAGGTTCATCCGGGCAGTCAGTGGATGAAAGAGCGAGTCAGCACGCCAGCGTCGGGAGCCGCGCCAAGCCGCTCCCAACGTCCGCATGCAGCTCTATTGTTTCTTCCCAGCCGCTGCGTCCGCTTGAGCGATAATCTCGTTCAGCTTCTGAGCCGTGATTCCAATCACCAGGCCGGAACTGTCGACACCGAATGCATCGAGCGGCAGCTTTATCTTGGTCTGACCGGTATCCAGAGTCGCGCCATCTGCGGCAACGGCGGTAATTTTGCCAACCGGTTGTCCGTTCACATCTCGGAGTTGAGCACCGGCACTGATGTCCGCAGCGGTCGCAGGCCGAGGCTCAGGCTTGGCTGGCGGAGCCGAAGCGACGGCCTGTGCATGGGCCTTGGCAACAATGTCGTTGAATTTCGCCGCAGTGGTTCCGAGTACGAGGCCCGACTTGTCGACGCCGATCGAAACCAGCGGCACCCTGGCTTTGTACTGACCCGTATCGACCACGACGCCGTTGGCATCGACCGAGTCAACCTTGCCGACCGGTTTTCCATCAATATCCCGAAGGGGCGCACCCGCCGTCACGTCGGCGGCAGTCGCTTTGCGAACGGCGCCTTTCGTAACGACAGGCTTTCCTCGATCGAGATTGTTCATGACATGCGTGAAGCTCTGGGTCTGCTCGCGGCTGCTACTCGCGGACGCATTTGAATCCGGTCCGATCGGACCCGGCATCGCGGGAGCTCCTTGAGCATAAGCCGCTCCACTCCCCAGCACGAGCAATCCCAAGCCCGCAATGAGCACAGAATCCTTCATCATATTATTCCCTCTTCTCCCGCAAGCAGTTCGAAATATGCACGAACTTTCAATAACCTGCGATGAACCCCGACGTTGGTCCGCCAGGACGATTCACCGTAGTTTGGAAGCCGATATGGCGGGAACGCTTGTGTCGTGTCTAGAGCAGATGATCGCCAAGCTCAGAAGGCGGATAGGTACGTCGGGAGCCGCCAATACGGCCCCCGATCGATGCTATTTCAAAGACCGTTACTTTTTCTTGCCTGCCGCCACGTCGGCCTGAGCGATGATTTCGTTCAGTTTTTGGGCTGTGATTCCGATTACCAAACCCGAACTGTCGACACCGAAGGCATCAAGCGGGAGCTTCACCTTGGTCACCCCTGTGTCGACGGTCGCACCATCAGAGGCGACTGCGGTGATTTTACCGACCGGCTGACCATTCACGTCCCTCAGCGACTCGCCAGCACTGATATCGGCGGCAGTCGCCGGCTTCGGCTCGGGCTTCGCCGGCGGAGCAGAAGCAACGGTCTGGGCATGGGCCGCCGCGACCATTTCGTTGAATTTGGCGACGGTGATCCCGATCAGCAGGCCGGACTTGTCTTTCCCAAATGATTCCAACGGAACCTTGACTTTGGATTGACCTGTATCGACCACAGCTCCGTCGGCTTCTACTGAAGCAATCTTCCCGATCGTCTGACCGTTCACATCCCGAACAGTCGCTCCAACCGTCACATCCGCGGCTGTCGCCTTGCTAGCGCTCTTTTTCGACATTGCTTCCGCGTTTCGCCCTTCGAGGGCGTTGGCGGCGTGATTATACCCCCTCGCCTGCTCTAGAGTGCCCTTCGCGACTGCGTTCGCATCCGGGAGGGGACCCGGCTGTGGCGGCGCAGTACCGCCTCCCATCTGCGCATTGGCGGCAGTGCTGCCCAGCATCAGCGATGCAAACGCTCCGATCAATAATGAACTTTTCATCCTCGTCTCTCTTCCCTCACCTCAGCACCCGAATATACGCGGTGCTTCAATAACTTGTGATGAACACGACGAAGGTTCAGCAGGAAGCAGTCTCCCCAAAGACTGGATAGATGATATGCCTGCAACAGCAACTTTGTGTCCAGAGCAAAATCGGCTCAGGACCCAATCCTGAACACAGCAACGCCATGCGACGCGACGGCAGCGGAAATTGAGCCGTTCCACCGGCCAGAATCCTTGTGAGCCCACAAATCGCGCACCTTGGCGCGGACCCCTGCGGGCCAGCCGAGTTCTTCGGCGGTTGCGGTAATCGCTACGGGCGCATCACCGCGATTGAATAAAAGCACTGCCTTCGCGCCGCCGGAGAGCGGCTTCACCCACACCTCTCGGTCGCCGTCCTTCCAAACGCGATGGCCTTGCACTCCGAGCGGGTCCTGATCGACCGCGATCACCTCCTTGTTCTCGAGAATGGACTTGGTAGTGTCGTCCATGTGGGCGATGTCGTTGCCCGCGATCAGCGGCGCCGCCATCATAGCCCATAGCGAGAAGTGGGAGCGATACTCATCCGGTGTCATGCCGCCGTTGCCGACTTCCAGCATGTCAGGATCGTTCCAATGCCCCGGTCCGGCGAAGGGCCACAGCGGCTCGTTCAGATCGAGGATCATTGTCACCGGATGCTCCCAGTCATGCCCCTTCTTCTTGACCGCGAAATCGTCGGAAATATCGCCGGTCGTGCGCCAGAGATTGCCGGTATTCTTCGCCCACAGCCACGGTTTCGCAGTGCCCCACTCGCACATCGAAAAGACGATCGGCCGTCCACTGTGGCGCAGCGCGTCGGCCATGGTGGCGTAAGCTTCCTGCGCATTTCGATCGCCGGTGTTGCACCAGTCATACTTGAGATAGTCGACGCCCCAGCGCGCATAGGTCAACGCATCCTGGTATTCGTGGCCCTCGCTGCCGGGTCGACCACCGCAGGTTAGCCGTCCCGCGTCGGAATAGATTCCGAACTTCAACCCTTTCGAATGAACATAATCCGCCAGTGCCTTGATTCCCGATGGGAAGCGTTGCGGATCGGCCGTGATGAAACCGTTGGCATCGCGCGGACCGTGCCAGCAATCGTCGATCACCACATATTGATATCCGGCATCGCGCATTCCTGAAGTGACCATCGCATCGGCCGTGTCGCGAATCACCTTTTCATTGATGTCGCATTGGAAGTGGTTCCAGCTGTTCCAGCCCATCGGAGGAGTGAGGGCGAGGCCGTTCGGCGCCTTGTTCACCATCTCCTGGATGCTCTGTGCTGCGGCAGGCGAGGTCATTGGCAGCGCCATCAGCCCGAGAACGAAAATAAATGTTACCAGCCGGTCGGCTGTCGTTCTTAGGCGGTACATCCCCACTCCCAGATTTGTCTGCGTTTCTACTAGCCTCGCCGCCAGCGGGAGGGAATAGGCGTATGCCCGGTCGTCGCGAAACTACGGCACGCCCTTGCCTTCCCGCTTTCAAAGCACGATGGGTGCAGCGGGAGGGTTTTGTCAATGAAGAGTGTTTTTACTGCTGCGGTCGCCGCCAGTATTGCGGGCACCGCCGTGGCCGCGCCATTGCCGCAAATTATTACGCAGAACGGGAAGCATGAACTCCTAGTCGACGGTGCACCTTTCCTGATCTTGGGGGGTCAGGCGAACAACAGTAGCAATTACCCCTCCGTGCTCCCGAATGTCCTTCAGACTATCAAAGCCGTTCACGCCAACACGCTCGAGATCCCCGTCGCCTGGGAGCAGATCGAGCCGGTCGAAGGAAGGTTCGATTTCTCGTGGGTCGACACCCTGGTTTCGCAAGCGCGCGCGAACGGAGTCCGGCTCGATCTGCTGTGGTTCGGAACCTGGAAGAACACAAACGGCAACTATCGCCCCGAATGGGTGAAATCCGACACCGCCCGCTTCCCGCACATGATGACAAAGCACGGCAAGAGTCACTACGTGCCGACGCCGCTCAGCCGAAACAACCTAGAGGCGGACAAGCGTGCGTTCGTCGCGCTGATGCGCCACATCCGGGAGATCGATCCGGATCACACCGTGATTCTCGTCCAGGTGGAGAACGAGACGGGGACTTACGATAGTCCGCGCGATTTCTCGCCCGAAGCCAACCGCCTGTTCGCCGGGCCGATCCCGGCCGAACTTGCCCGCAAGACCGGCAAGAGCGGCACTTGGACCCAGGCCTTTGGCAAGGGGGCCGACCGCGCCTTCACTGCCTGGTATGTCGCCCGCTATGTCGACGAGATCGCAGCTGCCGGTCAGGCGGAGCTCAACCTTCCGATGTACGTCAATGCGGCGCTCGGCGATGCCTTCACCGACACCGGGCAAGGCAACGGCGGTCCCGATTGGCCGGTGATCGATATCTGGAAGGCCGGCGCACCGCATATCGCCATCGAAGCGCCCGACATCTACGGGCGCGAAGAAAAAGGCTATTCGGCTCTCATCAATCATTTCAACAGGCCGGACAATCCGTTGCTGATCCCAGAGACAGGGAACGACCTGCCGTTCGCGCGGTACCTGTGGCTGGCGCTCGGAAATGGAGCGATCGGCTGGTCCCCCTTCGGGATGGACACAACCTACTTCAACTACCCTCTAGGGGCGAAAGATCTCGACGCGGAAAACCTCGACGCACTTGCATCGAAGTACGCCCTTATGGCCCCGATAGCGCGCGATTGGGCAAGGCTGGCCTTCGAACATCCGACGACCGGATTTGCAAAGCCTGAAGACGGTTCGGATCAGTCCTCGAGCATGGGACGGTGGAAGATCACGGCCCAATATGGATTGTGGGCGTTCGGACTTCCCACCTGGACCTTCATGAAATTCCCGCCCAATCCGAAAAAAGACAAGCCTGTCGGAGGCGCCAGCATCATCCAGCTCGGTCCGGACGAGTTCCTGGTTGCCGGTTCGGATGTTCGCATCAGTTTCGGACTGGCTAACGCCGGCGCGAACGAAAATTCGCAGTTGATGGACGTCGAGGAAGGCACGTTCCAGAACGGCCAATGGGTGATGGCGCGCCGCTGGAATGGCGACCAGACCGATTACGGGCTTAATCTGGACAAGCCGACATTGCTGAAGGTGCGGCTCGGCACCTATCGTTGAGATCATGGAGGGATAGTCATGCGTAAGTCGGCACTTCTCCTTGCGGGCGCGTTGCTGGCGACAAGAGCCGCGGCGCAGGCGCCTGCCGGTTCGTGGCAAAAGGTAGACGACGGAATCCTCGTCCATCCGGCAAGCGGACCGGAAGCTGCAGTGCGGCTTCTCGCATATCCCGACGGTGCGATCCGGGTCAGTGCGGTGCCAGTTGGCGGAGACATCCACCTGCCGCAGAGCCTGATGGTGACGGCAGTGCCGCTCGCGACCGGATATTCCATCGCCGAAGTGCCGGGCCACGTTGTCATGAGCACCAACCGATCGGCTGCCGAGGTCGATCTCGCCACCGGTGCGATCAGCTTCCGCAATCTCGACGGGCAGACTGTGCTGGCGACCAGCGCCCCTCCCCTCTTCCGCCCGGCCAGCGCGGAAGGTGTGCCGTATCTCTCCATCGCCCAGCAGTTCAATCGCGGCACGGACGAAGGATTCTATGGCCTCGGCCAGCACCAGAACGATCAGATGAATTACAATGGCGAGGACGTGTTCCTCGCCCAGCATAACATGAACGTCGCAATCCCGTTCGTGTTGTCGACCCGCAATTACGGACTCCTTTGGGATCAGAATTCGATCACCCGCTTCGGCGATCCCAATCCCTACCCGCTCGCCGGCGCTCCGGGCGATGGGCTGGTGGTCACCGGCGATACCGGTCAGCCGGGCTGGACCGCCACCTACAGCGTTGACGGTAAAACCGTCGCGGAACGCCAGGAACCGGCGATCGATCTTCAATATCTGGAGAATGCGAAGGATTGGCCGGCCGGCACACGCACGCCCGATAATCAGGGCACCGTACCCGGATTGCACGTCACCTGGAGCGGAACGATCACGCCCTCAGTGGGCGGCCTCAACCGCTTCCAGCTCTACGCGTCGAGCTACTTCAAGGTATTCGTTGACGGCAAGGAAGTGCTCGACCGCTGGCGGCAAAACTGGAACCCTTGGTATCATAATTTCGACCTCGATCTCGCCGCTGGGCAGCCGCACAAGGTCCGGATCGAGTGGGAGCCCAACTCCGGCTACATCGCTCTCTTCCATGCCAATCCGCGGCCTGAGCCGGATCGGCATTCGCTGACGGTTAGCTCAGACCTGGCCCACGGCCTCGACTATTACTTTATTCCGGGCGGCAGCATGGACGATGTGATCGCGGGCTATCGAGCGCTCACCGGCAAGGCACCGATCCTTCCGAAATGGGCATACGGTTTCTGGCAGAGCCGGCAGCCGATCACCCCGAAAGGCAATTTCGCAACGCAGAAGGATCTGCTCGGGGTCATCCACGAGTACCGCACGCGGGGTCTGCCGCTCGATAATATCGTGCAGGACTGGTTTTACTGGCCGCAGGATCAGTGGGGTTGCCAATGCGTCGATCCGGCGCGCTACCCCGATCCGAAAGGCATGCTCGACGAATTCCACGCAAACCATGTCCACGCGATGATCTCGGTCTGGGCGAAATATTATAAGGGCATCCCGAATTACGACGCGATGGACGCGATCGGCGGCATCTATCGACGGATGGATACGCCTCGGCCGGACGAACCCAAAGACCCGAACTACACCAAGCTGATGTACCGAGACTGGGTTGGTCCAGGCTATTGGAACGCCTTCTACGATCCCTACAATCCGAAGGCGCGCGACCTGTTCTGGAAACAAGTGAGTTCTGGACTCGATACGCAGCGGTGGGATGGCTGGTGGCTCGATTCCGACGAGCCCGATTTCCACTCCAACATCTCGATCGCCGAGACCCAATATCGAATGGGGCCGACGGCGCTCGGTCCAGGTGCGGCCTTCTTCAACACCTTCCCGCTTGTCCATGTCGACGGCGTCTATCAGCACCAGATCGCCGACAAGCCTGACGTCCGGCCGTTCATCCTGACACGCTCGGCAACCGCCGGAATCCAGCGCGACAGTGCCGCTGTGTGGTCAGGAGACGCGCCCTCCCGCTGGAAGGCGCTGCACGACCAGATCTCCGCCGGCGTCAACTTCTCCATGTCGGGCGATCCCAACTGGAGCCACGATATCGGCGGCTTCGCGCACGAGGACCGCTACACCGATCCGAAAGGCGCTGACCTCGACGAATGGCGCGAACTCAACACGCGCTGGTTCCAGTTCGGCGCCTTTTCGCCGCTCTTCCGCAGCCACGGCGAGTATCCGTTCCGCGAGATTTATCATCTCTCGCCGGAAGGTTCGCCGACGTACGCGTCGATGGAATATTACGACAAGCTTCGATACCGCCTGATGCCCTACATCTACACCGCGGGCGCCGACACTTTCTGGAAAGACGGCACCATCATGCGCGGGCTGGTGATGGACTTCGCCGCCGACAAGCGGGTGTGGAATATCGACGACGAATATCTGTTCGGCCCGGCGCTGCTCGTCGCACCCGTGACCCAGTACAAGGCGCGCAGCCGAAGCGTGTATCTGCCGGCGGGAACCGCTTGGTACGATTTCTACACCGGCCGCAAAATTGAGGGCGGGCAGACGATCACTGTGGATGCTCAATACGAGCGAATCCCCCTGTTCGTTCGCGCCGGGTCGATCGTTCCAACCGGTCCGGCGATCCAGTACACCGATCAGGACCCGGCCGGCCCGATTACGCTGAACGTCTACACTGGCGCGGACGACAGCGCCTCCGTCTACAACGACGACGGAGTGAGCCGCCAGTATCTGAACGGCCGCTTTTCCCGCATTCCGCTGCACTGGAGCGAGAAGAGCCACACGCTCACGATCGGTCCTCGCGAGGGCGCGGGTTACGCGGGAATGCCGGTCCGGCGGACGATCAATATCCGCTGGATCAAGCCCGGCACGCCGCTTTCGTTCACGGCCAGGCCGGACGCGCGAATCGTCTATACAGGTAAGTTGCAGACCGTTCGGATGCGGTAAGACATCAGCGGCAGTTGGGCAGGCTCACCTTGATCGCTTGTCCAGCGTAGCCAACATCGCGGGTTACGCCTGTTCCGCTTCGGCAA
>Ga0068854_100000475_pt1 | contig 24653 bp, 18 predicted proteins | sample KBSCornC42_FD_66590 | JGI IMG/M metagenome (GOLD analysis project Ga0068854, IMG submission 66590) | Corn rhizosphere microbial communities from Kellogg Biological Station, Michigan, USA - KBS Corn C4-2 | ecosystem: Host-associated > Plants > Roots > Rhizosphere > Soil ... | reverse complement strand
ATGTTGCGCGACTGCCGAAGCCATTCGTTCTCAAGACATCCATGGAGCGTGGCCTAGAGTCGCTAGCAGGAATTTGGGTAATTCCCGTGGTTCATATTTCTTATCCAGTGTGCGGTACCGTCAAAGGGCTAGCTCGTGACTTGCGCGACCACTTCGTACGCATCATTGACGACGTCAGAAACGAAGAGGACGAATTCGACCACTTGCCTCCGTTGCCCGACATGCTTGCGGGTGAGCCGATGAACGCAGTAATTAATGCGTGCGTCTCACTGAACGTTGGCATGTTCGTATTGGACGGTGCCGGCATCCGTCACTCCAATACTCAGAGCTACGAAGTGCTGGAATTCCTGTTGAAGCTCCGAGAGAAAGGCGGCGTGCCAGTGGCGTTATCGTGCACAGCAGCCTTTCTCAAGAGCATCGAACATCTCGAGACAACATACGCCAACTTGACCAACTCGACGATGATTAATCTCGAGCCGATTCCTGCTCCCAGTCCAAAGCCTAGCCCTAGTGCGGACGGTAAGACACCGCCCGATTTTGATGTTTTTCGGCAAATGTGTCGAAACTGGTGGGCCGCCGGTTTGCTGGGTCGAAAGTCTACTATGCCCGACAAGTTGGAGTATTGGATTCACGAGATTACGCAGGGGAACAACCGCTTTACGGCGACCGCCCACTATGCAATCCAGAAGTACATCGCGACCAATTGCGCTGCGGCCCCTGAATCAAACACGCCCTACACCTTCAATACAGCTGCCCTCTCTCGAGACATCGTCCAAACAGTGATTAGACAAAGTCTCTTTGGAAGCAAAGGTGCGCTCACTGCCATTGCGACGGCGATGAACCTGCCAAGCTCAGATAAGCTTGGTGCAACACCTGTCATCTCAACCGACATCTTGAACTATGTTGACTATCTACCGACGTCTCAAATTCAGAAGCAACGTATTTCTGCATGGGTCACCCCTCAGCAAAACGCACCAAGGAAACGTAGAAAATAATGAAATCCATTAAGAACCTAGTCACTACGCGGAAGCCCATGTCGGCCCCCCAAAAGAAGGAAGCTACCAACTTCCTGGAACGCTATCTGAATGCTTTGACGGCAACGATGAGCGACCCTCAACCGATTTCTGAACTTTCGCCAAAGCAAAGTAAGACGGCCGGTGTGTACGGTGGTAGAAGAATTCCCAATTCTGCTTCCCGTATTCCTCCAAATAAAATCTTGACGTCGGTTCCGAATATCTACCGAGGCGTTCGCATCCGTCTGAAGCCAGCTTCGTCGGATAAGGATGAGCCATGACGACTATTCCCCCGCCCCTAGCGGTAGTGACAAGGATTGCTCCCGGCGAAGACGTGAAACGATACGTCGAACGTACCGGCGAATGCTCTGGAATTCCGGCTCCGCTCGTCACGTCGAGGCGACTCTTGAGAAGGCCGCGCCCAGCCCAAGACGGCATGACTAATGGCCTTCTGGTTGCACACAATCTGCTCGGACACGCTATTGGTTCACTTGAGAAGCTAAAAACGGAGCACACTCTCTGGTCGATGTATTGCTGCGGGTTGCCCGAAGAAAAACATACGCTACAGTGGGAACGACTTCTTCGTCAGGGCTTTGGACCGGTTCGGTCTACGCGTGCACCAGTGCTGTTCAGCGTAGGAGAAGTGACAAATCACCAGTGTCCTGAGTGTGAGCAGGCCTCACTGAAAGCCCTCTGGGGCGGATTTACGTACTTCCACCGCCGCCTGGCAGTTCCCTATGCATCTGTGTGTCCCATCCACAAGATTGGACTGCGCATCATAAATGAACAGCTGCGGCTGTACGACCAACAGTGCGCCGGTGAACCGAATGCATATCAGTTCGAGATGGCCTGGATTTTGTCACTGCACATGGAACACTGCCTCGACGGCGCTCCGAGCACATCGAAGTTCAACAAAGTAGCGGCCATTGCTACCTTAAAGGCTGCAGGGTGGATTGACGCGAATGGCCGAATCCACGTGCAGGTGCTCGTGGCGACGTTTATTAAATTCTTCGAAGGTGCCTTCGCCGACGCACGGCTTGCGCTGCTCTGCCAATCTGAAGAGCACATTACCAATGCGCTGAGGTCCCTACTCCGAACAGACCGCGGAGTCTATCCGGTTTGGTGCGTGCTGTTCGTGTGGTTCGCGGAGCAATGCCAGAGCAACCTTCTGAAGACGACTAGCCCATCAGTCCCTCCACTGGGAACTGCGCCGCCTACATCCTTGGAAGTGAAGATGGCCCTTGACACGCACGGCACTCTGAAAGCTGCGGCGAATGCGCTCAAGGTGTCTAGGCAGACATTAACCGCACTTTGTAGATGCTTCGGCCTGGACTTTAGTCCGCGTCCAAAGAAAGTTGATGCCAACCTGCGGCAGGAAATCCACCAAGCACTCACGGTCGGCATGCCTGCGGAAGAAGTAGTTATACGCTATGGCATCTCCTTGACCACCCTCTACAGGGAGCTGAAGGCCTGGCCGGAGCTACTTCTTCCCGGCAAGAAAAAACGACTTGCCCACATTGAGAAGGCTCGATTGAAGTGGATGGCACTTCAGGACGGACATCCAGGGGTGGCAGACACAACACTCAGGAAGTTGGAGCCGGCGGCGTGGTCGGTTCTGTATAGAAATGACCGCGCGTGGCTCGCGGCACGACGCCATACCGATATTGAGAAAACACCACGCAAACCGAAGCAATACCAGTCCGACCTTCTGAATATGTTGAACTCCTCGCTATCGGATGCTGCTCAACTCTGTGCCGATGAAGACTTGGCACCGGGTCGCAAGTCCGATTACAGCCTGCGGAAAATAGCGGGAATCACGGAGAGTCAGTACCGGGTCATGACCAGCAAAGGATTGATTGCAGACTACAGGGAATCTCGCACTGAGTACATCGAGCGACGTCTGGCATTTGCCAAGCGGCAGGGGGCCGGCTCCACCATGCCGGCCTGGCGGCTCGCCAAGGCCGCGGGCCTGCGTAAGGCCACGATTGAACGGCACGCCAAGAGCACAGGCAAGTAACAAGAAAAGGCGGGGATAGTTGAAAGTTTCGAATCGTCGGCCACGGTCAGCAGTTATTCAGATTGGTATCGAGCAGGACATAGGTAGCTATGGAGTACAGCAGTTGTACTTTTTGGCGCAGAGCAAGTTAGAGCATGTGCTGTTCCTTCAGGGCCATAGCGGAAATAAATTGCGTTGGCTCTTTCCTAGCAACCTAACAGCCCTGCTAGCTCGCCCTGAAATTAGGACGCCACCAATGGAGCGAGTGCTGGAGGAGCACACACGGCTTCCGCTTTATCGGCCCTTCATCCCCAGTGAACTGGTGAAGAAGTTGACAAAGCACCACATCGGAAATCGCGTCAGAAGAATGACTTCATATGTCTCTCCTATCGGCTCAATGACCGAAACACAGTTCGGGATTTGCACTGAATGCGTGAAGGAGGATTACAGGTCACCAGGATATCCAATTAGCCGGAGACTGTTTTTCGTTCCAGGGGTGCTGGCGTGCCCGAAGCACAAATGTGGGCTGATGACGTTTTGCAAGGGATGCCAGAAGAAGCGCTACTTCAACCTGCTTCCTCAGTACATGGTTCCAGGACTGGTATGCCCTTGCGAGAAACCGCTCGAAGAAATGGCCAACTTAGATGAGGCGGGATTAGAAGCGGCAGTGGCAATAGCAGAGATGGCCATTCTTCTACTCAAAGGGCTTGGGCCGAAAAAGCTCTCCGCCCGACAACTCAGAAGGACGATTGCCAAGGCGTATTCATTTAGCGAAGAAATTCCTGGACCTTTGAAAGCAGTTCAGCTCAGAAATACCTTTGAACAAGCTCTTAGCAAGGAGATTCGGCGGCACCTGCGCATAACCCAAGCAACGATGGTTCGGTTTATTACCGAAGGTCGAGACTTGGTACGCAATCCAATTCAGTCAATAGCGGCAATTTATGCGGTCTTTGGAAGTTTTGAGAATTACTCGAAGTGCGCCGAAGAGAATCAACCGAACGCTCGCTACCAATTGAGCTATGTACATCAGCCATTTGTTCGGACGCGGCCACTGAAGCCGCACATCAACCCAATTAAAAAAGATGAGTTCTTTGATTGGGTGCATTCCATGACTCCGACTGAGCGAGAGAATTTCAAGCTGGAAGCACGAACGTGGATGAAAGAACTGATGCGAAGGAGGCCCGAAGTCACGAGGAAAATCTTCCATCACCGCATAGGGGATAGTCCCGAACTCAGATACTTGCGCTGGTTTGACAGAGATTGGCTAGAACTGCAGTTCGACGCGGCAGACAGGAAACCACCTAAATGGGGCATCGATACGGTTGATATCGAGAAAGTCATAAAGAACGTTCAGAAACTGAGCAAGCACCTTAAAAAGGCGAGTCCTCAATTGAGAGTCTTTGTAACCAGTCTGAGGGGCGAGATTCCGGTTTCTTCATTTCAACGGCTTCTGCTGAAGAGTCCTGCACTTCAAACAGCGGTGGCTAGTGAGATTGACACGGACGAGAGTTGGCGAGAGCGGACCACCTTATACCTCACGAATAAAGTGAAAAGATTCAGACCTGGCTCGAAGTGGGCCCAGCGAAGCACCTTCGACAACGCGACATTCGCTGCTTTTCGAGCAAAGATTGTCCTAGCAGGAATTTGTATTCGACAGCATAGGCAGAAACTGGAGAACCGAAAATGAGTGCGGCCCAAGATAAGGCGTACGAAAAGAAGTTGCGGGAGACCTACATGAAAATGCAGATGGCAATGGGAAAAAATCGAGTTTCAGCGCCATTTCATGGGGATACTTCTCATCTTCCTTGCTCACCAGGCGACGCGGCGCGGATTGCGCTTACTGGGGAGTTGAGCTCTGTCCTTCGGCCGTCTCATCCAGAAAACCCGACTGGCTTCAACCTCGAAACCCAATTGGGGCGGTTCGTCCTCTCCTCGAAAAATTCGGTACCTGAATTTGACCCACGAGGCCATCCAAGCGCCGAATCCTATGAAGCATGGAGGAAAGCAAACCACAGTCGTATTGGGATTCCCAGCAACACATACAGCATCAAGGGGCGAGGAATGGTGGCCTGCCTATCCGACCTAGAGCGGCGATTCCTGAGCTACTGCGAAATGAATCCCATGGTCTTGGAAATTCGTAGCCAATACCCTGAATGGGATAGGAAAAAAAGTGCGTCTGCCCTAGCTTCAGACGAAAAATTACTGGAAACAGACATTATGACCATCGATTTCGTTTTGACATTGCAGAGCTCGCATACGAACAAAGTTCGATACCACGCCGTCTCTTGCAAAACCTACAAAGAGCTGTATTTGCCGAAAACAATTCGCCGCCATGCACGAGAAGTTGAGTTTCTCCGCTTGTGGGGTTGCACGCATCAAATCGTTACCGAGTTCTTCTTCAGCAAATACCAAGACGTCAATAACCAGCGGCTACTGCAGTTCATGCTGCATACGAAGAACATCTACGAGCTCATTCCGGCCGCATACAAGTTTGCATCGCTGATTCGTCGCGCAAAAGGCTCAGGAAGCCTGGACGAGCTGATTGCCTGGGCCGCCAAGCAGCTAGGTCTTGCACTTGACGCCGGCTACACGCTCCTCGGCGTCGCACACTATGTCGGCTTCATGGTCTGTGACCACTCCAAAGAGTTGCTTCCAGAAACCCAACTAGATTTTAATGAAGAGAGCCGAAATTTCCTTCCTAGAATCGACCCCAACTTGATATCTGGAGCTACTAATGACGACGAATGACCTCCCTCTTTCTGCCGCCCTAGAACATGGTTGGCTCAATAGGAGGTAATCATGGAAGACAGACAAATTCCTCCTATCTATGCACAGACCGGCAATTGGAACAGGAAAGATTGGCGCGGGAATCAGGGAATCTTCCGAGTCATCGCACAAACCTCAAAGAGTATCTATGTCATTCAAATTGGCACCATCGAGAATGATGCTTTTTGTCCATTTCCAGCTCCTAAAACGAAACAGAGATACAAGGTATGGGCTCGTAAACTAGCGGACGAAGAGTTTAAAAAGGGTCATCTTTTCCACATCGACGAGCGCGGAATACCTGCTGAAATGCTAGCGGCAGAGGTGCCGACGCCGGGAAAGGACTTCGACTATGACAAGCGAAAAGCGCTGGTCGCCTACATCGAAGCCAATTGGGGCGACGCAGTTCTGACGGACAAGAGTAGTTATGCCCAAGCTATCACAGTGACCTCGACACATTTCAACATGCCGCCACAGACAGTGCGTGTCTGGTATACGCGGCATCTATTTTACGGCCGTGTCGACAAGGCGCTGGTAGTACAAACATGGAAGCGCGGAGGCCCAGGCAAATCGCGACGGGTCCTCAAAGGGCCAGATGGACAATATGTACTACGAGGCGCCAAGCCAAAGAAGCAAATTGAAGATGGTGATACTCATGACCTCAGGAAGCTTTTCACGCCAAAGCTTTATCGCGAATATTCCTATTATCTGAAGACGCATGCCTGGTGTACGTCCGATAAATTTACTGCTGTACATGAGCGTTTCAGAGCATCGCGATATGCGTTCAACCGTGACCCGAAAACAATGGAGACGGTGGCTCACCAAATTAGGGTAGGTAGGCTTCCGGTGGATTCGTATATGCGGAAAGTTGGCCGTGCAATCTACCGAGTAGAACGGCACGCAAAAGCCAAAGCATTGCGAGAAATGGACAACTTCCGGCCCACCCAGGTCAAAGGTAGTGCCAGAGACATTGTCCATGAGCAGATTCCGGTTCTTGATATTGATGCCACGTCCGTTTCTAACGGGGTCCTCTTTCCCGATTTGCCCGATGACGTCAAAGAACACGGAAAGCCCACTGTATACCTGGGCGTAGACAGAGGTAGCAGCGCCATGGTCGGGTACTACGTATCCTTCGAGCCCGAAAATGGACGTGGATACTTGGCATGCCTCTTCTCGTGTTACACGCCAAAGGACCGAGAGCTTCATCGGTGGGGCGTAAAGCATTTGAAGGGATTCGTTTACGGATGTACGGCAAAGGTATTCTTTGACCGGGGTCCGGGCATCAGCAAGAAGGTTCTTGAAGTCATGGAGCGACTACGGGCGAACATGCTGATTGCGGCGCCCTATCGACCAAAAGCGAAGGGGCACGTAGAGGGCTCTATCGGCATAGTTCAGAAGAAAATGTCCGACCTCCCTGGTTCGACATTTACACGTGGGAGCGTCGAGGAAGACAAGGTCTATTTGAAGCAGGCGAGGTCGGAATCTGTATCGCTGAAGACGTTCATGCAAAAACTTCTTACTGCAATCAGTGACCACAATCTGAAGATAGGGACCGCACGCGACCACACGCCCGATATGCTTTTGCAGAAAGTCATTCCCTGTCCCGCCGATATCTATTGGTACAAAAAGGGGCGCATCCGAGGAGACGCAAAGCAGCAGTGGTTGTGGTCTACGGAGAAGATTTTCCGGACGCTGTGTCCGACTGAGCCGCGACCCGCACCCGGCGGCGTTGTTAGTATCAGGGGAAATCGGCTGCAATTCACTTCGACTGAGCTGGAGAAATATTGTGATGACTACTACCGGCAGCACGGAGCGACGGCCATAGTTACTGTTCTTGAGGTGGTTCAGTCGACTGACCACGCTATGTGGGAAATGCCTGATGGAACTCTCGGCGCGCTTCACCCGACATCTAGAACTGCAAGAGCCTACAAAGATGGTACAGAGCTCACGGTCGCGGCGTCAAACAGGAAGCGCTCTAGCTTGGCATATGACGCGATGATTCGAGGCTTGGATATGGAACAGGAGAAAATTGACCGAGAAAAGGCTGAAAGACAGACGGGTCGAGTAGCCAAAACCACTATGAAACGGGTGAAAAAGGTGGATACGACTGCCACTAGCTTCATCATTCCGCCACACAAGGAGCTGTTGCAGAATGCTGCGTCCACCTTGAGCGCTGACAATGCTGAAAGCGTGCTCAACTCCATCAGCCGTACCCTAGCATCACCGCCTAAGGAGAATCTGACTGTCGACTCTCTGTACGCCTTCCAGAGTGGGCAGCGTTTGATGGTCGATATTGCACAGTAGCTCCGAGACGATTGTGAAAATTCACCAAGCAGCTGCACTATCCCCCCAGTTGGCCAAAGAATCGGCCGACCTGGGGAGGCTTGTGGCGCGACTTCGTAGGAGGAACCGGCTGAAGCAGGTTGATGCGGCGGCGTTGGCTGGTATTGCGCGTAGCAGTGCCAGTCGTCTTGAGGTTGGAGATGGCAGCGTGGCAATTGGCATGCTCCTACGCTATTTAGATGCCATAGCACCTGGCGTAACTCTGAAGGACCTTCTGAACGGCACCGATGCAGGTATTGGCAATAATCAACACCAAGGCCCCAATAAGTAGGGCTCATACTCTCGGAAATTGAACAGGCTGCTCACCTTAGCTGCCAGGCCGTTCGCAGGTGGCGACGGATTGCTGCTGGTGCTACAGTTGGCTCATATTTGTTCGGGGGAGATGCGAAATGAGCGTATTCGATTGGATTGAAGAGCAAGAACATGTTTTCGACGCAATTTCCCCGTTAGAAAGGCGACTGGCCGGCGAATTCTCTATTCTATGGAGCTACTTTGAAGGAAAAGTATGCAATCGAAACGCGGGGATGAAGACAGTTCAGGCCCTTGCACAGGAAGTTGGAGGCTCCAACTTCCTCGATAACCAAGTTGTCGCATCTACTCTCGCCTATTTCCGGCGCCGCTATCTGGATGCCAATGGGACAACTTACCACTTCGACCTCCTCCGGTTCCCAAAAGCTGATGCCGCGCGGGCTTTGCGTATACTTCGTGATGAGAACGCGTCAAAGGAAGATGCGCTAGAAGTATGCATGATGATTATTTGCAGGTACCGGCACAATTTGGCACATGGCGAGAAATGGGCCTATCACCTACGAGGCCAACGGCAGAATTTCACTCACGCCATTGAGCTGTTGAAGGCAGTTATTCCTGTTACTCGACGGGTTAGGCGCATGAGGTGAGAAGCTGAATTTGCGCTTGAATTATTCGAACGGCAGCTCCTCCGCTTCGCGGCCGTTTTCTCCAGAATGTCTCTACTCCTCGAATTGCTCAAATCGGCCGAGACGTTGCGAGGATGCTGGCACGGGACTGCTCTGGTAGCACCTCAGGCGTTGCCAATGTCACTGCGGCGCCAATGAGGTCGCTCACGAGACGTCTAATTCTGCCGGTCTCCAATGCGGGCGTCTTCGGTCATATTCCCCAGTAGGCATAGGCCAGTGTCTTCGGTGTCTCGCCCATTGGCTGACTCGTCAAAGAACCGAGGATTCAAGGCGCAGAATCGTTCAAGGATTTCAAGAAACTCTTCTCTTCTGGCTAGAAGTCGCTGTGACGGGCTTGAATCCAGATGGAAATCTTGAACGGTTAATTGGTGTTCCAATTCCATCCCCTGTGGACTTGGAATTTGGCGGCGAGGACTTGTCTACTCTATATTTGACCAGCGACCGCCACTCGCTCTCAAAGGACTCGATTGTCAGCGCCTCCTTATCTGAACACTTGCTTCAAATGCCTGGCAGCCAGGTCGGCGCAATACTACCAGTCTCGAACCACTCTCTCTTAATCTCTTCAGAAGGAGTCGTCTACACTGTCAAACTGAACCGGGTATATTGGCAAGGATAGTCAGTAAATTTCGCTACTTAATCAAACTCGAAGAATATCAATAAAACGGGAAATCACATGCAAAGTGACTGGACTCGCGCCGCGGAGGCTGCGATTAGTTTGTGTGAAAACTGGGCGCAAGCAGCATCAGCCAAATTAGCAGGCCGTTTTTTTCTCTTTGGCAGCGCAATCTACAAAGGAGGGGTGCAGTTCGATTCCATCACCAGTGACTTAGACATTGTGTATGTATTCCCCAACGACTTGAGCGTGATAGACCGCTACAACAGTCTTCTCGAATTGAAGACGCTAAAGCAACGGCTTGAACTGTCTATGATTCCCGCACTGCTGCGACAAGCGTGCGATGAGCCAGGTGTGAGCGTAGTCCCTATCACCGAGCTGGAACTGGTTTGCAACATACATAAGAGCGGTGCTCGGAGCTTCTTCGATAAGAACCTTTTTTATGATTTGCTGAGCAAAACGGAACATGTCAGCATCGACAATGCCGGCACGCAGACTTTGCCCGACGAAAACAGGCAGGCAGTCGAATACGTGCAGAGGGTTCGCAATGACTTCCTTTCCGTATGTGCCAACAACACAGGGGGATTGAAAACCTACTTCGGGCGAGACCCACTTCCAAAGGCTTTACTCCGAAGCGCGGCACAGATTGCTCCAGGAATTAGCAATGGAGAGTGGTACGACACTCGCTCAGGCCTGGAGTTTCTACACTTTATCCTTACTCAAAAGCGCACCGACGCTACCGAATATGCTGAGCTTTTTGAGAAAATCTCTATCCGCCGTGGGGGGCGAGGCATTCCCGAGGGCTTAACCGGGAATGACCAACTCCTGCTGGCTGAAATCCTATTTGAGCTCGCACAAAATATCCCGACCCAGGATTTGGTAACGTGGGAAATCCAAATCAATTCAGAACATTCAGAAGAAAGTGTTCGGAAGACTTACTCCGCGGTACAGAGAATTGTCCCGGATGCCAAATTGACTGGCCATCGCTTTGGCAGCGTAATCCTTACGTTACGAAGCTCGAAGCAGAGCTTCGAATTAATTGAACAGCTCTATGAATTAAACGTACTTTCTTCAGTCCTGGGAAGTGAAGTAGTGCTATTGCACCTCTCGACCAACGAACAGCAGCCGACGCAAATTACAAAGCATGCCCGCCTAGAGCATGTACTTTCCATACTTTCCTCTTGGGAGCCACCGGCTGATTATTCACATCACATGACTGAGCGCGCCCTCATTAGCCATCTGATGAAAAGAATTTCGGAAGATGCCGGCTTGGATGGCTGCACTCTCGTCAGAGAGCCCAAAATGACGGACAACTTTATTATCGATTTCGTTTTGTCATGGCACAAAGAGGGAGATTCTGAAGAGATTGGACTTGAATTAACGCGACTGCATCGGCGCTCAATGTTTTTCAGAACAATAGAGCAATTACTGCCCGTTCCCTTCCCGGTCATTTTATTGCTTACCGGTCGCACTGAGATTTTGAAGTCCCTTCAATCAGATATTGAAAGCTTGCGCTTAACCGCTCCTCACATACACGTCATCTCTATTGACGGCCCCTATGACAATGGGAAGCTGCATACCAGTTAGAACTAGGTATGGCATCTTGAATAAAAAAGGCCCCTCGCTTTAGCAATAAAGCGAGGGTTCAAAGGATAAAAGCTGATTATTCTGCGACTCCGTCGACGATTCGCTTCAGAGACTGCGGGTTACCTGATTTGATTGAGTCGGGACGCAGCGCGTCGGGAAGGTCCTGATATGAAACGGGGCGCAGGAAACGGTCGATTAGCATCGCTGAAGCGGTGACTTTGAACGACTGCCAAACAAGCAAGGGAGCAATATCAACGGGCGGCCGATATGCTAATCATCATCATCCAGTGAATATAGAGCGCGACGTTCGAGGGACATCTCCCGCTTGGCGTAGCTCAATAGCTCGTCATAAAGGTCATAGGTAGGAAGCGCTCTGCTTGAAGAACCGAGCATCTTCTGACAGTGTTCAGCCAGTTTAACGTCAGCCGGGAACGGCTCACCAGGAGTGCCAGTGCGTGGACCGGAGCGTGCCGATAGCGCAATTGCATTCCGCATTCCATCGAGCGCATCGAGACTAATAGCGTCCGCATCATTCAAAATATCTGCAATGAAGTCAGAAAAATCGAAAATGAATGAGGGCTGTGCCTCTTGCAAAATGGACTCTACGAGTTCCACATGAAGGGACGTTCCTGTGGACATCCATTCGCGCAATAGCAAAAGAAGTGGCATATCGTAATTGCCGCACATTCCGGCAAAAACTCCTCCTACCCATGACAGCCTCGACGACACGTCGGCATCAGAAACTGCCCAATCGAGAAATTCACGAATTAACTGCTCATCCTGATTAGAGGTCCGCAGGTCTATGCCTCTTGTATGCTCCTTGCGCAGCGGCAAATACTGCCAATCGTCCCGCTTGCAGGCCTCCTTCAGGCGCGCTTTAACAAGGTCCATAACGGCTGGAGCATCAGTCTTGGTCTTGACTGACTCGACAATGAAAGACCGAATCCAATGGTCATCCAGGTTAGTCCTATTCTCAAGCTTTTGCAGAATCTGAGCCCGCCAACCACGAACATCAAGAGATTGCATCTTCTGCCCATCTGCCAGCACCATAAATATGTGATGAGTGGCTTCTGTACTGATAGAAAAGTCGACTCGACAAATCAGTTCGAAGGCAAGACTGGGAGACTGGGAAAAAATCTGTCGAGAAAGATGAGCAGCTGAAAAAAGGACCGCTTCACTCTTTGACGAAAATATTCTCTCAAAGAGCGAATTCTCCTCGTCTGTGTAAGCGCGTGGCGATTGAAAATATGCGTAGCCGTCAGCAAGCCGCATCAATGCCTCGTCGGATTTCTTGGAGAGCTCCACATATTCCGTAACGAGCGAATTCCGACCTGCCGAGAGTTCAATGCAAATTGCTCTACCTATAACTACATTCAGCGGACCAACATCGTGGCGCAAACTCTCCTGGAGAATTTTCCCAGCGAAACCCGGGACCGCATCCAATAGAGAACCGAGGAACAAGTACGGTGTTCCATATCCAGGTGCAATGACCGACATTTCATGCAACGCTGACTGAATCTCGGTGTAAAAATTGTCGATATCTGGGAAGGCCTCAATTAACTCCTTGGCGGTTGCTTCACAGTCAAGCTTGAACTGATTGGCATCCGTATTTTCGTCAAAATGCTTCCAAGTATTGGTCCCCCATGCATCAATAAGCATGCGAAATAGGCGAGTCCGCAAGTCTCGCTCCAGATACCCCAAAATCTGTAATGCAATCGGCGCAGTGATTGACTGAGAATAGTATGCATGCCATCTGACAGCCTGCCCCATCCGTACTAGCACCACCGCGTGCACATCCATTCCCTCAACAATCGAAAGAAGCTTATTTAGTAGATTCAAATGTTCCTGCGTCCATTCATCATTCGCAGGCTTCGCACGCATCGGACCTTGCAATGCATGATTCAGCGTTTGAACTGCAAGGAATCCCTTCCTGTTTGTACCATTTCTTAAATAATCAAAAAGTGCATTGGTGACTTTGTCTCGTAATGACTGAACCGTAGGCAGAGGAACGATGTGGCAGCCGAGAGTTAAGGCTAAACGGGAGTATGTCGTAGACTGATATTCCGTCTGCAGTGGCCCTTCCAAAACGCAAAATGGATTGTTTGAAAAATTCAGTGTATTGGGATTTTCCAGCAATTGAAGTACAAACTCGACGACCTCGTCGATGTACGCAAGTGGCTTGTTCACCTGGTATTTGGCCAAGTCTGCAAGGACTTTGATTCCTGGACTGAGTTCAGGGTTCTTACCCTTTTGAGCTCCCCTGCCGGCCCGCCACAGTAGAGAGCAAGCTTCTTGAACGTGGTCGTAAGTGTATGCGGCGTACCGCAGCAGATTGCACACATTCGCATCGTCTCCGTGCCCCTCTGTTATGAGGCGTTTTGCGAAGTCCATTGCAAATCTTGGCTGATAAAAAGCTACCGCTTCCGCGGCTTTCAAATGCGTATTACTGTACTTCCCTTGCCATTTCAGTTTAGGTGCTATGTTTGTCAGCAACGTACTTTGGTCCGTCTTGCCCTCTCGCAGGCGCCAGTCAAGGCGTCCAAGGTTCAAGAACATGTTTTTCAGATGCTCTACTCCCAGCTGCTCGAATATCTGCTCAACCAAGGCATTTGCCTGGGAATTTGGGCCTATATAGTTGGCGCGAATAATTTCATCGGCGAGCAAGTCTGGTGCCAACCTTGAGCGAATTCCGCGCTTAAAAAGAACTCCCGCTTCGTTTAGCACGTTCATCAACCGCGTCGCTTCTACCTTACTGACATCCTCAACTTTCTCTAGTATCTCCAAGAGGGCCGGGTCGTCCTGGATGACTGGCTGTAGAAGCGCAATTGTACGAAGAACCGCATTGAGTTTGCCGCGCTCAGATTCCTGAACTAACTCTAGTGCAATTACCTCCTGAAGGCTACGGAGCACATGAATGCGGAATTCCTCTTCTTGTGCAAGCAACTCTAACGGGATGTTGTGCCTAGCCACCAGCTGCGCAGCAAGAACGGTAGTTAGTGGAGTTGTATACGTCACTTTCGCAATGGCCTTGGCAGCTTCTATAGGGCCGTTACATTGCTTAAGAACGTACTCGGCCAGGGCTTGCGCCTGCTCCTTTGTCGGAGGAAGAACTTCAATGACTTTTATTGCGGTGCCAGATACGCCCGCCGACGCAGCATTGCGCTTGATTGGTTCAATCCCATATGGGCGAGTGGTAAATAGAAGCTTGGTGAAATTATCTGGAACTGACGCAAAATTTAGTAGAAGAGACAAATCCTCTCTGTCGTGGGCATCATCCACAATTAGCAATGTGTTCCCACCTTCCTTTGCCCTCAGGCCATTCAAGTGTGAAGCTTTTATAGTTTCGCCGGCTGATACGAACCTGATATGCAAGGAGGTATCCACTTCGAGATGCGTTGCAATCTCTCGCAATACACGGCTTTTTCCGACACCCGGTGGTCCGCTAATGCATGTCAAAAGAACGTCTTCTTCCTTAGCGAACGCGACAGCATTTGCAACCTCTTCGGCTCGACCAATGAGTGTCCATGCGTGGTTGAAGTAACGGCTACCCACCAGGAATTGAGCGAAGAACTCGCCTGCACTTTGGATAGGACCCTGCTCAGTTATTCCAAGTAAGTCCAATCGTTTGCCGACAAAAAATCGGTCGACCAATGCGACTTGGTCGAAACGAGGAAGCAGACGAAGCTTCCGGGTGATGTCGACCGGGTCCCAAAGTTGCCAACCAGGATACGTTGCCATAGCGTCTCGAGCATCTGGACTAGCGGTATATCCCAATAACAGAACCTTGAGCGACGCTCTGTACGTTTGTTTCTTGACTGCCTCATGCACCTTCTGTGCGGCGAAGTCCCTTACACGTTTACACTGGAAAGAATGCACGTAGTTTTCACCACGAGCCACGATGTCGATTCCTTGCTGCTTATGCCCGGTAGCGCCGTAACGATGAACTTCGGCGCCGCGGGGACGGTAAAGAAAATCGAGAAACGTAGCGCAGAATTCCTCAAAGTCATCTGCGGTAAGTGAAGACAAAGGAAATACGCTGGATATCGTCGTCGTACTGGCTTCATTCGCTTGAGCGGCTTCCTTGGAAAAACCTGCGGCCGTCAATAAGACGTTGTCAGTCGCATGAACTAGCTGCTGCAGCTGCCGCACTGTCTCCTGCTTCGGCCTAGAGATTCCGTTTTCCCATGAAAGCACGGTACGAGCATTGGCATGGATGGCTTCGGCCAGCTCCTTGTGGTCCTTGAAGTCGGCCTTTTCTCTCAATTCCTTCAAGAGTTTCCCAAATTCAAAATGCTTAGGAATATTTTTTTTTGGATTCATTTTATGTCCTGATTTCTTGTTCTTCTACGCATCAAATTGGCCTTCTCGTATATTGTCTATAGCCTCACAATATCGCGTTCAAGTAGCTGGAGAAGATTCCCCTCACCATAAAGATGGAGGCCGCCGACTACAACCAAGACCTTGCGCTCAGATTTGCATAGTTCGCGCATCGCTCGAAGCCAGGTCTCATTGCGTCCTGTCAGCGCTGCTCTGCGAAGGGAAGATACTGTAATGATTGGCTTCTTACGGACACGGCGAAACATCGTATCCAGGTCTCGCTTGTTCCAATCGGAGAACATGCCTTTAATGCCTTTATCGTTCTCTCCGATTGAAGAAATCGCCTCATTCAGCGCCAACAGCACGTCCCCAGGAGGCACTGTACGCATCGAATCTGCAAATTCAACCGGGGTTTCAAGATAGTGAATCGTCTTCCCGTCTTTTACCGCCAGCTCACGAAACTGGACGTCTAGCCCGTGCTTAGTTTGAGCTCCGATTTTCCACAATTGCATGAAGGCAAGCCATGCAGGCGTTCTATGCAACTCACCTAGGTCCGCCGACCAATTGGCGACAAGCCGCTCCCAAACATCTTTTGGCAAATGGTCCGATAGTGCCTGCCCATGGGGCAAATTGAATTCATCTCCAATGGCTGCCCAATCAGTCTCGAAAGCCAACTCCTCGGCCCAAGTATATGCATCGCGCGCCCACCTGGGCACTTCAGGTACATTCACGGGGAAAACATGAATCGAGCCGAGCACTCGAACGTTAGTGTTATCGATTTGAAAGTACATGGCCTCCTCCATTCATCTCTTAAGTATGTCACGGAGCATGCAGACATAAAATGTCGGACAACGTTTATCCCCGTTTTTTGGGGGGGCTGTGGATAACTTGAAGCGAATGGATGAGAGGCCGGGAAACACTGGTCCTGAGAGGCGGTGCTGAAAAATGCAGCAATTACACTTTTCACGCGAGAACCGCGTGGCTCGCGCCGATAAAAAACGAGCTTCGCGCATACGAAATTACCTGCGAATATGGAAATACAGACAAACAACGTCCCTTCCAGCTGCATCTATTGCGATGGGCCTGGCCCTTTTTCGGACGAGCACGTCATCCCAGCTGGCCTTGGCGGAGACGACAACCGATTCCTGCTGAAAGACATGGTTTGCAAAGAATGCAATACCAATCGCTTTTCCCCATTAGAGCTGGAGTTTCTAAGAAGCTCACCACTGGCCATCAGCCGCCTTTTCGAGCAGCGACAGGGCAGGAAACGTGGGGCCAAAGAGAACAATCCAAAAATCAACGCAAGCCGCAAACACATCATCGATGCAGATGGTCGTTCGTTAGAGGCAGATTTTGGTGCAAATGGTCGGGTTGAACTGCTTCCTCAGCTGATTCGAACTGACGAGAAGACCATAAACTTCCATGCCCGAAATATTGAGACAACATCACGCATGGTTGAAGCTTGTCGCGAGACTCTCGGGAGCTCGGTCGTCTGCGCCTTCAAACACTCAACTGGCGGCCAGGAACAGACGATGTCGGCAGTTTATGAATGGGAATCGGATACCTACGTTGAAAAATCTAGGCTCGCTAGTCAAAAAATTCGCGGTGACTATATTTGGCTAAGCTTTGATGACTCGATTGAAACCATCCCAGGTCATAACATCAGCCTCTTTCAACGTATGAATGGACAGCTTGTCCTGAAGACGAACAACCCAGATTCAATCGTGGACGCTCTGAATTTCTTCAGAAAAGCCGTTGCACAGCTCAACCTGGATTCGGCACGTGAATCAAACATCGAGAACCCATTGGTCTCAATGACGTCTGGATTTTCAATTGATGTTCTTCCAAGGGTTTTTGGGAAAATTGCGTTCAACATCTTGGCCCACTTAGTTCCCCGAGAATACTTATCCCACCCAGAATTCGCACCAATTAAGCAATCTATTGTGACCGGCGAGCCACGGCTGCCGTTTTATCCGCAAGAACTAATCGCCCACTTCGATAAGCTGCTAAAGAGACTGACACCAGAGGGACACCATTCATTTCTGGTTTCCGCTGCTCCCTCTCCTTTAGGGGGCTTCCGTGTGTATGTTGTGGCTCAACTTTACGGTGCCAACGTCCAGCTCTTCATGCTTGGAGCATCACTTCCACGCCCACCGGCAAAGTTACCCGCACTGTTGCTCGTAGATTACAACGAGCACCGCATTCGGAAATTAGAACCGCATCAGTTCCTCGTCTTCTATTCAGCACTTCCCAAATAGCAGAAGCCCCGACTAGCGGGGCTTCCGGTCCATCGGGTCCGATTCCTCTTACCTAGCGATTGCTAGGCCAAGCAGAACTTGGCGGGCGACCTCGCGAGTCGGCTCAAGAGGTCCTTTAGAACAGCATATCAAGCTGATGGTTACAACGCAAATTCAATGCAGCGCGGGAGCAACTCCGTCTACATGCTTCAACAGGTACCGCAGTGCTACTTCATTGGCTTCGCGGAGGCTCAATCCGACATAGTTCTTTGCAAGACGGCAAGATGAGCCGACATGGAGGCTAACCGAGTATGGGCCATTCAGCCGGCAGCCAGGGTGGAATGCAGCGTCTCTACTGATAAAGACATACACGAATTCCCCTGGATGGACGCCTGAGAGAACGGAGAATGCTTCAATCAGCGCTAAAGCGGCGGACCTATTCAAAACAGACATTAGCTTGTCTCCAGCCCCGCCGAGGGCATACTATCCCAGCCTGCGACACGTGGCATCCCTTGCGGCATGTCTGCCATCAAGTCGGCCAACCTGTATCGTTGGTGGGTCGACTCTTCTATTCCGAAATGGACACTCTTCCCCGCTCGCAACAGAATGTCTACGAGAGAATCGATAGTGATATTCTCAGGATTCATCCTCGTTATTTCATACACCCGCGCAGGCTTCAGCCAAAGTTTTTCTGCGGCACCGGCGTACGTGAGTTGGTTCCCTTCCATCCAGGCCGTGACCTCCTTCATCAGGCTCTCCATGAGGGCCAGTTTTTCCATGAGGACCGCGTCTTTTTCCTCCCCACTTTCCGGAACCTCCGTCGAATACAGGACTGCAGTCGGAATGGCACTCTCGACGTCCACTACGGCAATACGAATTGCCTCCGCCAAAGAGGTAGCAGTGCGCGTGAAATCGAGAACAATTTTCCCAGGCGCACCTATTCCAACGAGAGCATCCAAGCAGCCAGCCTCACCGAGCCGTTCGAGGATATCGTCCACGTCGCTAGCGCTGTCGGCCGGGTCTAGCCTGAATCGAAGGGTGAATTCATGTTCCATGTCGCTTCCTGGTGGAGCCGATGACATCAGTTCAGGCCGCCCCGCGACGAAAACAAGCTGCTCTCAGACAGAGCATCGAATGTCCGAAACAGGTGCCAATTTTTCCCAGCTTGTCCGAAAACCACTTCGATTTATGGTGGTTTTGTCCGAAAAGTACGTAGATTTTCAGATTAGTTTCCGGAAGAACATTGCTCGACCTTCGTTCTCCAGAATTACTCCGAGTAAGCGGCGTTATACAGATTCAGATAATTATCCGACTCTTGGATAACGCCGATTTCAAGTCAGTTACCTCAACCGCTCAGCATTGACGTTCACCTGCGCTGCCATTTCTCGAACTGTGGCTGGTCGAACATCCGCCGCCTTAAGCACTTCACCAAATCTACCTGCAACGACCAAATGCCTGTCTATATGTTCTTGCGCCGTACTGGTCGAGATACCTGCACTGGCGGCAAGCTCAATCATGTGCTTGCGAGTAATCGCCTTTGCTTCCCCCATCACATCCATATGATGATAGCCACCGGGACCCGGCGCAAAGGTTAGGTCGTACGCCGGCGAGAGCTTCCATTGACGCTCTCTATTAAGCCTGAACGAAAAATTCTTGGGATGGTCATCCCGATTATTGAAGACGACATTGAAAACTACGCGTGCAAATGCTTTCTCTACTTCGTGCTCGTCCTTCGTGAAATTGCGCGTTACCTCAAGAAAAGTCTGGTAGTCGAGCGCCCCTGGCAGGCGGAAGTCGGCGTTGGTGGCACCAGCCAATGTATGGATTGGGACGCACATACCGTCTTCTCTGTCAAAGCGAGCAATACCAAATGCTCCAAGCTCCGGAGAGAGGTCAAAATAGCGAGTGTCAGGAATATCTATGCCACAGTCTCGGGCGAGGCTGGCATAGCAATGCTCAATAGAGCAGACCTCCTTATGTTCGCCACTCGATTGAAATTTCACCAACCAAGGGACTCCGTTCGGGACTCCATGAACTCCCATGGCGCCGGTAGACACGTTGTAATCCACTAGTGCCTTCGGGCGTGCGCCGTGCGGTGCTGCTCCCAGAGAGACCAGCCTTTCTAAGAACTCACGGTCCTTCCCACTCATGACTTCCTGCGCATGTTCCGCAATCTGGAGAAGGCTCACATCATTCTCAGTGTCCCGGTGTACGTCTGATAGCAGGTATGTAAGCGCGCCCATGGTGAAATGTCCCACGAACGATAGCCGGTCCAAAGGAGTCTTATTGGCCACCTCAATACCCTGCTTCATCCATAGTCTTTCCATCAATAACATCCCCCATCCATCGGGGAGACTATCTGCAATAAGACCAGGCAAACGATGCTGCGTCTCGGGGAACCCGAAATAGACGTTTCTCGATAGCGGTAGCTTGAGAGGGGAAAGCTCAAGGGTTTCTTCCAGAGCTTGCCGGCTGTATTCGAAATAGATATTCTCGCCAGCGCCTTGCTCTAAGGTTCCCAGGAGCCAGCACTCGCCCCAGCCTCCGTAATAAACCTCAATATGTCGCCTGTCGCAAGCGCTCGTAGAGGCCAATCTGTCTAGGGCAATTTGGACCTTCGTCTTAACACCCAGCTTTGGTGACGGACCGCGAGGCCCATCCCTCATCATCTTCAGCTCTTCTTTCTCGAAGATATCGAGTTCGAGGCCGAATCGTTCAAGAACGGCCATAAGCTCTATGACTGAATAGTCGCCAGTTGCATCTACTATGCGGAGTATCGTGCCAACGCGCAGTCCTAATTCTTCATCTAGGTCATCGTAGTTATAAGCGCACTGGCTCAGTTCATTTCTGAGAAAGTCGGAGATATCCTCAATGTTCTTCATCGTAGGCACCAAAGTGATTTCAACTCCCTTGGGAAGTCAGTAGAGGTTGGAAAATATATGATTATGGCGAAGTGCATGGCCGGTCTCTGGTCGGCACCGATGGAGACAGTTTAAGCGGCCATGCAGAAGGAAAAAAGGGCGATTCGAAAGGCAATATCGGCGATGCCTCATTAGACGGACACTGGAATTCCTGGGGCCGATTAGACGGTCAAAAAACTGCGCCGGAGCGCTGCTAAATTTGCAAGCCACACGTATCCTAAGGACAGCTAACCTTCGCCAGTCCAGACATAAGTGAAGTCTGCCGCCCACTTCTGATTCGGCTCAGTTGCTGCAAGTTGCCGGTCCAACAGATTCGGTGCAATCGAATATGCCGCCATCGCATGCTGCTCCGGTGCACGACGTCGTTTATATCGGGCCTTGATACCGGCGACCTTCATCAAACGGGCCACTCGGTTCTCACTGCAAGCAAAGCCAGCATCTATAAGGTCTCGCACTACGCATGGGGAACAGAAGATTCACGGCGCAGAATCGCTCGAGGATTGCTAGGAATTCATGCCTTTTGGGCGAGGAGTCGCTGCGATGGCCTTGATTGCTCGCCAACTGGCTGCGGTTCAATCTCGGTGCTGCCCTGGCTGCTCTCATTGGGAGTGCGGGGGATTTCCATCTCATGCCCAAGCCGAAACTCCCCCGCTCTGCCCGACGCCAAGGTCAAGAGGTGTGTCGCTTGCCCATTGATAAAGCTGACTATTTTACGAATCAAATCCTGCTCTTCCAGCGAATAACAGTCGGATTTCGCAACTAACGGCGCCTGCTGCATCATCGCTGACGCCAAGTTCTTGATTTCCTCAATCAACTCAGCACAAGAAATTCCGGCGTCGCCGGCGAATATAACTAAGTCATTGTCGGTGACATCTTCTGCCAGGAATGAGTAGCCGAACGCCATGGCCATCTCATTGGACAAGTCGTAGACCCGCGTACAAACAATGTCATAAGCCGGCCCAGGCCTGAGGCCATGACAGGTCTGGAAGAACGAAATATTTTTTGCATGCGCATCACTGTTTCCAATCATCAGATTGAACAGTGCCCACCGGGCGATGGTCTTTTTATCCTCGGTCGGCACCAACAAATGTTCTCTTAGCGAAAATAGCGCCCGAAACCCTATCCCCGCGGGTTTCAACTGGCAGCCACCTCCGCGACCATCCGGGCACTCGAATTTCCAATAGGAGGACTTACCCAATGCCTGGCAGGCATCGATAACGTGGATACGCTCCACGACGCCACCTTGAAGATTCATGCCAGCATAGAAATTTCTAACCCTATCGAATCGCTCCACCATCAACACTGGTTCAGGCACGCGCAGAATATGAACCCTCGCTGCAGGCAACCCAACCGCGGCGGCTAGACAGAGGCAAAAATGCTCATTCGCGACCCCCCCCCGAGGCGCTCTGCTCTGTGGCTCGGGTTTTAGGATATGGCTGGAATAGTTGCTTCCGCTCACCAGCTGTAGAGAGCCATCATTCACTTGAACCTGCAGCTTGTCATGGGCGCCGGCAAGAGATTGATAGAACTCGCCATCCCATATCGAGAACGGCTGTTCTTCGCGGTTGCGAATACGCTGGGAAAGCTCTCGGTTTCCCAGTTCCCGGCTACCTGGTTCTCGTTCTTCCGGACGGACAAGACCGTCAACGTCCAAATCGAACCCCACAGCCCCTGCCGGTTCGCGGCATAACAGCATCACAAGGGCAAAGATATTCGTTGCAGAAACCTGATTGCGGCGCGCCGCAATCCAGCGTGCCTCACCTTCGGGCAGCAAATTCTCCAAGTGGTCTCGGACACGTCGAGAGCTTGCCTCTTCAGCAGTAAGAGGTATGTGAGGAGACAAAGGGAATGAGTCCGGCCTCTCCCGCCATGGACGACTGTAAAAAAAGCTGAATTCCTCTGCCTGGCTACTGTACTCAATCCCCGCAACTAGCTGGCTCCCAGTCATTGCGCAAAGCGCGGGCCTTCCGTCTGGTGTCAGTTTCGCTTTGCCCATGAAGCACTCCACGTTGTAGGAGAAAATATTCTAGGCAGCATGGACGACTAGAACTAGGGCGAATTTGGAAGCTACCTTTTCCAGGCCTCATTAGGCGGACCGGAGCTATTCCCGGACCGCTTAATGGGTCAAAAATATCGGCTGTGGACAGCTTTTTTTTGCGTCGATTCGGAGCTTGTTATGATTCTGATGGGTGGATTCCAAAAACGATGGAGAATTTGTCGCACGGTACAGAGGCTTACCAGTGTCTTTTCAGTGTCAACACAGGTGAGAAGCAACTATCGCGGCCGCTTAGTCGGCCCATTTTTGCGGAAATAAGAATATTAGGGGAGCAGAATGCTGAAACGAATCATCAAAATTAATAATCTTGGCGTATTCAAAAAAGGGGTTCAAGCGGCCCGCGAGTTATCGAAAGTGACCCTGCTCTATGCGGACAATGCTCGCGGGAAATCAACATTAGCATCGCTTTGCAGAGCTGCAGCCGCAGGCGATACGACTTCCATAACGAGCCGCAAGACATTTGGCTCAACGGACATGCCGTCCATCAATCTTCGCTTTGAAACCGCTGGCAAGGGATTCAATGCAGAATTCGATGGCTCGAAATGGAGCGGACAACGCCCCAATATTCATGTGTTCAATCAAGAGTTCGTCGACCGGAACGTATACACCGGTCTTGACGTCTCCCCGGAGCAGCGGGCCTCCCTCTTAAACCTTGCCTTGGGAGACGCTGCAGTTGCTGCACAGACCCAATTCAACACCCAAAGTGAACTCTCGCGCGCCAAGGCCGGTGAAGTCCGACTAGCAGAGCTAGCTCTAGTACCTTATAGAGGGAAAATCCAACTCGACGAATTTATTGCTCTTGAAGTCGATGCGTTGGTTGACGAAAAAATCTCGGCAGTTGAAGAGACAATGCGAAATGCTGCGAAAATCGACGACATTCTCGCGGCACCGCTGTTCAAAGAATTTCCTTCCATGGTTCCGATAAAAATGACTGGAGTGGTTAGGATTTTGACGAGCACTCTACAAGATGTTCAGGAAGATGCCGAGCGGAGAGTTAAAGAGCACATTGCTCTTCATTCCTCAGATGAGGGGTGGATTCACCAAGGGGTCAACTTAGATAACGACAAAAATTGCCCTTATTGCGGCCAATCTACTGCCGACCTCCCTCTTATTAGAGCTTACAAAGACTACTTCAGCGATTCATACACACTATATCTCAACGAAATTGGCGAACTAAGAGACACTGTTGACGCAGCAACAAATCTGTCCCATTCCACTCTTTGGCAGAACGTCATTGAATTCAATAAGGGGATGATTGGCACATGGAGTCGACTCGTAAAATCGGCCATGCCTACCGTCGATGTGGAATATATGGAAGAAGTGCTCACTGGTGCAAGAGAAGGGCTGTTGGCTCTTATCGACAAGAAAATGGCCAATATCTTTGCCGCCATTGAGCACGAAGAGATTGAGGCTCTATTAAAAGATTTCGACACTATCGAAACCATGCAGAACTCATTTCAGGAAGTTGTCCGACGAGAAAATGAAGCCATTGTCGAATTTCAAAAGAGTCTCACTAAGATTGATACCACGAAATTACAGAAAGAACTCGATAGCCTCAAACTGCAGAAGATTCGACATGAAGACGTAGTTTCCCAACTTGTTGATGTAGCTATCAAAGCGCGGTCCGAGCATAAGCAAGCAGACTCGGCAAAAACACTAGCCAAGGAGACGCTCGACAAGCTGATGGCTGACCTACTGGGTCAATTTCAAGGAGCAATCAACCAATGGCTAGGCCGCTTCGGCGCCTCCTTTAGAATCGAGAAGATGGAAACTTCCTATGCTGGTGGAGACCCGCGGGGACGTTATTCGATAAAAGTTCGTGAGGCCACAGTCGCAGTCGGCCCAGGCAAAGGTGACCTTCAGTTTCACGCG
>Ga0068854_100000469_pt1 | contig 24902 bp, 29 predicted proteins | sample KBSCornC42_FD_66590 | JGI IMG/M metagenome (GOLD analysis project Ga0068854, IMG submission 66590) | Corn rhizosphere microbial communities from Kellogg Biological Station, Michigan, USA - KBS Corn C4-2 | ecosystem: Host-associated > Plants > Roots > Rhizosphere > Soil ... | reverse complement strand
CAGCGCGTCCTTGAGTGCAGCTTCGTCGATCAGCCCGCCGCGGGCGCAATTGACGATGCGCACACCCTTTTTGGTCTTGGCGAGGTTTTCGCGGCTCAGGATGTTGCGGGTCTGGTCGGTGAGTGGGGTGTGCAAGGTGATGAAGTCCGCCCGCGCGAGCAGCGTGTCGAGATCTACCTTCTCGACGCCCATCTCGACGGCTCGCTCCTCGGTGAGAAAGGGATCGTACGCGACGACCTTCATCTTCAAGCCGAGCGCGCGGGTGGCGACGATCGAGCCGATGTTGCCCGCCCCGATCAGGCCGAGCGTCTTGCCGGTGACCTCGACGCCCATGAAGGCGTTCTTGGGCCACTTGCCCGCCTGGGTCTGAGCATTGGCCTCGGGAATTTCACGGGCCAGTGCGAAAACCAGCGCGATGGCGTGCTCGGCCGTGGTGATCGAGTTGCCGAACGGGGTGTTCATCACCACCACGCCTTTGGCCGACGCGGCCGGGACATCGACGTTGTCGACGCCAATACCGGCGCGACCGATCACCTTGAGGTTCGACGCGGCGTCGAGGATCGCCTTTGTCACCTTGGTAGAGCTGCGAATGGCGAGGCCGTCGTACTCGCCGATCCGGGCGGCGAGCTGCTCGGGCGTCTCGCCGGTGATCTCGTCAACCTCGCAGCCGCGCTCGCGGAAAATCTGCGCGGCGTTGGGATCCATCTTGTCGGAAATGAGGACGCGGGGCTTGGTCATCTGCTTTAGCCTTTGAAATAGAGAGCACTGTTCAGCTGAGCTTGTCGAAGCTCTGCATTTTGCGTCGTGCGACGGTGCGAATGGAAGAACGGCCCTTCGACAAGCTCAGGGCGAACGGCTTTGAATTATGCGGAGCGCACGCTCGCGTAGGCCCAGTCGAGCCAAGGCCCGAGCGCCTCGATGTCGGCGGTGTCGACCGTGGCGCCGCACCAGATGCGCAAGCCCGGCGGCGCGTCGCGGTAGCCGGCGATGTCGTAGGCCGCGCCTTCGGCTTCAAGCAGCCCCGCAAACTTCTTGATAAAGTCCGCGTCGGCGCCTTCCACCGTCAGGCATACCGAGGTCTTCGAGCGGATGCCGCTGTCGACCGCGAGGTGGCCGAGCCAGTCGCGCTCGGCGACGATCTTGTCGAGCGCGTGGGCGTTCGCGCTACTGCGCTTTTCCAGCCCCTTGAGCCCGCCGACCGAGCGCGCCCATTCGAGCGCCCAAATCGCGTCCTCGACCGCGAGCATCGAGGGGGTATTGATTGTCTCGCCCTTGAACACGCCTTCGACAAGCTTGCCGCCCTTGGTCAGGCGGAAGACTTTCGGCAGCGGCCAGGCTGGGGTGAAGCTCTCGAGCCGCTCAACCGCGCGGGGGCCGAGGATCAGCACGCCGTGCCCCCCCTCGCCGCCAAGCACCTTCTGCCACGAGAAGGTGGCGACATCGATCTTATCCCAGGGGATCTCGTAGGCGAACACGGCGCTCGTTGCGTCGGCGAAGCTCAGCCCATCGCGGTGCGCGGGGATCCACTCGCCGTCGGGCACACGCACCCCGCTGGTGGTGCCGTTCCAAGTGAACAACACATCGTCCGCCCAATCGACCTTGTCGAGATCGGGAAGTTCCCCGTAGTCGGCGCGGATCACCGTGGGCTCGAGCCTGAGCTGCTTGACCGCGTCGGTTACCCAGCCCTCCCCGAAGCTTTCCCATGCCAGCGCGGTGACGCCGCGCGCTCCAAGCATCGTCCACATCGCCATCTCGAACGCGCCGGTGTCGGAGCCGGGGACGATTCCGATGCGGTGCGTCTCGGGCAGCTCGAGCGTTTCGCGCAGCAGATCGAGGCAATATTGCAGACGCGCCTTGCCAATCTTGGCGCGATGCGAGCGACCGAGCGATTGGGTGGCGAGCTTGCCGGGAGAATATCCTGGCGGCTTGGCGCAGGGACCGGAGGAGAAAAAAGGCCGCGCCGGCTTTGTGGCGGGCTTAGTGGGCGCAAGGGTAGCGCCCGCGGCAGTAGTAGCAGTCATGTAGACTCTCCTTGCAGAGAGCTCGCGCGGCGTTGGGACCGCGTGGCCCGGGGACGCTCATAATGCTGCGCCGCAGCAAGTCAAGCGAAGGAAGCTAGGAGGATAGAACGAGATAGCGGATCAGGTCCTCGCCGGCATCGCCGATCGGCGCCATCGAGGCGAGATAGTCATGCATCTTGCGCTCGCCCAGCGGAGTCAGCGAGAGATACTTTCGCCGCCGGTCGGTGCGGTCGGGCTTGCGCTCGACGAGCCCGAGGGCGACCAGCTGGTCGATGTAGCGCAGCGCGGTCGCCTCAGGCACGTGCGAGGAAAGACAGGCCGACTTGATCGAGCGCAGCTCGTTGGCCTTGCTCGCAGCGTAAAGGTCGAGAAGAATGTCCCACGCCGGCTCTCCGAACAGGTCGGCGGGAAAAAACTCGGAGCGACGCAGGCGCTCGCGATAGAGCTCTCCAGCGAGTCGCCCGACCTGCCGACGCTCGCCGTTGCGCGAAACGCCCGCAGCACTATCGGCACCCTCGGTAATCGTCAGCATGGCACGCGCGAGTGTTCGTAGGCTACTGACGAGGCCAGGAGGATCGCCGGCGCGCACCAGCGGCCGCAACGGAGCCGCGGTCGCGAACTTCTCCGGGGCACTCATCGACCGCTATCCGGCAAGGTCGGCGTGATCCACCGACCCGCTCTCGAGCCACAAACGGACGGCCTCGGCGCTGTGCCGCGCGCCGAGCTTGGTCAGCGCGTTGTTGCGGTGAATCTCGACCGTCCGCGGGCTTATCCCGAGCGAGCGTCCGATCTCCTTATTGGTCAGCCCAGTGGCCATCCGTCCCACGACATCGCGTTCGCGCGGGGACAGGCGCTCAGTCCTGGCCCTGGCGTCGAGCTGACGCTGGTGCTGCGCCCGCAACTCGGCCGACTCCAGCGCGACCTGATCGAGAACGCGCGAGAGTTGATGCTCCTCGAGCGGGAGCGGCAGGTAATCGAGCGCACCATCCTTGATCGCCCTGACCGCCTTTGCGATCGAGGGGTCCGGGCTCGTCGCGATGATCGCCAGCCACCTGCCCTCGCGATTAAGTAGGCCACGGAGGCCGGAGATGCCTTCGTTGAGCGCGCTCTCCAATGCGACCACAACGCCGCCTTCCGGCGCGTGCGCGGCTAGCTCATTAGGATCGGAATACACTTCCGCGTGGTGGCCCAGCGCATAAGCGCAACGCGCGATCTGAGCGCGACGAGCGTGGTTGTCGTCGAGGACATGGATTGCGAGGCGTGCGACCATGTCCGCACTGTCCTCATTTCGGTATCAGCCTCCAGCCGGAGCCGCGCGATTAAGGACGGATAAGATAGTCGAAAATACCTAGTCGGCGAAAACCATTCCCATGCCCTCAGCCAATCATAGTCACTCCATTTTGGAGCATTAAACTGCTTCTTTCCCTTATTCCGCAGCCACCCGCTGCTCCGCCTCTTCAAAGCTGTAGTCAGGCAGCGAGTAGAACGCATCGCGCAGCGCGGTGCCCCAGCTAGACGAGAGCATCTTGAAGTAAGGATCGTTCGCCAGAATCCGACGCTGCTGGAGCGGCTCGAAGCGGTCTCGCTCGATTACCAGCATGTCTAGCGGCAGCCCGACCGATAGATTCGCCGCCAACGTTGAATCGAAACTGACCATCAGCAGCTTGACCGCGTCCTCGAAGCTCATCGCCCGGTCGTAGCCGCGCAGGATGATCGGGCGGCCGTACTTGGTCTCGCCGATCTGGAAGAACGGCGTGTCGAAACTGGCCTCGATGAAGTTGCCTTCGGGATAGATCAGGAACAGCCGCGGCTCCATTCCCTTGATCTGGCCCGCGACGATCATGGAGGCGGTGAACCGCGGGCCGCCCCCGGGGCCGTTGGTCGCCTGGCGGCTCGAGATCACGTCCTGCAGCAAGTTGCCAGCCAGCGTCGCGACCTGAAACATCGTCGGCGCTTCGAGCACCGACGGGCGACGCTCGCTGGGCGCCTTGGTCCTCTCCTCCAGCTGGCTAATCACCGCCTGGGTAGTCGCCAGGTTGCCCGCGGTCATGATCGCGATGATCCGCTCGCCGGGCACGCACCAGTGGAACATCTTGCGGAAGACCGAGATGTTGTCGACGCCCGAATTGGTCCGGGTATCGCTCATCATCACGAGGCCCTTGTCGAGCGTCATGCCCACGCAATACGTCATCGGCCTCTCCCCTTGGCGACCGCGCCTGCTTAGCGCGCGTCGGGCGCAGAGTCATCGTCCCCGCGCGCCATCGGGACAGCGTTTTTTCGATCACCTCAGGAACGTCATGTCCCTTTCGTCATTGGTTAACGTCCGGTTGGCGAGGAGCCGGACGTCGCACACCATCGGGTCACATCCTCGGGACGAGGCACTAAATGCAGCAGGCACTCCGCAAAGCGCGGCATGATGACGGGCACTTCAGCACCAACGGGAACTGGGTCGACAACGCTCGCTGGGAGCAGCGCAAGACCGAGGCCGCGGAGCTGGTCGGCCGCCGCTATCTGACGCTATGCGAAGCGGTCGAAGTGTTCGCTGTGCCCGAGGACGAGATCGTCGAAGCCACGGCGCGAAGCGCCACGCTGACTTAGTCGACCAGCTTCCTCAGCTTACCCATAAGCGCATCGATGCGCTGCGCCGCTTCGGTGAAGGTCGCCACATCATCGCGGCGGTTGTTGCCGCGCGCTTCCTTGGCCGCCTCGACGTAGCCTTCCTGATCGGCCTCCAGCGCGTCGATCAGCATCTCGATCTCTTCCGAGGTCAGCTTGAGGGCAATCGTATCGACCATGTGGGCTCCGTGAAATTCAGATTTCGAGTTGGCTGCCGAGCTCGACCACGCGGTTGGTCGGCAGGCGGAAGAATTCCATCGCGCTGGCCGCGTTGCGCAGCATCCACGCGAACAGCTTCTCGCGCCAGATCGCCATGCCGGGCTTCGAGGACGCGATCAGCGTCTGGCGGCTGAGGAAAAAGCTGGTGTGCATCATCTCGAACGGAGCGCCGCACATCTTGGCCTGACGCAGCGTCGCCGGCACGTCGGTCTCCTCGAGGAAGCCGAAGCGCATGGTCATGCGGTAAAAGCCGTTGCCGAGATCCTTGACCTCGGTTCGCTCGCTCTCCTCGACGTAAGGCACATCCTGGATCGCCACGGTGAGCACGACCACGCGTTCGTGAAGCACCTTGTTGTGCTTGATGTTGTGGAGCAGCGCGGAAGGCACGCCGCTGGCGGTCGAGGCCATGAAGATCGCCGTGCCGGGCACACGAGCCGCCGAGCTGTGGGCGCTCTTGGTGAACACTTCGATTGGAATCGCGCCTTCGCTCATGTGCTGGCGCATCAGCGCACGCCCGCGCGACCACGTGGTGAGAAGCGTGAAAATCGTCAGCCCCATCATCAGCGGCACCCACCCACCGTCGGGAATCTTCGTTAGGTTGGCCGAGAGGTAGCCCAGGTCGATCAGGAAGAATACGACGAGCAGCGGAACGCTGAGCCACGGCTTCCACTTCCACATCTGGAACAGCACCACGCCGAGCAGGATGTTGTCGATCATCATCGCGCCTGTCACCGCGATGCCGTACGCCGCGGTCAGGTTCGAAGACCGCTGGAAGACAAGCACAAGTATGATCACTGCAATCATCAGCCCCCAGTTTAGCACCGGGATGTAGATCTGCCCGGCGGCGGTCTCGCTGGTGTGCTTGATCGTCATGCGCGGCATGAAGCCGAGCTGGATCGCCTGCTGGGTGACCGAGAACGCGCCAGAGATCACCGCCTGGCTGGCGATGATCGCAGCGAGGCTCGCCAGCACCAGCAAGGGGTACTGGAACCACTCCGGCGCAAGGAAATAGAAAGGGCTCTCCAGGCTGGAGGGGTCACGGATCAGGAGCGATGCCTGGCCGAGATAATTGAGGGTAAGAGCCGGCAACACGAAGGCTAGCCACGACATGCGTATCGGCGGCCGGCCGAAGTGGCCCATGTCGGCGTAGAGCGCTTCGGCGCCGGTCACCGCCAGCACCGCGGCGCCCATCGCCAGGAAGCCGCGGAATGGATCGGCGAGGAACATCGCGACCGCGTGGTGCGGGCTGAGCGCGCCGATCACTCCGGGCATCTCGACGATCGAGAACAGTCCGAGCACCGAGATCACGCCGAAGTAGAGGAGCATGATCGGCCCGAAGAACGTCGCGACCTTTGCGGTTCCGCGGCTTTGAATGAAGAACAAGAAGACCAGGATGCCCACCACCAGGGGCACGACCAAGACGTTGAGCGCAGGCTGATAAACCGCGAGACCTTCGATCGCGGACAGCACCGAGACCGCCGGAGTGATCATACTGTCGCCGTAGAACAGCGCGGTCGCGAATACGCCGAGCAGGACGATGCCGGCCGTCCATTTCTTGCCGCCGACGTTCTTGTTGATCAGCGCGAGCAGCGCGAGGCTGCCGCCCTCGCCCTTGTTATCAGCGCGCATGATCACGGTGACGTACTTGAGCGTCACGATGATCATCATCGACCAGAACATCAGGCTGATGATGCCGAACACGTGGAGCTGATCGAGCGGCAGGGGGTGATGCCCGGCGAAGGTATCGCGCAGGGCGTAGAGTGGGCTCGTGCCGATGTCGCCGAAGACGACGCCGATCGCGCCGACCGCCATCTTGAGCACCGAGCCGCTGCCGTGACTGTGCCCGTGCCCTTGATGCGGTTCCCCAGCGCCAGCGACGGGCGCTTCGGCGGTGGTGACGGCGTCGCTCATCTGCGTCAGTGTCCCGGTCCGCGAAGCCGGGCAGAAGTGCGCCCGCCGGACAAGCCGCGCCGCTTAGCAGTGCCCCAAACCGACTGCAACCGAACCTCGCGAGCCGCTGTCGCGTTGAAACGGACCGTCACGACTGCGGTTCCGCTCAGCGGCTTTGCGGCGCTGGGGGCGCTTGCGCCGCGGAACCGGGCGCCGGGGTCCCGCCCTGCGCCGCGATCATCGAGTCGATCCGCGCGAGGCGGGACTCGAGATCGCCCCGATAGCTCGCGTCGGCGGGCGCGCGGGCCAGCAATTCGGCCCAGATTGCACGCGCCTCGGTCAGGCGGCCGGACTGGGCGAGCGCCAGTCCCATAAAGAACGGCGGCCCGGGGTGCTGCGGTGAGATCGTCGCGGCGCGCTGAAAGGCAAACTGCGCCGCCGGGCTGATGAACCCGTCGCCATGACCCACCAGTGCGTTGCCAAGCGCGACCCACAGGTCGGCGTCGCGGGGGTTCTGCCGGATAGCGCTACGCAGCAACTGCGCCGCTGCGCCGTATTGCCCGCGGCGAGTCAGCCCGTCGGCGATGATCAGCCAGCTCTGGCCGGAGCCGAACGAGGCGCCCATCGCCTGACGCTCGGCGATCAACGCCTCATCGGCCGTTTTGGCGGTTTCGATCGGCTCCTTCGGCGCGCCAGGCTCGCCGGGGCTGCCCTGAAGCGAATAGCCGGCCAAGCCCAGCAGCAAGGCCGCACCGACCCATTCCCAGCCGTTGCGCGGAAGTTTGAGCACGAAAACCAGGAGCGAGAACACGATCGCAACGACTAGAAGGATCAGCACCCAGGTCATGCCTTCGCGCTCCGCGTTTTGCGGAAGCGGCGGCGCAGCAGCAGCGCCGCGACCAGCACGAATACAAGGGGCGCGGCGAACAACGGCGCGGTCAACGCGCGCACTCGGGGCGTATAGGTGACGTAATCCCCGTAGCGTTCGATCAGCCACGCGCGGATGGCTTCGGGCTTTTCACCCGCGGCGATACGCTGGCGGACCTGGTTTCGCATGTCGCCGGCCATTGGAGCATCGGAATCGGCGATCGACTGCGACTGGCACTTGAGACAGCGCAGCGTTTCCATCAGCGCCTGCGCCTTGGCCTCTTGCGCGGGATCGTCGAGCTGGCGATAGGCATAGGGCGCCGGCGGCAGCAGGTCCTGGGCAGCCAACGGCGAGGCCAGCACTAGCAACATGAGCACGAGCAGCCGCCTCATCGCCCACCCGCCTCGCGCAGCTTCTCGAGCAGCTTGGGTATGTCCTCGACGCGGATGTCGCCGATGTGCTGGTGGCGGATTACGCCCTTGCCGTCGATCACGAAAGTCTCGGGCACGCCCGAGCTGCCGATCGCCAGTTGCACCGCACTGACATCGTCGGCGCCGATCCGCGCGAACGGATTGCCGTTGGTGGCGAGGAAGCGCTGGACGTCCTCCTGCCGGTCGCGAATCGCAATGCCGTCGATCTCCACCCCTTGCTGGGCGAGCGCGGCGAGCTGCGGAGCCTCGGCCGCGCAGGGAATGCACCAACTGGCGAAAACGTTCAACAACCGCGGCTTACCGTCGGCGAACTCGGCGGTCTTGAGGCCGGGCCGTTCGGGCACGGCCGCGCGCAAGTCGAATGGCGGCAGCGGTTTACCGATAAATGCGCTGGCGACCTCGCGATCGGCCGGGCGCAGCAGCCCGACCATGACCAGCACGAAGAACCCGGCGAACAGCGCCAACGGCAGCCACAGCCAGACGCCGGGGCGCTTCCTCTGGCTTGCGGCTTCCTGGCTCATCGGCCCTGCCTCTGCCGGCGATACGAAATCTTGTCTTCGGCCCGAATCCGTTTCACGTCGCGTGCGACGCGGCCGATCAGCGCGAGCAGCCCGCCCAGCCCGACGAGCAGTCCGCCGTACCAGATCATCGGTACGAACGGTTTCCACCACAGCCGCAGCTGCCAGCGTCCGTCGTCAGCTTCCTCGCCGAGGACGGTGTAGAGCTGCCCGTTCCACCGGGTGTGGAGCGCGCTTTCGCTCGTGGTCTGCGGCGGCGAGGTGAAATTACGCGATTGCGTGGCGAGGATCGATGGCGATCCACCGGCGTAGCTCGCCGCCAGCGTCGCCTCGAGCGCGGTCCAGTTGGGACCCGCGACCGGCTCGACGTCGCGCAGGGTGATCCGGTACGGTCCCACCTGGTGAGTTTCCCCGACGCGCGAGGCGACGAGCTTCTCGGTCGAGAACGCGCTGTCGCTGGCGACACCGAACAGCACGCAAGCGATGCCGAGATGCGCGACGACCATGCCCCAGACCTGCAGCGGGGTGCGCTTGAGCTCCCGCCCGACGAGGGGGAGCACGCTGGCAATCGCCAGCCCGGCGGCAAGCGCGATGCCGAGAAACGGCAGAGGCTTGATCGACGGTGCCATGGCCACCAGCGCCAGCGCGGTTGCGGCAGCGGCCAGCGCGGGAATCGCCAGCTTGGTGGATAGACGCCCGGCTGCGTCGTCGCGCCAGCGCAACAGCGGTCCGATGGCCATCACGATCAGCATCGGCACGAAGAAGATCGCGCCCATCGGGTTGAAGTACGGCGGCCCGACCGAGACCTTCTCGCCGAACGCCTCGGTCAGCAGCGGGTAGAGCGTGCCGACCAGAACGATGCCGAGGATCGCCGAGAGCATGACATTATTGAACACGAGGCTCGCCTCGCGGCTGACCACGGCGAACCGCGCGCCCTCCGTCACCGTCGCCGCACGGATCGCGAACAGGGCCAGCGCGCCGCCGATGTAGATCGCCAGCAGAGCGAGAATGAAGCTGCCGCGCTCGGGATCAACGGCGAAAGCGTGGACGCTGGTGAGGATGCCCGACCGGACCAGGAAGGTCCCGATCATAGACATCGAGAACGCGACCACGCCGAGCATGACAGTCCAGGCCCGCAGGGCATTGCGCGCGGCCAGAACGCTCGCCGAATGGAGCAGCGCGGTCGCCGCCAGCCACGGCATCAGGCTGGCGTTCTCGACCGGGTCCCAGAACCACCAGCCGCCCCAGCCAAGCTCGTAGTAGGCCCAGTACGAGCCCGCGGTGATGCCGAGCGAGAGGAATATCCAGGCGCCAAGCACCCACGGCCGCATCGCACGCGCGAATGCCGGGCCGACGTCGCGGGTCACCAGTGCGCCGATCGCGAAGCTGAACGCGATCGAAAGTCCGACGTAGCCGAGGTAAAGCGTCGGCGGGTGGAAGGCCAGGCCGATATCCTGCAGCAGCGGATTGAGCCCATTACCTTCGGGCGGCGGCTCGGGTAGCCGCTCGAACGGGTTCGAGCTCAGCAGCAAGAAGGCGTAAAAGCCGAGGCTGACGAACGCCTGTCCGGCGAGCGTTGCCAGCATCGTCTCCTCGCGCAGCCGCTTCTCGAACAGCGCGACGAAGGCGCCCGCGAGCCCCATCACGGTGACCCACAGCAGCATGGAGCCTTCGTGGTTGCCCCAAGTGCCGGCGAGCTTGAAGATGAACGGCTTAAGCGAATGGCTGTTTGTCGCGACCAGCTTGACCGAGAGGTCGGTGCGCAAAAACAGCAGGATCAGGGAGACGAAGGCGAGCGCGCAAAGCCCGCCCTGCACCACCGCGATCGGCCGGACGATGCCGGCGAGTTCGCGCCCACGCTGAGTGAGCGCCAGAGAGCCGGCGGCAAGCTGCAGCAGCGCAAGCGCGCCGGCCATCCACAGCATCGCGAGACCGAGTTCGGCGATCATTTGGTTTCGGCGACCACCGTCTTCTTCTGCGCCGCGGTCATCTCCGCCATCTCGCGCGGGACGTAGTTCTCATCGTGCTTGGCGAGCAAGTTGTCGGCGACGAACGTCCGACCCTCCATCCGTCCCTCGGCTACGACGCCCGAGCCTTCGACGAACAAGTCCGGAGTGATCCCGCGGAATCGCACTGGCACCCGCGCCTTGCCGTCGCCGACAACGAAATCGATCGTTACCCCATCTGGCGCGGTCTTGAGCGAGCCTTTCTCGACCATACCGCCCAGGCGCACTGCGCGCCCGGCCTCAGGCGGCTTGGAGATGAGGTCTGACGGCACGTAGAAATAGGCCGCCTGGTTGCGCAACGCCCACGCCGCGAGCAGGCCCGCGCCGATCAGCGCGGCGAGCGCGATGACCAGCAGAACCAGCCGCTGGTGCTTCGGCTTGATCGCGGCAGTAGCCATCAGCGGCCCCTCGCCGCGTCGCGGCGCTTCTCGGCGCGCAGCATCGAAGTCCACGCCCAGGTCACAAGACCAAGCGTACCGCTTACGCCGAGCGCGTAAGCGGCCGCAACGTAATCCCACTGGGCGAGGCCTTCGTGCATCGCGTCAGGCCACTACCGGAGACTGGGCCTTGCGCCGCAAGCGGGCCTCGGTCTGGATGTCGGCGAGCAGCGTGCGCATTCGCGCTAACACCACACCGCCGAACAGCAGCGAGAAGCCCAGGGCCGCAATCAGCAGCGGCACCAGGAACGTCGCGTCGATCGCCGACTTGCCCATGGTGATCGACGGGGGCTGGTGCAGCGAGTTCCACCACACCACCGAACGGTTGATGATCGGCACGTTGATCGCGCCGACCAGCCCGAAGATCGCGGTGATCCGGCTGCCCGCACCCGAGCCGCCGGCCGCATCCCTTTGCGCGGCACCGGCCAGCGCAATGTAGCCAAAGTAGAGAAACAGCAACACCAGCATGCTGGTCAGGCGTCCGTCCCAGACCCACCACGTGCCCCACGCCGGGCGACCCCAGATCGAACCGGTGGCGAGGCAGAGCGCGGTGAAAAATGCACCCGGAACCGCCGTAGCACGGGCCGCGATGCTCGCCAGGGGGTGGCGCCAGACCAGCTCGACCACGCTTGCGACCGCGATCGTGGTCCATCCCGCCATGCCGAGCCATGCGCTCGGCACGTGGAGGAAGAGGATGCGGACCGTCTCGCCCATCAGGCGATCGGGCGGCACCCGCAGCAGTCCCCAGAGCAGCGCGCCGCCCGCCAGCACGAGTCCGACGCCGAGCAGCAGCGGCGTCAGCCAGCGCGCGATGCGCAGGAAGCGGGCGGGATTGGCGAAGCCGTGCATGTGCGCGGGACGAAAGGACTTTCCGAGTCTCCGGCAGACCCCCGTCGCCGGACCGCGCCGCATGTGCCACGACGCTCGGCGCGCGGCAAGCGGGTTGCGATCAGCGCCCGATGAGCTTCTGCGCCATCCGATCGGCAACCACGTCGGGCGACTCGCCGGTCGCCTCGCTTTCCCGCCAGATCGCCACCAGCCGGTCGGGAATCTGCGCGAGACGGCGGCGAACCTCGTTGATCTCGCAATGCTCGCCCTTCTCGCGGGCGAGATGCTCGAGAGTGACCGAGATGATCCCGCCGGCGTTGATCACGTAGTCGGGCGCATACAAGATGCCGCGCTCGGCGAGCTGCGCTCCGTGCTCGGGTCGTGCGAGTTGGTTGTTCGCGCCGCCGGCGACGATGGAACAGTCAAGCCGGGCGACGCCGGCGTCGTCGAGGATCGCGCCGAGCGCATTGGGGCTGAACACGTCGCAGCCGACGCTCATGATCGCCTCGGGCGCGACAAGGTCGGCGCCGAGCTCCGTGGCCAGAGTCTTGGCGCGTCCGGCGTCTACGTCGGCCACGGTCAGCCGAGCCCCGTCGCGATGGAGCAGACGCGCCACGCCGCCCCCGACGCTGCCCGTGCCCTGGACCGCGATATGCACGCCCTTGACGTTGTTCTTGCCGAGCTTGTGCGCGACCGCGGCCTTGATTCCGTGGTAAATGCCCATCGCAGTGAACGGACCGGGATCGCCCCCCGCGGCGCTCCCGTCGCCCGCCGGCAAGCCCGAGACGTGGCGGGTGCGCTGGGCCACCGCGACCATGTCGGCCTCGCTGATCCCGACGTCCTCGGCGGTGACGTAGCGGCCGCATAGCCCTTCAACCGCGTCCCCGAAGGCGGCGAGCATCGCGGGGGTTTTAGTCCCCCTGGCGTCGGCGAGGATTACAGCCTTGCCGCCGCCCATCGGCAGCTCGGCCATCGCGTTCTTATAACTCATCCCCCTCGACAACCGCAGCGCGTCGCGCATCGCCAGCGCCGGATCGGAATAGTGCCAGAACCGCGTGCCGCCCGCCGCCGGGCCGAGGTGGGTCGAGTGGATCGCAAGGATCGCGGTCAGGCCGGAGGTGCGGTCGCGGACCAGGGTCACGCTCTCGTGGTCGTCGAAATCGGGCTCGGTCCAGAAAGCGGGCACGCGCATTCCCCTGCTTGAACAAGCGGCTGCGGCGGCGGGAAAATGGGGCGATCGAGGGGTCTCGAACCCCCGACCTTCGGTACCACAAACCGACGCTCTAACCAACTGAGCTACGATCGCCACGGTCCCGGCGCGCTGCCGAAGCGGCGCTGTTGCGAGCGGCAGGAGGGCCCGTCAAGCAACGATTGGGACGGCGGCGGCCTGTTGCACAAGCGCCAAAAAATGCAAAGCGAAAGTTGCCTCCCACTGATCCTGACGCAATAATGTTACCTCGTCTCGCGATCTCCCCAACTGCGGCTGACCACCTTCGCTGGCTCGACCCCGACGTCGATCAACGCCTGCTCGTCAAGCCGGATCGAGTCGACGCTGACTTGCAGATCGATCAGGAACCAACGGCTCCTGACCTGGAGCTGGCCGAGCGGTTCGGGTCCTATGGTCTGTCCGCCAGAGGCGAACGGACGCAAGAAATCGGCCGCCGTAGCCAGCCCGCCGGCCGGACGCTGAGCAATGATCGCTTGGGCGCGGCGCAAGTCGATCGTCTGCGGCGAGAGCATCGCCAGAAGCCGCGCCTGGTCGGGGCGCAGCGTGTTGACGTTGAGCGGCGAAAGCTCGTTGCCAGGTAGCGCGCAGACCCACGGTCGCAGCCGCGCGTAGTAGGGTGGCGTCATCCCGCGCACCGCGCGCAGCTCGCTGGGGTCGACGATGAGCCGCCCGGCGGTGCGGTAAGGCGTCGCCAGACCCTGGTAGTAGCTGTCCTCGCTGCCGTTGGGGGCGGGCGCGTCGTCGCTGTCGATCCAGTCGGCGATCGCGTCGGACAGCGGTATCGCCTCGTTCTGCGGGATCGCCAGGCTTTCCATCAGCGCACGCAGCTGCGTGAGCCCGGTCGGGCGCAGCGTGTAGTTGCCCTCCTCGCCCTCGACCAGCGAGTTGAGGTTGAAGCAGTTGCCGGCGTCGTCGATCCGCACGGTGACCGCGCCGACACTCAGCGGCATCGCGAACTCGCGGCCGAGCAGGCCTTGGGGATCGACCGTGCGGTCGCCGCCGGCCTTGATCAGCGAGGCTACGCGCGCAGTCGCCAGGCTTTCCGCCGAGAGCGCGTAGAGCCGCGCCTGCGTCATCGCCTGGCTGTTGGCGGCGAGCCGCGTGGCGAGGTTGAGCCGCTCGAGCATGACCGCAGCGATCACCGCCATCACCGCGACCAGCAGCAGCACGCTGAGCAGCGCCGCGCCGCGCTCGGAGGGCTTGGGAATCACTGGTAATTCGCCCCGACCAGCGAAACGATCCGCAGCGCCCGCCCGCCCGGCTGAGGCAGCGTCAGCTCGATGGCGACGGGCAGTTCCGCGCTGCGCTGCGGCTCCCAGCGGGAGTGCCAGTTGCCGTCCTTGGTGCGGAAGCGCAGCACCGGAGCGCCAGGCGCGTCGGCCAACGCGGACGGTGCATCAGGCCGCGCGCCGTCGAGGAACGGATAGCCGGCGCGAGCGAGCTTGCCACCCTGCCAGCGATACTCGACGCGCTGCAGGCTCGCCCGCGGGCTGCCGTCGAAGTTGCTCCACCCGCCGCGAGTCAGGCGCAAGAGCACTCCGCCCTGTGCGCCCGTAGGGGCCTCGAGCGCGGTGTGCGTCTCGCCGCCGGCCTCGCGCACCGGGCGCGGGACGGCCTGAGCGAGATCGGCGGTCCACACGCTCAGGAAGCGGCGGAGCGCGGCGATTTGCTGGGTCTTGCCGCGGCTGGCGATCTCGGCGTCGACGCTGAAACGAAGCAGCATCAGCGCGCCGACCGCGATCACCGCGAAAATGGCGAGCGCAACCAGCATCTCGACCAGGGTGAAGCCCCCCTCCCGGGCAGGGGAAGAAACGCGCTTGGTCACACGCCGCCCTGCCGCATGAACTCCAGCGTAAACGCTTGGCTCCGCGCGCCCGGAGTGACCTCGCGGACCGAGACGGTCACGCGGATCACGCCGGGCTGACCGGCGCCCTCGACGTGGCGGGCGAAAGCGAAGCTGCGGCCCATGTTGGTCACCTGTCCCTGCGTGTCGCCGAGCGCGGGCGGCGCGGGATCGGTCAGCCACTCGGTGGCAAGGTTCTGAGCGACCACTTCCCGCAGCAGGCGCTGGTCGAGATCGGCGGTGCGGCCAATGCTCGCCCCCTCCATCCGCAGCAAGGTCAGCGCGGCGATCGCGAATACCGCCAGCGCGACGAGCAGCTCGATCAGGGTGAAGCCGTTAGCTCTGGCCCGCATCGATCCTGACCGTCCCGTCCCTCGCGACGCTCACCCCCAGCGCCTGTCCACCCCTTGCCAGCCGCACCCGCGCTTCGCTGCTGGCGAGGCCGACCGGGTCGAAGACCACGCGCTGGCGTTCCGGCGCTGCCCCCGCCGCGCTCTCGGCCAACCCGCCGGTAACGCTCGCGCTTGTCCCGCTCTTCCAGCCAACCAGGCCAAAGCGGCTCGGGTCGAGCGGTTGCCAGCCGCCGTCGCGGCGCTGTTCGAAGTAGTAGCCGGCGCTACCGACCACCACTGCCACCGGCCGCGCCCCACTGATGGCTTCGTCGCGCGCGGCGACGGTGCGGGCCGCAAAGCGCTCTGCCTCCTCGCGTAACTGCCGCCGGTCGCCTGGCAGCGAGAGCATCACCGCGCCGGCCAGCAGGCCCATCACGAACAGCACGACCATCAGCTCGACGAGCGAGAAGCCGTTGCGAACGGTGCCTGTGGCGCGGTAGCGTCGGCGCATGGCGACCGCTTACGACACCCTCTCGCCCGATACCACCGCGCAGCGGATCATGGCCAACCCGGGCGTCCAGCGCGTGCCAAATCCCCGGCTCGAGCTCTTCATCGTCAAGGACTTCCTCGATCCGGCATTCTGCACCTTCCTCTGCGAACTGATCGACGTCGAGCGTCGCCCCTCGACCATCGCCGACGCCAACGGCGATCACTATTTCCGCACCAGCGAGACGTGCGACCTCGATCACTCGATCCCTGAGGTCGCCCGGCTAGACATGCTGCTCAGCGCGTGGACCGGGATCGACCCCGCCTATGGCGAGCCGATTCAGGGCCAGCGCTACGCGGTGGGGCAGGAGTTCAAGGGCCACACCGACTATTTCGAGCCCGACGGCGCTGACTTCGCCAAGTTCTGCTCGGTTTCGGGCAACCGGACCTGGACCGCCATGATCTACCTCAACGCGCCCGACGCCGGCGGAGCGACGCGGTTCAAGGTGATCGACAAGACCGTCCAGCCCGAGACCGGCAAGCTCCTCGCCTGGAATAACCGCCGCGCCGACGGGAGCCTCAACCCGGCGACGCTCCACCACGGGATGAAGGTGCGCAAGGGCGTCAAGTACGTCATCACCAAGTGGTACCGCGAGCGGCCGTGGGGGTGGTGACTATAAAGGACAAGCTTGGCCCCGCATCCAATGCGGGGCGGCCAAGATGGAGAGGTTCGGGCTAGGCCGCGCGCTCCACTTCCGCCCCCACGTCGAACGCGGCCTGCGCCTCATGGATTGCGTCGATGTGGGCGAGCGCCCATTGCGACAGCGCGCAGACAGGCGCGCGCAGCGAGACGCCGAGCGCGGTCAGTTCGTAGTCGACGCGCGGGGGAATGCTGGGTGTGACCGTCCGGCTGACCAGCCCGTCGCGCTCGAGCCCGCGCAGGGTCAACGTCAGCATCCGCTGCGAGATCGTCGGGATCGCGCGCTTCAACTCGCTGAAGCGCTGCGGGCCGTCGGCAAGGCACTGGACGATCAGCATCGACCACTTGTCGCCGATCCGGCTCAGCACCTCGTTGATCCCGCGGCAGGTTGGGCTGTTGGGGTTGTGGACCATGGTTCCCTTCCTGTGACCGGGTCACAAGTCTGTGCCTTAGGCACGAAAAAGTGCCGTCTTGCGGCACATCGCGTAGTGGTTATCTGGAGTGCCTCGGTAACAAATCAATACCAAGGATACAACGATGACCATCCTCCATATCGATTCCAGCATCACCGGCGAGGGCAGTGTCAGCCGCCAGGTCAGCCAAGCGATCGTCGCCGCGCTCGTGGCCGCGGACCCCACCGCGCGCGTTTTCCGCCGCGACCTCGCCGCGCAACCCCTGCCCCACCTGACGCTCGACGCGCTGGCCGAGCGCGAGGTGCTGCGCGAGTTCCAAGCCGCCGACACGGTGGTCATCGGCGCGCCGATGTACAACTTCACGCTGCCGACCCAGCTCAAGGCCTGGCTCGACCGCGTGCTGATTGCCGACGAGACCTTTCGCTACACCGCTAACGGTCCCGAGGGGCTGGCCGCGGGCAAGAGGGTGATCGTCGCGCTCGCCCGCGGCGGCTTCTACGGCGCCGAGGCCCCGGCCCGCGCGCTCGAGCACCTCGAGACCTATCTAAGCACCGCGTTCGGCTTCATCGGCATCACGCCCGAGTTTGTTGTCGCCGACGGCATCGCGACGGGCCCCGAAGGCCGCGAGACCGCGCTTGCCCAGGCCCTCGCCCAAGCCAGCGACAGCGGGCTGCAGATGGCGGCCTGAGGCCATGACGAAAAAGGGCGGCTCTTGGGCCGCCCTTTTTTCTTACCGGGAGCGCGAGCTCACTTCTTGAGGCTAAGCCCGCCGAAGCGCTTGTTGAACTGCGCGACGCGCCCGCCGTCCTGAAGTTGCGCCTTGCCGCCGGTCCACGCCGGATGGCTGGTCGGATCGATTTCGAGCACCAGCGTGTCGCCTTCCTTGCCCCAAGTAGAGCGAGTTTCGAACACCGTGCCGTCAGTCATCTGGACCTTGATCGTGTGGTAATCGGGGTGGAGATCGGCCTTCATGATGTCTGTCCTCGAAGTGGCCGGTTCCGACCGGCCCAAAAGAGAGCGGCGCGCTTAGCGGGGGTTGCACGGAAAGGCAAGGGAGCGAGGCCCAACTTTGGGACTAGCCTCAATGCGTTCGGCAAGTCTCGCTGTGATCCCGGAGGCGGGAGGGGTTGGGGGTGGGTGAGGCTAGGCTGCCGGCGGGTCCGCGACCATCGCGGTGAACTGGACCTCGCAGGTGGTCTTCCCCTCGATCGAGGCTTTGCCCCAGAACTTGCAGACCCGCGCGCGCTTCTGGAGGAAGCCGACGTTGAGGTCGAGCAGCACACCGGGCTCCACCGGGTTGCGGAACTTGGCTTCCTCGATCGCCATGAAATAGACCAGCTTCCCGCTGTCGGCGAGCTGGAGCGTCTCGATCGCGAGGATCGCGGCGGCTTGCGCCAGCGCCTCGATCTGGAGCACGCCGGGCATGATCGGGCGCCCGGGGAAGTGGCCCTGGAAGAACTGCTCGTTGAAACTGACCGCCTTGACCGCGTGGATCTCATCGTCGACCCGCAGGTCGATCACCCGATCGACGAGCAGCAACGGATAGCGGTGGGGCAGCGCAGCGAGGATGCGGCGGATGTCGTAGGCGACCGGTGCAGGTCCCGTGACGCTGTTCGCCGTGCCTTCGCTCATGTGCTGCCCCTTTGGCTACTAGCGTCCGCTCGGCTTCGCGGTCGTCGCCGGCGTGGCGGCCGGAGCCTGCTGCTGCGCGGCGGCCTGCTGATCGCGCTGCGCGCGCGGCAGCCAGCCGTTGGGCGGCACGAGCTGCGCCGAGGGCAGGATCGTGTTGAGTTCGTTGAGAATTGCCTGGTTGAGGTTGTAGGCCTCGGGCGCGTTGATCACCGATCCGGAGTCGAGCAGGATGTCGATCCGCTGCTTGGCCATCGCCTGCTTGGTCGCCTGCTCGAGCTTGTCGCCGATCTGCTCGACGACGTAGGCGCGGCTCAGCGCGACAGGCTGGAGCAGGTTGTTGATCTCGTTCTGGCCCGACTGCTCAATCTGCTGGATTTGCGCGTACTGCTGCTGCAGCGCGGCCTGGTTGGGGTTGGCCGCGCGGGCGTCGGTCTGGAGCTTGGTAGCGAGCGGCTGGAGCTGGGCCTCGATCTGGGTCTTGCGCGCGTTGGCGGCGTCGATCTGCGCCTTGTAGGTGACCGGGCGCTGCTGCTCGGCGACCTTGTAGGCGTTGGACAGCGCGACGATCGCGGTCGGGTTAGCGACCGCGAGGCCCTTGACCATCTGCGCCGCGGCCGGAGCGGCGGCGAACTGCGAGCCGGCGAGCGCGAGGCCCGCGGCGAGAAGCGACTTGGACAGAGTATTCATCAGAACTGGGTTCCCACGTTGAAGGTGAAGGCCTTGGTGTCGTCGCCTTTCTGCTTCATCAGCACTTTGGCGAAATCGATGCGGAACGGACCGAACGGCGAGTTCCAGTTGACCCCAACGCCGATCGAGACGCGGGGCTTCCAGCTGTCGCCGTAGAAGAACTCCTTGAACGCCGGGATCGAGCTGCCGATCGCGGTGTTGGTGTTGCTGGTCAGGCAGGCCGGCGGATTGGGGTTGATCGGGTTGGTCACGGTCGAGGTCATCGACGCGGTGCAGACGTTGTTGACCACGCTGGCGGCGTCGACCTGGGTGTAGAGCGGGTTGCCCGAAGCATCGCGCTGCGGGATGAAGTCTCCGGTCGGGCGGTCGAGCGTGATCGGGTTCTTGATCCCGAACAGCGAGCCGACGTCGGCGAAGATCGACGGCCGCAGACCGAGCTCCTTCGCGCCCGAGCCGAGCGGAATCTCCAGCTCCGCGTGCGCCAGGTAGTAGTACTTGCCGCCCAGCGAGTCGTCGCTGAATTGCTTGCGGTCGGTCGCCAGCATGTCGGCGGGGACGACGGTGCCGTCGGGCTTGGTGAAGCCGACGCCGTTGATGATCCCGTCGTTGTTGCTGTCGAGGTAAGGCACGCGGAGCACGCGCGGGCCGACGCCGCGGATGTCGAAGCCCCGTATCTGCGGCTCCCCGAGGTAGAACCGGTCGGTCAGGCGGATGTCGTCGATTCCTGCCCCGGCGCGGTTCTGCAGCGCCTTGATCACGCCGCCCTCGCCCGAGACCGAGAAGATGAAGTTGCCGAGCACCGGCCAGTACTTGGCGGCGTTAAGCCGCGCACGGGCGTATTTCACCGAGCCCCCGAGGCCGGCAAAATCGGTGTTGAACACCGCCTGGCTGCCGCGGGTCGGGTGCTGGCGGTTGTCGAGCGTGTCGTAGATCACCGAGGCGCCCAGGATCGAGCTGGTCCGCTTGCCCAGCGCGTCGCACAAATAGCGCCCGGCGAGCAGCGGCTCGCAGCTGGCGTTGCCGTTGGCGTCGATGGTGAAAAATTGGCTCTTGTCGAGGCCGACGTCGTCGTAGTTGAAGGTGTAGCGCCCGACCGCGGTGACGAATTCGGTCAGCGGCACGCCGATGCGGCCTTGCGCGCCGGTGGTGGTCTGCTGGTATATCGTGTTGCGGTTGTCATTGACGAAGTTGAAGCTGTTGTAGTCGCGCCGGTAGATGTCGCCGCCGGCCGAGATGTTCTTGTCGAACAGGTAGGGCTCGGTGAAGCTGATCTCGGCCGACTTCGAGTAGCGCGAGTAGTTGACGCTGGCGCCCAGCGTCTGGCCGCGCCCGCGAAAGTTGCGCTGCTGGATCGAGGCCTGGAGAATGAAGCTTTCGAGGCTGGAGAAGCCCGCCGAGAGCTGGAGCTCGCCGGTCGGCTTCTCCTCGACGTTGGCTTCGAGGATGATCCGGTCGGGCGCGCTGCCGGGCTTCTGCTCGACCTCGAACTTTTCCTGGAAGTAGCCGAGCGACTTAATCCGGTTGGTTGAGCGCTTGACCTGGAGCGTGTTGAACGCGTCGCCCTCGGCCAGGCGGAACTCGCGGCGGATGACCTTGTCCTGCGTCAGCGTATTGCCGTTGACCTGGACTTTCTCGATGTAAACCCGCGGCGCCTCGTTCAGCGTGTAGGTGATCGCCATCGTGCGATCGTCCTTGTTGCGGTCGAATTCGGGCCGCACGTCGGCGAAGGCGTAGCCGAACGTGCCGACCGATTCCTGTAGCTGCTCGACCGTGTCCTCGACCAGCTTGGCGTTGTACCAGTCACCCTTCTTCATCGGCAGGCGCTGGGCGACACGGTCGCCGTCGAACTCGCGCAGCTGGCTCTCGACCTTGACGTCGCCGAACTTGTAGCGCTCGCCTTCTTCCACCACGTAGGTGATGATGAAGTCCTTCTTGTCCGGGGTCAGCTCGGCGACGGCCGAGACCACGCGGAAGTCGGCATAGCCGTTGGTCAAGTAGAACTGGCGGAGCTTCTGCTGATCGAAGGCGAGGCGATCGGGATCGTAGCTCGTACCGCTGGAGAAGAAGCGGTAGAACCGCGACTCCTTGGTCACCATCTCGCCCTTCAGCTCTCCATCGTCGAACTTCTCGTTGCCGATGATGTTGATCTGGCGGACCTTGGACTTCGGCCCTTCGTTGATCTCGAACACCACGTCGACGCGGTTCTGGTCGAGCGTGACCATCTTCGGCTCGACCGTCGCGGCAAAGCGGCCCTGGCGCTTGTAGAGCTCGATGATCCGCGCGACGTCCGCGCGGACCTTGGAGCGGGTGAAGATCTGACGCGGCGCGAGCTTGATCTCGGGATTGATCTTGTCGTCCTTGAGGCGCTTGTTGCCTTCGAGGATGACGCGGTTGATGACCGGGTTTTCCTTGACCTCGATCACCACGATGCCGTTGTCGTTGCGGATCTGGACTTCGCTGAACAGCTCGGTCGCGTAGAGGTCCTTGAGCGCCTGGTCGGCGAGCGCCTGGGTATAGACCTGCCCGGCGCGGAGCTGAATGTAGGAGCGGATCGTGTCGGGCTCGAGCCGTTGCGCCCCGCTGACGGTAACCGACTGGATGACCTGCGGCGCGGCCTCGATCACCGGGGCCGGAGCGGGCGCCGGGGTGGAGGCGGCGACAGGAGCGTCCTGCGCGAAGGCCGGCGCGCTCGCCAGCATCGTTCCTGCCATCAGCGCGGCGATCGTGCGAACCCTGGGCGAGGCGCCCTTAGTCGTCGTGCTGCGCATCATCGCCAATGGTCATCCCGTCAATTTGCATGACGGCGCGGGCGCGCCCGGCCGCCGGTCGATAAGTCGCCGCCCTCTGCCCGATAGGCCAGCGCCAATCAAGCGAGCATTGCCCCCGCAATCAGTGGAAAACCGGCCCGTCCCTCGCCTGTCGGACCGCTCGTGAAACCCTAGCCTCCGAACACCTTCAGCGACGCGAGGTCGTTGATTGTGACGAACAGCATGAGCGCCAGCACGAAGGCAATTCCAGTGCGGAATGCCCATTCCTGGCTCTTTGGGCTGGCGGGTTTGCGGCGGATCGCTTCCGCCGCGTAGAACGCCAGATGCCCTCCGTCGAGCACCGGAATTGGCAGCAAGTTAATGAACCCCAAGTTAATCGAGATGAACGCCGCGAAAGCCACGAAAGCGCGCCATCCGAGGCTCAACTGCTCGCCCGAGAACTTGGCGATCTTGAGCGGTCCGCCTAGCTCATGGACGCTGCGCTTGCCGGTGACGATCTGGCCGATGCCGGTGACCATCATCGCCACCATGTCGCGGGTCTGGCCAACCGCAAGCGGAACCGCCTCGACCGGACCGACCGGCACGACTTCGATCTGCGAGGGGCCGATGCCGAGATAGCCCCGGACGAACTCGTTGCCGAACTCGTCGCGCTCGGGCTTGCGCCCGGCAACGATGTCGAGGTCCAGGCTCTCGCCGCCGCGGATCAGCTCGATGTCGAGCGTCTCGCCCGGATGCGGCGCCACCATCTGCGCGATGTCGCCGAACGCCCGGACCTTGCTCCCGTCGATCGCGACGATCCGGTCGCCCTCGCGCAAGCCCGCGGCGGCGGCGACCGAGCCGGTCTCGACCTTGCCAATCGTCGGCGAGGCGACGACCTGGCCGTAGGCGATGAGGAACGCGGCGAGGATGCCGATGGCGAAGAGGAAGTTGGCGAGCGGACCGGCAAGCACGATCAGCGCGCGCTGCCATAGCGGCTTGGCCTGGAAGCAGACGTTGCGCTCGGCCGGCGGGAGCTTGAGCCAGTCGGCGTCGGGGACGCTCGCCGGGTTCATGTCGCCGGCGAACTGGACGTAGCCGCCGAGCGGCAGCGCGGCGAGCTTCCAGCGGGTGCCGCGCTTGTCGGTCCAGCCCGCGATTTCCTTTCCAAAGCCGATCGAGAACGCGTCGGCGCGAACCCCGAACCAGCGCCCGACGAGGTAGTGGCCGAGCTCGTGGATCGTCACCAGCGGGCCGAGCAGGAGAATGAAGCCCAGCACATACATCAGGAAACCGGGGTGAACGACGTGGTCCAAGTCAGGCTGGCTCCATCAATGACCGCGCCATCGCGCGCGCCTGGTTATCGATCGCGAGAACGTCGGCCAGGCTCGCCGGCGCGGGCAGCGCGGAATCCGCCAGCACCTGTTCGACATATGCCGCTATCCGCGTGAATGGAATGTGACCCTGCAGAAACGCCTCGACTGCGATTTCGTTCGCGGCGTTGAGTACCGCCGGCGCGGCGCCGCCGGCCTGGACGGCTTGCCGCGCCAGCCGCGTGGCGGGAAAGCGCACCTCGTCGGGGGCGCGAAAGGTCAGTTCGCCGAGCGCGGCAAGATCCAGCGGAGCGCAAGGCGTGTCCATCCGCCGCGGCCAGGCGAGCACGTTGGCGATCGGCACGCGCATGTCCGAAGGGCCGAGCTGGGCCAGCGTCGAGCCGTCGCGATACTCGACCATCGAGTGCACCACCGACTGCGGGTGGACGACGATGCGAAGCTTGTCGTGGCCGACCGGGAACAAGTGATGCGCCTCGATCAGCTCGAGGCCCTTGTTGAACATCGTCGCGGAATCGACGCTGATCTTGGCGCCCATGTCCCAGTTGGGGTGCTTGACCGCCTGCGCCGGGGTCGCAGCGGCGAGTTGATCGGCGGTCCAGTTGCGGAACGGCCCGCCGCTGGCGGTGAGCGTGATCGAGCGAACGTCGGCGAGGTCGTTGCCGGCGAGGCACTGGTGGATCGCGTTGTGTTCGGAATCGACCGGAAGCAGCGTAGCGCCATGCTTCGCGACCGCTGCCGTCATGACGTCACCGGCTGAGACCAGCGCCTCCTTGTTGGCCAGCGCGACGATCCCGCCCTGCTCGATCGCCGCCATCGTCGGCGCGAGGCCCGCCGTGCCGACGATCGCGGCGACAACGATGTCGGCGGGGCGCGAGGCGGCTTCGACCAAGGCGTTTGCTCCGCCAACTGCCTCGACGCCGCTACCGGCCAGCGCCTCGCGCAGCCGCGAGAGGCAAGTGTCGTCGCTCACGACCGCCAGCTCAGCCGAGAACTCACACGCCAGTCGAGCCAGTTCTTCCGCCTGACAGTTGGCGGTGAGCGCCACCACCTTCCACTTGGGGCGCTCGCGCCGGATCAGGTCGAGCGTCGAAGCGCCGATCGAGCCCGTCGCGCCGAGGATCGAGATCGAGCGCGTCATTCGGTCATGCCCAGCAGGGCCATCCAGCCGATCCCACACGCGCACAGCACCGCGAGCAGCCCGTCGATCCGGTCGAGGACACCGCCATGTCCCGGTAGCAGCGTGCCAGAGTCCTTGACCCCCGCCTTGCGCTTCATCCCGCTTTCGAGAAAATCGCCGGCCTGGGCGAGCACCGCGAGACCTGCTCCGAGCGCGAATCCGGCACCGATCCGCCCTGTCGTCCACTGCCCGTGGAAGGCGAATTGGCCATTCCACCACGCGCCGCCGAGACCCGCCGCGACCATGCCGCCGACAAGGCCGGACCACGTTTTGGACGGGCTGACAGCGGGAGCGATCTTCGGCCCGCCGATGGCTCGGCCGGTGAAATAGGCGCCGGTGTCGGTGAGGATCGTCACGAGAACCGGAAGCACGACATGCGGTATGCCGATCCGGCGAAACACCAGCAGCACGGCCGCAGCCGCTCCGATATAGACCACCCCGCCCAGGACCCATCCGGCACGTGCGGGAGCGCTGCGACCGACCGCGAGCGCG
>Ga0068854_100000454_pt1 | contig 25266 bp, 35 predicted proteins | sample KBSCornC42_FD_66590 | JGI IMG/M metagenome (GOLD analysis project Ga0068854, IMG submission 66590) | Corn rhizosphere microbial communities from Kellogg Biological Station, Michigan, USA - KBS Corn C4-2 | ecosystem: Host-associated > Plants > Roots > Rhizosphere > Soil ... | reverse complement strand
TTCGGGCGGAGCATCAGCACCACGTCAGTAGCGATCGAGCTCGATCAACCGCTCGTCGCTGATCCCGAAGTGATGCGCGATCTCGTGGAGCACGACGTGCCTGACCTCGCGGCGTAGCCGATCGGCGTCGCCGGCAGCGAGTCGGGTGATCGGCCCGCCGAAGATGCTGATCTTGTCGGGAAGCACTCCGCTGTAGGTGCTGCTTCTTCGCGGCAGCGGTACGCCGCGGTACAGGCCGAGCAGCGGCTGCCCGTCGGGAGGCTCGTCCTCGACGACGATCTCGACGTTGCTCATCGCCGCACGCAGATCTGCCGGCAGGGAGCTCAGTGCGTCGTCAATCGCCTCTTCGAACGGATCATTGAGACCCGGCTCCGAACGCGCATCCATCTGCGCAATGGTGCCAGAATCGGCGCTGGGATAGAGACGCTTCTTCTTGGTGTGGCGTCGGTCGCGGCACTTACAGAGTTGGCGGCACTGTGGCGACGTGGTCGTGGTCGACGATGTCCTGGCGCCGCCGAGCTTGCGCACGATCATCGACGAGCTTGGCTTCGCGTATTGGTGGCCGACCGAGATCGGCCGCCGGCAAGCGTCGGGAGCGTTCAAACGTGGCGTCAGCGTTGGTCGGCGGAGCGAGAGCACGAGCGAGGTCTGGTTCGGCGAAGAGCTTGGCAGCCGCAGCCGCTAACCGCCTGTAGCGGCGGGCGCACTGACATTTGCGCGCCAGCCGTGGCGATCTTCGGTAACCCACACCGCAACCGCTCCCCCAACGCACGAACTCGCACCTCCCTAACACACACCGCTACCAGCTGAATGCACTGTGTAGCAACGCAATTGACAGACAGATGAAGATGGATGTCCGATCCCGAAATGGTCACCATACCCTGCTGGCGCGGAGTTGCTGGCAGCGCGACGGTCTGGGTATAGGGGCTGAGGCTGAACGGCGCCTCCAACTTGACGAGCGCTATGTCGTTGACGAGAGGGTTCTGGGTGTACATCGGGTGGATAAAGACGCCCCGGTTGTTGGCAGGGCAAGCGTATGGGGAAGGAAGGTAGCTTTCTGCTGCCATCGCGCCCGTGTACGGGTCGGTCCGGTTGTACCAGAAGCCAGTTCCCCTCGGCACGACACAATGCCGCGCGCACCGGATGCAGCGCAGACCAGGCATTCTCCGCCATGGCCGATCTATCTCAGCGCCACAACATTAAGCTGCGCGATGTTGCCCACCAGCTACTCGAGAAGGATGACGAACGCCGGAGCGGCTAGAAGCACTCGGACATCTTGGCTGTTTCGTCACCGGGCGAGGTTTGGTAACGCGTGAGACGTTGAATCGCAGCCCGGTCGGACGTAGGGCAGCCGTTCTGAACCGCTGCCTAACAAGAGCATTCGCTCATGCCGACCACGCCTCGTGACGTTGGCATGTCGTAGATGGCCATCAATGGCCGCGCAACATCAGGTCAGCTTCCCCACTCGTCCCGGCAGCGCAGCTGCACTTGCCAATCGGAAACGAAGTCGAGCCGGCTACAAGAGGGGGCCCCTTGCAGTGGGCGGACCGCGGCTGAGGTCGGATGCCCATTGCACTGGCGATGAGGGCAGACCAGCCCTGGCGTTAAGCAGCTAGCGCCAACCCTCATCGCCTACCAACTCAACCCCGCTGGCTACGGGGCAAAGTGACGGCCACGCTCGCGGATCGTTCCTCCGGTGTGGGCCGGTGGCCATCCGGGGAAGGTAGCCCGTTCCACCGGCCCGCCGCATTCTCAGGGACCGCTAGGCGCCCGTCGCGAGATTCAGCAGCCGGAACGCCTGCGGAACCCACAGCAGGGCGCCCCGCTGGCCGGTCGGCCGGCGGTTGCTTCCCACGAGGTGAGGCACCAGCTCGAGCGTGCTGCCTAAACGGTCGACGATGACAAGTTCTCGAACGCCAGATTTAGAAGCAGGTGGTTGTTCGCCGTCGCTGTCGCGTCGAATGTGCCGTCCATGTTGCTATTCTCGTACATGTGGCGACCGAGCAGCATCGGCGGATTGTCTTGCAGCCCAGGGAACTTCAGCGCGCCGTCGGTGGTCTCCAGCTTCCTCAAAGGGGTTGATGATGCTCGGGTTGGCGGTCCATGATGCGTTCGGCTGGAAAGGGCGGCGGGAGCGCTTCTGCTCCGCGAAGCATCCGCAGCGTGAGGGACTCGGCGACCGCGGGCGTGATCAACGGCACGGTGCCCGCGGAGGCAACCGGGCTGGTAATGATGCCCGTGGGCTGACCGCTGCCGCTGCCTGTGGTGCCAGCGCTGCCGGCGTTGATGCGAAATAGGGCGCAGTGCGGGGGTTTTGGACTACGATCGGCGCGCCGACGGTGAAATATCACGCCTGGGGCGACGGTTACCAGCGCAGTCGGCTGCTCGAACGCGACGATGGTTTTACGGTGTGGTACGAGGTCGACGGCAGGGCTGTCGGCGTCTTGCGTGCAACGCGGACGACGACTACGAGCTGGGCGCGCGCCTGATCGAGTCCGGTGAGCCGGTTCCAGTGCCGATGCCCCGGTGAGCGCCCGACGCTGCTGACTCAACGGGGGTGCGCGCTCGCCCTCGTCGGGGTTTGGCCGTCGGACAGGCCGAAGCCAGCACCGCGGGCTCCGGCCTCATTTCGGTTGGCGCGACGTGAAGTCGGTGTGGGTAGACGCTGGCTACCCGAGGCCACGCACAGTGCGCCTATCACGCAGGGGTGCGCCCGCGGAATGCACCCTTAATTCGACATTCGTCGAAGCGTATTCGGGTAACCCTGTGATCATGACCATTCACCGACGAGCTCACCACGTCGATGGCGACCTCTTCCCCGAGTTCGAGCCGTTCGCCGAGGCGGTGCAACAACGCCGTCCCGACGCCGGGACATGGTGTGAAGCATGGACCGTGCGCGACGTCGTCGTTCACCAGACCGGGAACGCAGAAGAGCTTGCTCGGGTGCTGGAAGCACACTTGGTTGGAAGCCCGGTTGACACCCGCGGCTTCGAGGAACGTGAGGCACCGTTTCGCGCCATGAACAACGCCGACCTGTGGATGGCGTTCGTCGACAGGATGCAACGGCTGGGCGCCGTCGCCACGGCGGCTCGGGAACTTCCCGGCGACAGGGACGTGGCGTGGACGCGTCGCACCATGAAGATTCCATGGTTCGCCGAGCACATGCGCGAGGAGCTCGTGCTGCACGGTTGGGACATCACCGGTGACGATCCCGCCGCCCAGACCCGACTGGGGCAGTGGTGGATGACCGAGCACAGCGTCAAAGCTGTCGGCGCGCCGTTGCTCCAGCGTGGAGCCAAACAACTGGATCTGCGTGGGGATGAGTGCGTGCAAGCACGGCTGAGGGTGGCCGGCACCGACGACGTCGTAATTCGAGCCGATGCCGACTGCACGACGATCGAGCTGGAACCCGCTGACGGAGCCCCGACGCTGGAAACCGACAGCGCCGCAAGGGTGTTGTTGCTGTGGGGACGTCGACCGGCCGATCCTGCGCGCATCTGCAGTAGCGTCGGACCTCAGGCGCTTAGTCGGCTGCGCACGTTGCTCAGCGGTTACTGAATCGCTGGGTCCGCGTTGTCTGCATGATCACAGGCCACCGATGTCACAGCGGGCGATCGGCGCGCAGGTCGACTTGCATCACGACACGGCCGGCCTGATCGGAGAGGCGGCAGCGGAGGTGCTGGGAGTGGCGGACGAAGCGCGTGTACAGACTGGTTTTGGGTGAGGTGAAGTACGACGTTCGAGGAGAGGTAGCTGCTCATCTCCCGACCGCAGATTCGAATTCTGCCGGGGGCACCTGCCGGGGGCACCACGTTTGACACTCACCTGTGGCTGGACGCCGACAGTGCCGCTGGCCGGGCGCTGGCCGAATCCGCGCAGATCACCGCGGCGGATCTGCGCGCGGTAATCACCGGCCACCAGGTGCTGCGCCGTGCCACCACGCGGTCCACCGTGCCGACGCTGCGTTATCAACACCGAGCGGCGGCGGGCTGACGGCAAAAAACTGGTAAGCGTTACACGACGACCGCACATAAGCGGGCTAAGAAACGCCTAAGTGTGTGGATCCTTTACCGCATCGTGTTGTAAATGTGACTTTTGTAAAGCACAGTTACCGAAGTTAATTGTGTGTCGTGAGTTGCACTTAAATTGGGGGCCCCCGATGCCCGCGCTGACCGTTCGGACCGATGGGTCACAACGCACCTTCGCGCCGGGCAACGACGTGGTCATCGGGCGGGATCTCCGTGCCGACGTCCGCGTGGCCCATCCGCTGGTGTCGCGCGCGCATATCGTGTTGCGCTTCGACCACGGCCGGTGGGTGGCGATCGACAACGGCAGCGAGAACGGAATCTTCGTTGACCGTCGACGGGTGCGGTCGGTAGACATCAGCGACGGGCAGAGCATCAACATCAGTAATCCTGACGGGCCGAGGCTGACGTTCGAGGTCGGGCGCCACATGGGTGCCGTCGGCGGGCAGCCGAGCGGTCCCCAGCCCGTCCGACCGCCGGCCGGCCCGCAGCCGGTGTCGCCCCTGGCACAACGGCAAGTTTCACAACCTGCGTCGCAATTCAACTATCCGACGCCGATAGAACTCAGGCCGTCAGCGAAGCCAAGTAGCGGCGACGGGTCGAACATCGCGACGAACATGATCAGGATCCTGCGCAGCCCTGCGCCCGCACCGCCGCCGGGCACCACCACTATTGGCCGCGCTACCGACAACGACATCGTGATCCCCGATGTGCTGGCATCACGTCATCATGCAACGTTGGTGCCCAGCTCCGAGGGCGTCAAGATCCTGGACGCGCGCAGCATCAACGGGACGTTCGTCAACGGCACCCGGGTGGATAAGGCGCTGCTGCGCGAGGGCGACGTGGTGACGATCGGCAACATCGACCTGATATTTCACAACGGCACCCTGGTTCGCCGCTCCGAAACCGAAGCCGCCACTCGCACAGGCGGTTTGGAGGTTCGCCACATCAGCCTGACGATCGAGCACGCGCGCACGCTATTGAAGAACGTATCGTTCTCCGCGCGGCCGGGCACGCTGACCGCGGTGATCGGCCCGTCGGGTGCCGGCAAATCGACGCTGGCGAAAGTCATTGTCGGCACGACGAATCCCACCCGCGGGAAAGTGTCGTTCGAGGGGCACGACATCCACGGCGAGTACGCCTCGTTGCGCAGTCGCATCGGCATGGTGCCTCAGGACGACGTGGTGCATAGGCAGCTCACCGTCGACCAGGCGTTGGGCTACGCGGCCGAGTTGCGGTTACCGCCGGACACCACCAAGCAAGATCGGCGCCAGGTGATGGCACAGGTGCTCGACGAACTCGAGATGACACCGCACGCGCAGACACGAGTGGACAGGCTCTCCGGGGGCCAGCGCAAACGGGCTTCGGTTGCGATGGAATTGCTGACCGGCCCGTCGCTGCTGATCCTCGACGAGCCCACGTCTGGCCTGGATCCCGCGCTGGACCGCCAGGTGATGACGATGTTGCGGCAGCTGGCCGATGCCGGCCGCGTGGTCGTGGTGGTGACACACTCGCTCACGTACCTTGACGTTTGCGATCAGGTGCTGCTGTTGGCTCCCGGTGGGAGGACGGCGTATTGCGGGCCGCCCAGCGGGATCGGCCGGGCGATGGGCACGACGAACTGGGCCGACATCTTCGCGAAGGTCGGCGCCGATCCCGATGCGGCGAATCGGCGGTTCCTGGAGCAGGCCAACCCGCCGCCGGCGCCGCCGGAGATGGAGAAGCCGTCCGACTTGGGCAAGCCTGTGCATACGAGCCTGTGGCGGCAGTTCTCCACAATCGGTCGCCGGCAGGTGCGGCTCGTCATGTCGGACCGCGGCTACTTCGTGTTCCAGGCGCTGCTGCCGTTCATCGTCGGTGTGCTGTCGCTCGCCGTGCCTGGGACCGTGGGCTTCGGTATACCCAACCCGATGGGCGACGCGCCCAGCGAGCCGGACCAGATTCTGGTGCTGCTGACTATGGGTGCGGTCTTCATGGGGACCGCGCTCACGATTCGGGACCTGATCGGCGAGCGGGCGATCTTCCACCGCGAGCAGGCGGTGGGGTTGTCGACGACGGCGTACCTGCTGGCCAAGATCTGGGTGTACTCCACCGCGGCGATCATCCAGTCGGCGATCCTGGTGGCGATCGTTGTGTACGGCAAAGGCGGCCCCACACAGGGCGATGTGGTGGTCGGCAACGCGAGCGTCGGCCTGTTCCTGAATGTCGCGGGAACCGCCGTCGCTGGGGCGATACTCGGGCTAGCGCTGTCTGCGCTGGCCCGGTCCAACGAGCAGATCATGCCAATGCTGGTGGTGTTGGTCATTTCGCAGCTGGTGTTTTGCGGCGGCATGATACCCGTGGCGCACCGGCTCGTGGTCGACGAGCTCTCCTGGTTCACGCCGGCTCGGTGGGGCTTTGCCGCGTCGGCCTCGACGGTGGACCTGATCAAGCTTGTCCCCAGGCCGCCGGCGTCCAACGATTCGTTCTGGAAACACACCCCGAAGCGGTGGATCTTCGACATGGGCATGCTTGGTGTGCTGTGCATCGGCTACGCCACGTTCGTCCGCTGGAAGATCCGGCTCAAGGGCGAGTAGATCGGCTATTGTGCGCCCGCGCGCAGGTGTTTTTCGTAGCTGGCTTTGCGGCCCCATTGCTGCCAGTCGGCGAGTTTGTCGTCGTCTTCAGCTTCAATTCGGTGTCGGCGTTGGCGATGGTGCGTCGCTCTCTGTCTGATTCCCCCCAGCGGCGACCGTTTAGCGCATCGTCACGAACGGGCTAACCCCAACTCGAGTTGGCCGTCCGACGAAGGCCACCGGGGAACCGCGGCCACCATCTGCAGTGCGCTCGGAATAGGTCGGACCACCTGGTCCGCTACCTCGCCGACGGCGACGAGAACTGACCAAACCGACGTCTCAGGCGATCATCAAAGGGATTGATGGCCGACGGCATGCGGGCGGGGATCGGGCGTATAGCATGCGCTTGAGTGGGCGAAGTCAATGTCGGCGACAATCTCGATCGAGGACTGGCCTACTCAGTCGGCACGGCTACCGCCGGTGCACGCTGGTCGGGTGGCCGATGAACCCAGAGCACGCGAGCAGGCGTTGCGTAGAATGCCGTTGCTGTACTCGCTGACGCTGAAACTGCGCGACGCCGCTGTGGCCCCGCAATGGTTAGCGAGTATCTCGATGTCGAGAAGCCTAGCTCGCTGCTACCGCGTTGCGGAGGCCAAACTCCATGCTGCACAGCGAAGCGTCGGTATCTCCGGTGACGTCCCCCCCAGCGACCTAGTGACCGGGGTACGGCCAGAACGGGAAGCGTGACCCGCCGCCCGGCTCCCTGCTGCCCGGTACCGAGCCGTCTCGGCCCAAATCGGAGCTACCGGGTCCGTACTGCGGAGCCTGCTGTTGCGGCGCGCTTTGCGGCCACTGCTGCGATGGGTACTGGGGGTACTGCGGAATCTGTTGCGGCGGCGCGCTTTGCGGCCACTGCTGCGACGGGTACTGCGGGTCCTGGGGCGGGTGCTGCGGAATCTGTTGCGGCGGCGCGCTTTGCGGCCACTGTTGCTGCGGGTACTGGGGGTACTGCGGAATCTGTTGCGGCGGCGGGGTCTGCGGCCACTGTTGCTGCGGGTACTGGGGCTGCTGCTGCGGAATCTGTTGCGGCGGGCGGCTGTACACCCGCCCGAGCCGCGATAGCACCTGGAGGATCTGCGGCAAGATCACCGGTGGTGGTGCCGCCGGTGGTGGTGCAGCAGGTGGCGGCAGCACCGGTGGGGGTGCCGCCGGCACGTCCGTTGGTGCGGGCGGCGGCGCGGCCGGGGCCGGAGGCGGGGCCGCCGGTGCCAGTGCCTGGGGCCGGAGCGCAGCATCCTGGGTGAGCACGGTGCGCGGCGCGGCCTGCTGCGGAGCGAGCTGCGGCGCGAGCTGCGGCGCCTCCTGCACAACTGGCACAGGTTTTGGGATGGTCTCCGGCGGCGGCTGCGGGGCAGCTGGCGCCGGGCTGATCGGCTGCGCCTCCTGCACCGGCGGAGGTGCCGGCGCCGCGGTGCTCGGAAGATTGGCATTCAGGCCGAGGCTGGCGCTCCGATCGGCGGTCGGCTGGGCGCTGACGGCAATCGACATGACCAGGGCCACAACGCTTATCACGAAAATCGCCGCCACCAGACTGCCGACCGGTGTCGACGACTCACGGCCTTCCCAGGCGTCATTCGTCTTCGGGCCGCTGGAAGTCTCGTCGGTGTGCGCACGTGCGACCGGCGCCTGCTGCGTGTCCGCATCGCCGCTAACCGAGGCCGCGGTCACGGCCGTCTCACCGTCAGGGTCAAGGGAATAGGCCATGGCGCTGGTGGACGCCTCGACATGGGGCGCGTTGGCGGCGGTCAGCGCCGCACCACGGGCCAACGCCATTTCCTGGTCCTCTGGAACGATGACCGGCAACGTCACCCGCTTTTCCAAATGCGACTTCACCGCGCCGACGTCTACGCCGGAACCAACTACGAAAAGACCCTGCGGTTGCGACTCCCGGGCCTCCAGAGTCGCCACTATATCTGTCAGCACCGGCATCGCATCCGCGCTGTCCAGTCGTCGACCGAGCACCTTCACCATCGAGCCACCGGCGGTTTCAACGGCACACAGCGTCGCCGTCTCCTTGGTGATGAACAACAATGCCGTCGTGTCGTAGCCCACCGCCTGGCCGACGGCCTGGGCGAGCGCGGCCGCCGCGCGCAATTCCGGCACCAATGTGACGTCTTCGACGCCTTGTGCAGTCAGGCTTTCGCGCAACACGAGCGCCTCGTTGGGGTCACTCCACGTCACCCCGGTGACTATCACATGATGATCGCTGGCGAGCGCGCTCTGCTGAGTCCCCAGGATCGCGGCGCTCACTAATTCTGATGCGTTCGACGGTGGAGCACCGCCCTCAGCGGTGGTATCGAACACCTCGGATTCCAGGGTGAGACCGTCGGCCTTCACACCATTCACAAGAACCATGCGGACCGTTGTGCGTGTCATCGACACGCCTAACACGACGTCCATTTCCCCTCCAGAGGTACTTCTGTGTAGTTTTCGTCCTGGAGGGCGGCCGCGTAAGCGAACCGTCGACTCGCACGTCACCGACGTGCGCGTTAATTGGACCCTACTCGCTCGGACCGATTCGCACGCCCGATATCGCAAAGGGTCGGCGTGGGCGATGACAGTTCCGAAAGCGACGGCGATGCCGACGCCGCGCGGCGGCATCGCGACAAGTGTCTTTTCTCTTGCGGGGTGACACGATGCTGATGCTGACTCGAAAAGTCTCCCGAAGGCGCTATATCCGCGTCGGATGGCCTGCCAACCAATCTGGGGCAGTCCGCTAGCTGAGTTCAGTCGCGAAATGCGACCGAGGCGACGCCCGGTAACGGGCGCATCCGACCGCTACGCCAGGTGCCACCCCGTGCCCGATAAGGGCGCCGAGCAGCCCGGCGATCGGCGCGATCACCAGCGACAGCTCGTTGGCCAGCACCACGTAGCCGAATGCGTCGGTGTGGCGACGGGCGTAGCCAACGCTGATAGCGCCGTCGGCCTGCGAGTGTCGCGCCGGCGCCACCGAATCCGAGCGGCGCGGGCCTCTGTGTGATTGTTGCGCCGGCGCCACCGAGTGCAAGGAGTTTGGGCGGAAACGTGTGCAGAGCCCACCGCGGAGCCGCACCGCAAACGAGAGTGAAAGCTCAGCGTCGATTGCAACAGGCGGCAGAGGCACTGGTTCAGCGTTTGCTTTCATTCGCACTCGACGGCAAAGTCGCCGATCCGGTTGCACTGCAAGCGATCCGTGATGCTTTGGCCCGTGCGCGATTAAGTTCCGAAAACGGGCATCGAAGTCGAAGTGGCCTTGTAACCACGGGAACAGGTTTTGGAATCGCTACGGCCCAATCCAAAGCGGTTCGCGCGCTGAGCATCGCAAATCGATTGGCCGAATTGACGACTCCCTGGCGGATTCCCACACGCTGCCTGCGGCGAACTACGATCTTGTGGTCGACGCCGAGATCGTTGACGACGGCGACGAGCTGACCGCGACGATGCGCTCTCGCGCCCGTGTCGAGAGCGACGACGGCCTTTGATACCGCCGGATAGTGAAGAACATGGCTCAGCGTTCGACACAGCGCCAGGAATCAACCCGCTGTTGCCGCCGGAGCCACCGCCCACGGGGCTGATGTCGCTGGAGGACGCGGTGGCCGAACAGTGCAGGATGCGCCGAGAGTCAGCGCGCCGAGCGGCCCAGAACGAGCACGCGACAATGTGGCGTGCGTTGCTGGATAACCGATCACTAATTACATTGTGGCACAATGTATTTGGCGTTAGCACGAAGTCTAGCCGGTCAGGTCCGCAGAGGTAGGCAACCTGCGGTTAACAGCATCTTGACCAGCGGCAGATGCGTCAATTGGTGCCGGGTTCTACCTATCCGTCACCCATCCGCTTCTCATCGGCGCTGGTTTTGCAGTTCGGCAATCGCATTGGTAGGCAACGCATTAGCGATGATCGCATCACGACCTGCCTCCGAATGCTGGTAGCGCACTGCGGCACCGACCGTCTTGTGGCCCAGCCGCGCCATGTTCTCGGTCAGCGTTGCCATCTGAGCGTTCTTGGCACCAGCGAACGTCGTAGACCGCGGACCGAAAAATCTTCTTTGCCAACGTCGTTCGCTGATTTTCTGAACACGTTTTGGTTGAACACCCGATCATTGAGATGGCAGCCACCGCGAACGGGAGCGAACACCAGAGCAACATGGGCCGATAGACGCGCTTTCGCATCGTCGCGAATGTGCGGCGGGATCGTCACCGTGCGCTGTTCGCCGTTCTTCGTGGTGTCGATTCGGCAACGATCAGCGCCGGGTGTATTCGGGTCTGCCCGATGTGTGACGCCACGCGAGATGGTGACCACGGTGCAATCGGCGGCGAAGTCACGCCGCCGCAGTTCTGTCACTTCACCGAACCGCATTCCGCACCAACCAGCAAGTAGCACCAGGGCGCGGAAACGGGAGGTTCGTTCGTCAGTGCCCAGCTTGTCGGCAATACCGTGCAGTTCGACCGTGGTCGGAATCTTGACCTGTTTGCGAACCTTTGGGTTCATCGCACCACGCACGTCGCACGGGTTTGCGACCACTAAGCCGTCCTTGATCGCCGTGTTGCAGATCATGTTGAGGATCGCGTACGCGTGGCCGTTACGCGTTGGCTTGCTTGAATCCAGACCGGCGAACCACGCCCGAACCGCTGTAGCGGTCAGATCGCGCACGGCGAGCTTGCCCAACTTCGCTTCGATCAACTGAAACACTTGGATTCGTATTCGATGCGGGTGCGGAGGGGTCTGCTTCTTCGCCACCTACATCCCGATGGTGGCAAGCCGACCGCTAACCGGCTGTCCGCCGGATGTCCCCCAATCGGAGGACGTCGAGTTCATCCCGTGTGCGGACCGGTTGGCGGACAGACACGTCCCGTTTGCCGCAGCACAGTGGGTACGTCGCCGGAACAAGGCGGTGAACGTCCGAAATGACAACGCAAACAGGAGAATTGAAATGACTGCCAACACCACCACCTCGACCCGTCCAGTGGCCGCTGGAGCGGTCGCGCAACATGACTGCGCGGATCGCGGCTGCCTGGCCGTTATGCTCGGGCTCGCGCTGGGTGACGCCACTGCCAGCAACGCTGGGGAAGGTTCCTCGCTGAGCTGGTGAACAGTACTTCGCTCAAACGCGGTCATCTGGTGGCGGGCCGACTGCTGAGCCGGGGGCTGCACAGCGCAGGTCGTCGAGAACGGCCTGCATCGGCACCCGGCCCGTGGCCACGGCCGGGTTCACCGGCGACCACAGCGCCTCGTCGTCAATGTCGTCTCCCCACTCAGCGCACCACTCCCAGCACGCCAACAGACCGTCATGAGCAGACGACCTCACCGTGTCGAACGCCTCGCAGTCATGAGTGGGTCCCGGCGCAGTACCGAAATGCAAAGATTGCGCGCGCGGCCGAGAAACACCGTGGGCGCCAACGCACCCACCTCCGGTCCAGGGTTCTTTCGAATTGCTAAGGCGCATCGCCACATCGAGTCGTCGCGGCACCACTACCATCAATTGACAGCGGTGTAGTCCAAAGAATCGGGAGCCAAGGTCCCACCTGCCACATCCATGCTCCTCAATGAATTCGTCACCACCTACGCGCAGCAGTCGGGTACGAGCCGACCTGATTTCTGGAAGGGTTCGCCGCCGCCCAGCTGGGGGCGATGGCCGAGGTGACCGTGCAGCCACACTCGCAGGGATATGCTGTCGCAGTCGCGACGGGACAGTAGCCGCCCATGCTCGGACAAAGCCAGGATGCGGTCGACGATCGCGCGCAGCAGTCTCCGCAGGACTCCCAACGGTATCTATTCTTGGGTACCGCGCTGCAATTTTGCGTTGCGCATGGTGCTGATCGTCTTTGCCGGCGTGACTCTGACGTGTGAGCCGCCAAGCAAAACCCTGCCGATTTGTGTGGCTGTCTTGGCGCTATATGCGGTGCTGGTCGGATTTTGGGGTACCTGGGCGCTGCGGACAGCGGCGCGCACCGTGGTACTTACCCGAACGCTCATGACGATTTCAGTGCTCGCCGCCGACGTCGCGATCGAATCCGTTCTCTCGGTTCGTACCGGCCTAACTTCACCCGATGACTGGACATCAAACGTGATGAGGGTTGGTTTCTTCTTGATCCCGTTGATCGCGGCAGCACAGCTCGATCCCGTCATCAGCGGCGCGCTCGCGATCCCGACTCTGTCCGCATTCATTGCCCCGTGCTGGATCACCCAAGCATCCAACAATGAGCCGTGGGCTTCGATTCTTCTGAGCTCGACGGTGTTGGCCGGGCTTGCAGGCGGCTCTGTGGCCTTGTCGGTCATTGAACGCTTCAAGGTGCAGACGATCGCAGAGCTGGCACGGCAGCGAACGCAGTTGCTTCGGAACCTACTTGGAGTGGAAAAACATGAGCGGCAGGCGATTTCCGAACGCCTGCACGACGGCGCCCCTCAGTACGTTTTGGTTGCGCGTAAGGACTTGGAAGACGTACGGGACGGCTCGACAGTCGCCGTCGATCGGGTGCAGTTGGCCCTTGTCGAGTGTTCACTGTTGCGCGATGTGGTCCGCGAGCTGCATCCCGACGTGCTGGCGCGGTTGGGACTGAAAGCAGCGCTCACCGCCCTCACCGACAGTCTCACTTCGCGTACAGAACTTACGATCGAGCTTGACGCCCGCAGATGGCCTGATGGATTGCGCACCGACGCGGACTACGTGCTCTACAGCGCGGCGCGTGAAACGATGACCAACGTCATCAAGCATGCGCAGGCCCACCACATTTGGATCGACTTGGGCCGCGACGATGGTCTGGCCGTGTTGCGCGTTTCCGACGACGGCGTGGGCATCTCAGAAGCCGCCATGCGCAGAAAGCTCAAGAAGGTCATATCGGCCTGTCCTCGATTCGCGCCAAGGCACTGGCGTCCGAGGGACAGTTCGACGTGCGGTCGACGTCTCCGGGAACCGAGATCACCATCTCGGTACCACTGCGCGCACTTTCGGCCGACACCGAAACCGGCGCTGACGGCAGCGCGTTGGTGGGAGCATCGCAGCGGAGTCTGTGAGCCGTTTCTCGCCGCATGGCCCAGCGACGGGCCACCGCGCCCAAGCTTCGAGCGGCTAATCCGCCCGCAACCTACTGGCCGAGGCGCCGAAGGCACGCATGAGCCACCCTATTGCTTACGAAAGTGCATTCGTTCTCCGCGGGCGACCTACAGCCGCTCGCGAGCCCGAAGGGTGAAGGATGACAGCGGGTTTCGTTGATCGCGTGTGGTGGCGAATCTGCATGGGTGCCCGGATGCCTCAGCGCGTCACGTCGCGAAAAGCCTGGACGAGCGACGACAGGCTCTCGACCGCGTGATCGCGATCAGCGGAGAACGACGCCGGGAACCGGACATCGGTGACTCCGGCCGCGACGAGCGCTGGAACCCCACCCGCCGTTGCGGCGAGGTCGATAGACCCGTCGCTGCGTTTCACGACGCGTGCGATGCCCTGAACCTGCAGGCCGGTAGGGTCGCCGCCGAACTCGTGCACCTTGTCCTTCATCGCTGCGATCGCACCGGAGATGTCCGCGTTGGCCGGGCCCCACGGAATCCAGCCGCTGCCAAAGCGTGCGATCCGGCGCGCCACGGCCTTGTTCACGGTGCCGCTGATCCACACGGGGACACCTCCGGGTTGCACCGGCTTGGGCATCTGGTGAATGCCGTCAAAGGTCAACTCGGGGGACTGATAGGACGCGCGCTGCTGAGTCCACAACGTCTGGCAGACCTCGAGCGTGTGGTCCAGCAGCCGCCCGCGCTCGGCGAAGGACAATCCGACGGCTTCGTACTCCTCACGCTGCCAACCGACTCCGACCCCCAGGTCCACCCGACCTTGCGACAACACATCCAGGGTGGCCAGTTGCTTGGCCAGCACCGCGGGACGTCGCAACGCGGCCAGCAGTATCGCTGTGCCCAGCCGGATGCGGGTCGTCGTGGCGGCGATCGCCGTCAGCACCGTCACCGGTTCCAGCCAGCTTCCGTCCGGCCCGGTCGGCTGCCGACCGCCCGCCTGACCGCCGATCGACGGATCAGCGTAGGCGTCCAAGTTCTCACCGAACACAACGTGGTCAGACACCACGACCCGGTCCACGCCGGCCACGTCCATCGCACGGGCCATATCGAGCATCGCACGCCAATCATGGGACGGACCGTCGGTGTATGTCCCCAAATACAGCGAGAGTTCGGGGTGTTTGAGCGGGCCGATCTCCATGTCGTCTCCCTACTGGCTCGTGAACTGTCCGCCGTCAATGCCCAGCGTCTGCCCGGTCACATATCGGGCGTGAGGTCCCGACAGCATGGCAACGCCCGCACCCACCTCGTTTTCCGGGTCACCAACGCGACCAAGCGGGATTTGGCGCGAAAACCCTTCCCCCATCAGTGGATCAGCTTCTATGGCCGCAGTCATCGCAGGTGAGTACGCGATCGGCGAGACGACGTTCACGGTCACGCCGGCGGGACCCCCCTCGCGGGCCAGACCCTTGGCGAATCCGCGCAGCGCGCCCTTCATCATCGAGTACAGCGGCAGTGTCGCAATGCCCTGCATGCCCGCGGTGGAGGTCATCATCACCAGTGTCCCGCCGCGTGTGCCGAGCGGTTCGAACGCGGCCTGTGCGTAGTACGCGCCGCGCAGGGATACCGAGACGTGCTCTTCCCACGGTGTCTCGTCGACCGCCGCAAGCTGGTGCGGCTGACTTGACGCGTCAGCTGCTTGTTCGACATCAGGTTTGACAATACTCCGATTCGGACTATCTTGAGCATACTCCGAAGCGGAGTATGCGTAAGGAGAAGCCATGCCCGCTCGCCCCGTGAACCGGCTATCGACGACAGCCAGCACCGTCCAGCGGGCCCGCCGCAGATGTCATACCCCGCCCGACCCGGTTGACCCGGGCGTATGGCCTACGACATCCATTCGTCGGAGCGGGGATGGGTTTCATTGCCCACGAGCAGCTTGCCGCCGCGGTCACCAATGCCGGCGGACTGGGCGTGCTGGGAGCATCCCCCGATCCCCCGGGCAGCCTGCCGGTCATGGTAGAACGATTGCGCGCCTTGACTTCTGGACCGTTCGGCGTGGACCTCTTCCACCCGCTCGTACGGGTCGTAGCGACTGACGGCCGGGAGGCCGCGTGGCGCTGCCTTAGCCGCGTGATGATCATCGCGAGCACATTGGCAAGCTCTGGACCAATAAGCAGTACGTTCCTCACCGCTCTTGGAGGGCACGATCTGCAGCAGCGGAACGACTTCGCCCGTGTCGGGAAGCTGATACTGAACTACGGCCATCTGCGTGAGCTCCCGTAGTTCTTCAACCCCAGACGGGGCGTCAGCGAAAATCGTGCCCGCACTTTGCCGACAATCTCAAGCGTCATCAGTTCCACCCCAGTGAACTTCAGCGACGCGTCCATCGCGGGTCGATCGGGCTCGGCGCGCCAATCAGGCGGGGCTGGATGCTTTGGCTGCTGCGATTGTGAGTTTCGCGATGCGTTTGGCAGTCATCGCCGCGGTGCGCGCGGTGCCGGCGACGTCCACGGTGGCAAGTGCCCCGTCATACAAGACGATGAGCGCATCTGCAAGGGATGCGGTGTCGGCCACCCCTGTCTGTGCGGCAAGCGCGAGGAACGTTTCGCGCACCCACTGTCGGTACTCCGTTATTGCCAACTCCTGGGCCTCGCCTGCCGGCGCCTCGGCGGCGGCGTTGACGAACGGGCAGCCCCTGAACTCCGGAAGTGCCACGTAGTCGGCGATCGCGTCGAACACCGCGAGGATCTTCTCCTCCGGATCATCGATGCCGGTCTGTGCCGCATTCACGCGCTCACGCCATGCGTCCAGGCGCCCTCGAAGATACGCGGCGACGAGTTCGTCCTTCCCGCCGAATATGTAGTACAGCGAACCCTTTGCCACGCCGGCTTTTTCGATGACGGCGTCGATCCCGGTGGAATGCACACCGTCGCGGTAGAACAGCTCATCAGACGCCGCAAGCAGCCGTTCCCGCGCTGAGGGCCGTTTCGTCGTCTTCGTCGCCATCCGCCCAGGTTATCAGACAGACTTGTCTGAATGGCGTAGCCGGGACGGCCTTGAGACGGAACGAACAACCCTGGTCACTGTCGAGATTGCGCACGTACGTCGCTCGCCGTAGCCCGTGCACATGCAACAACCGGCTTGACGGAATACACCCGCGATCATTGCTGTTTAGACAGAGCGGTTCAAAGATTTCCACCGCACCACCAAGGAACTGGAAGGTCATCTGATGTCACGACTGAATGGCAAGGTCGCCGTGATCACCGGCGGGAGTAGCGGTATCGGGCTGGCAACCGCGGCGAGATTCGTCGAAGAAGGCGCCTACGTCTATATCACGGGGCGACGCCAAAGCGAGTTGGACAAGGCCAAAGCGCTGATCGGCGACGGCGTGACCACCGTTGCGGCCGACGCGACCAAGGGCGCCGACCTGGACAAGGTGTTCGCGACGGTGCTCGAGGAAAAGGGAGCGCTGGACATCCTCGTCGTGAACTCGGGCCGGGTCGAGCCCGAAGAGCTGGGCAAGATCACCGAAGAGAACTTCGACCTCACCTTCGACCTCAATGCCCGGGCAACGCTGTTCACCGTGCAGAAAGCGCTGCCGCTGATGCGCGACGGTGGCTCGGTGATCCTGATCGGTTCCATCGCGGGCTATGTCGGCATTCCGGGCTACAGCACCTACAGCGCCACCAAGGCCGCGATCCGCTCCTACACCCGCACCTGGACACGCGAATTCGCCGACCGCGGCATCCGGTTCAACACCTTGAGCCCGGGCCCGGTCGACACCCCCATCATGGATGGCCAGGCCGACTCGCCGGAGGAGGCGGACGCGATCAGAGCGCAGTTCGCCGCGGCGATTCCACTCAACCGGATGGGCCGCCCGGAGGAAATCGCCTCCGCTGCTTTGTTTTTGGCCTCCGACGACAGCAGCTTCGTGGCCGGCGCTGAACTGAGCGTCGACGGCGGCATGGCCCAGGTCTAGCTACGAGATGACTCTGAACGCCGAAAGCGGGCTCGACGGGGAACGCGTGCCGAGCCCGGTGCCGCACGTCCGCAACCAGGTCGCCGCCTACGAAGCGAGCGGGGGGTGTTGACGGTGCAACGCTGGAGGGCCGGCCGGTGGTGATCCTGACGTCGGTGGGCGCGAAATCGGTGAAAGTTCGCAAGAACCCAGTCATGCGCATCGTCGACGGGGACCGCTACTTGGCCGTGGCTTTGGCCGCCGGGGCGCCCGAAAACCCGTCCTGGCACGCCAATCTGGTCGCCCACCCGGCGGTGGGACTGCAGGACAGCGCCACTGTCAAGGACCTTCACGCCCGCAAGGTCAGTGGCGCGGAGAAGCAGCGGTACGGGGGGATCGCCGAGCAGTTCTGGCCGCATTTCCCCGAATACCGGCGATTGGCCGCCAGACGAGACATCCCGATCATGGTGCTCGAGCCCATGGCGGCGCCCCAATGAAGGTCTCCGCCCAGTTCGCGACCTCGTTGCAGTCCCCCGCGCACATCGCGGTTGCCGAAGAACTCGGCTATGACCGGGCCTGGCTCTTCGACACGCCACACGAAAGCCCTGACGTGTGGATGATGCTCGCGTTGGCGGCCACACGCACCGCCACCATCGGCTTGGGTCCCGGTGTGCTCGTACCGACCCTGCGCCACCCGATGGTCAACGCCTCGGCTGCGGCGACGCTGGCCGCCCTGGCGCCCGGCCGGGTTGCGGTCGCGTTCGGCACGGGTTTCGCTGGAGCCCGCGCACTGGGTGCCCCACCAGCCAGCTGGTCGTATCTGCGTGACTATGTCCAGGCGTTCCGCGGCCTACTAGGTGGTGCGCGGGTGTCGTGGCAAGGCAGCCGGATGCAGATGATGCATCCGCCCGGCTACGCACCCCAGCGCCCGATCGACATACCCGTCCTCATCTCCGCACTGGGACCCAAAGGCCTCGGCGTCGCCACCGAGCTGGCCGATGGACTGTTCACCGTCAACGGACAGACCCGCTACGCCGCCCAGTTCGGCTGGGCCGCACTGGGATTACACGGGACCGTGCTGGCCGACGGCGAGACGCTAGATTCACCGCATGTACAGGCTGCCGCCGGGCCTGGAAACGCGCTCGCCTATCACGCCGCCTACGAATTCGGCGGCGACGTCACCACACTGCCGGCCGGCGATGTATGGCTCGACGCCATCAATCAAAGCCCACCGCAGGACCGCCACCTCGCGGTGCACGACCGGCACCTCATCGCGCTCAACCGCGCCGACACCGCTGCGTGGGCGGCGGGCAGCTGGAGGGCAGTCGGCCAGACCACCCTGACCGGCACTGCCGACGAAATCGGCCGCCGGGTCGGTGAACTCGCCGCCGAAGGCATTACCGAAATCATCTATCAACCCACGGGCCCCGACATCCCCGGTGAACTCGAGACCTTCCACGCCGCGGCGCGCTGCGCTGTAAGCGCTCTGGCACAGGCCAATCCAGGATCCAGGCCGCTCAAGCCGTAGGCATCAATCGCAACCGCATGCCGCAGCACAATGACGTAGGTCACAGCGAAACAGTCGACCACATCTTGCGCCTTTAGTCTGATCGGTCTAAATTTGACAATACTAGACAGATCGGTCTAAATCGTGAGGAGTGCTCGTGGTACACCCAACCGTGGTTCGGGATCTGGAAGGCAAGGTGGCGCTGGTGACCGGCGCGACGTCAGGAATCGGTCGGGCCACCGCGGTGCAGTTGGCCGCCCAGGGTGCCACGGTGGTGGTGCACGGCCGTGACGTGACACGCGGCGTCGTGGTGGTCGCCGAGATCGAAAACGCCGGAGGCTCAGCGTGGTTCGCCGGCGCTGACCTTAGCGAGCCGGCGGAAGCGCTGCGGCTGGCCGAGGAGATCGGCGACGTCGACATCCTCGTCAATAACGCGGGGTTCGCCTGGTTCGGTCCGTCGGCAAAGCTGGCCGTCAACACGCTGGATCGCTTGTTCGCCGCCAACGTGCAAGCCCCCTACCTGTTGGCGTCGGTCCTGGCCCCGAAAATGGTGACGCGCGGCGGCGGCGTGATCATCAACGTGGCCAGCAGGGCCGGCACCGTCGGCCAGCCCGACACCGCCGCGTACGGCGCCACCAAAGCCGCATTGGCCTCCCTCGCCCGCTCTTGGGCCGCCGAATACGGGCCAGCCGGGATCCGCGTCAACGCCATCTCGCCAGGACCCGTCTACACCAATGCAGCCGGTCGCGAACTGTTCGACGCCAGCGCCGAAACAACACTGCTCGGACGTGCTGCCGAGCCGCAAGAAATCGCCGACCTCATCGGATTCCTGGCCTCCCCCCGCGCCGCGTACATCACCGGAACCAACATCGCAGTCGACGGCGGACGCGCCGCCGCCCCACAGCCCCGCACACTGGACGCGGCCTCATGAGCATCTCGGTGTCGGCAATCAGCTTCGACGCCCACGACGCCGCTGGACTCGTGCACTTCTGGGCCCAGGCCCTGCACCGGACGGTCAACGACGGCGCCACCGAAGAATTCGCGTCCATCGCCGCCGACACCGACAGCCCGCTCGGGCACTCGGTGATGTTTCACAAGGTGCCCGAGGGCAAGACCATTAAGAACCGCGTGCACATCGACCTGCAGACCGCCGACGTTGTGGCCGCGGCCTACCGGGTGACAAGCCTGGGCGCGAAGCAGATTCGCTCACTGGCTGAGAACGGCAACCGCTGGATCAGCTTGCGCGACCCAGAAGGCAACGAGTTCGACCTCGTCGCAAGCGGATGACCCTCGGCGACGCGGCACAGTCCACGGATTCACCTGCTCATCCCACCAATCACAGGAGCAAACCATGACAGAGGCCGAGCAGCGCAATAAGGCGCTGGTGTTGGAGGCGTTCAACACACTCTTCAACAAGCGGGATTACGCTTCCGCGCAACGATTCTGGTCACCCGACTACATTCAGCATAGCGCGCACATCCAACCGGGTCGCGAGGGTCTTTTCGAACTTGTCAAAGCCCTACCGCCCGACATGCGCTACGAGAACGCTCTGATCACCGCCAACGCTGATTATGTGATGCTGCACGGTCGATTCTCGAATGTCGGGCAACCCGCGAACTGGATAGTGGCAGACATCGTAAGGATCCAAGATGGTCTACTCGCTGAACACTGGGATGTCATCCAAGACGAAGCCACCGCCGAGGAGTCCCAAAGCGGGCTGCCGATGTTTGGCGACACCTTCCCCACCTCTGCCTGACCCGGAATCGCCTCGCTCACCACGAAATTGGAGGATCGACTTGTGCCACAACGTGTGGTGTCGTGTCAGGTATGTGGTGAGGAACCCGCGCACCAGCGTGAACACCGGGCTGTCGGCCGACAGCGCCTGCGGGTAGGCGGTCCGGAAGTCCGCACCGGGGCCGGGGCCGTTGATCCGCGCGGGCAGGGTCAGCGCGCGGGGCTGGTAGTTCCACATCGACACCGGCACCCGGTAGAAGGAGCGGGTGGATTGCGCTGAGGCGTAGGGCCGTTCGGTCACCGACACCGTGGCGGTGTACACGTCGGCATCACCGGCCGTGCCGGTGTGGATGACCGACACCACCTGTGGGGCGGTGACCACCACCGCAGGGGGCTGTTTCCTTTGATGGGACAACTCCAGGGAACGCTGAAAGGCTCATCGCGTCCAACGAACGTATACGATGATTACCTGTCGCGATCCAACATAGGATTGTCGGGTGGAGCTGCGTCACCTCGAATACTTCATCGCCGTGGCCGCCGAACTGAGCTTCTCCCGGGCCGCCGAGCGGATTCACGTCGTGCAGTCGGCATTGTCGGTGGCGGTCGCCAAGCTCGAGAAAGAGCTTGGCGTAGCGCTGTTCGACCGGACCAGGCGTCAGATCGCACTCACCGCTACCGGTGAGGTCTTCCTGGAGCACGCGCGCGAGGTGATACATGCGGCGCACCGGGCCCAGTCATCGGTCGCGGATTACCGCGATCAACTGACGGGAAGTGTCACGCTGGGCACGCTGATGTCGTGGGGGCGCTGAACCTTCCGGCGGCTCTTGCCGCTTTTCGGCGGCACAACCCGTTGGTCACCGTGCGTCTGCGCCAAAGCCTTGCCGGCTCGGCGGGGCACCTGGAAGCGATCGCCGACGGGCGGATGGACCTGGCCCTGGTGTCGATCACCGAGCGGCCCTCACCGCTCATCGCGCTGCGCGAATTGACCTGAGAACCCTTGGTTTTCGTGTGCGCACCCAGTCACCCGCTGGCTAACCGGGCACAGGTTGACATCGCCGATCTCATCGCCGAAGAGCTCATCGGTTTCCCGACCGGCTGGGGCATCCGTCGCAGCGTCGATACCGCCTTCGCCACCATCGGCGCCCAACCACGGCCCACCTACGAGGTTGCCGACTACGCCATCGCCGCCGAGTTCATCCGCCACCGGCTGGCCACCGCCGCGCTGCCTCTCAGCGCCGCCGGCCGCTTCCCCGACCTGCGCGCAATCGCGCTCAACCCGCCGCTTACCTGGACACTGTCCATCGCATCCGCTTCGCCGCAGTACATCAGCCGCGCGGCCTCTGTGCTCGCCGACGCCCTCGTCGATCACGTCGCCGATCAATAGCCCTGGTGGGCATGACCTTTCCCCTTACCACAGCCTGACCGCGCGCGGCGCATCGCACGTGCGGTGCTCTTCCAGCGGCGCAAACCCCGGCGGATACGCGCAGGCCGCGGCGTTGGCATTGCGGCTAGCTGCAACGGGCTGCGCACGCTTTCCTCCAACAGCGCGTTGCGGTAGTCGCCACCGCATTTCCGGCTAGCGGGATCGGAGAATGGGCGCCAGCGGTGGCGACACGGGTCAGCTGACGCGCGCGATCATTTGTTCAGCCCAAGCGGGCGAACAGACCAGCAAGAGAAGACCGATGAAAACCGGAATCAAGTACGCAGCAACGTGGTTGGCCCTCGCTGCGGTCGGTGGCGCGATCGCTCTGGCGCCCATCGCCAGCGCCGACACCGACCCGCTCGTGCCGTACGGCACTACTCCCCACGCTCCAGACATCCTTGGGTTCCATGAGTCGAACCACGACGAGGCCAACACCACGAACGGCCAAGTGGACGTTCCGTTCTGACCCAACGAGGCGTCGACATCGTCGAATTCCCTCACGGACCGACGAAGGACACAGAAGTGAAGATGCGTTATTTTGCAGAACTGGCCATCGGCGTCGCGGCGGTGGCGGTCGGGTTGGCTCCGATCGCGTGGGCCGACATCAGCGTGCAACAGAGCCCGGGTAACGCGCAGGTGACCGCCAGCCCCGGACCCGCCTCGCAGGAGGCAGCCCAGACACAGATGCCCTTCGGAGGGGATTCTGGCGCCCTGCTCTTCCACCACCGCTGAGCCCAGCGACGCATGAGGCGGGACTGTTCCAGTCCCGCTCTCCGCGTTTTGGCGACTGCGGGATGTGGCGCGCCGGTTCCCTCAATGGCGAACGGCGGGCTTGACGTTGCGACCGTGGATGCGTTGTACGCCAGTACTTCTCGCTGGCGACTTAAAAGAGTCGCAACTGCTGTTCGCAAGGCCGACCGGCCAATTCCGAACTGGCCCTGCTCATCTGGGCCGCAAGGTTACGGCTAGCCACTACGCCGAATGGATACCAGCAGCGACGACATACCCGGGCCGGAACGCAATGATTGGCGTGACCGCCACCCGGGGCGGACCAGCACTCTAGGAGATCAAAATGAAGTCGACAATCAAATACCTCGCACCGTGGTTGGCTGCTGTCGGAATCACCGGGCGATCGCCGCTGCTCCCCTCGCCATGCCGCCGAAGACGCCTGCACACCGAACGGCACAGATCCCATGAGCCCGTGCATCTGGGGTTACCACCTGCCAACACCCAGCAGTTTGACGTGCCGTTCTGACACGCACTGGCGCGCGACGCGTTTGGCGCCGGGTCCGCGGGTCAGTCACTCCTTTGTACGGCGTCAACTTTCGCGTCAGGAAGATTCCGCGACTAGCTACGACGACAACCCAGCGGCGTTCACCATCTGTAATTGCCGCTGTGACAGTCAGACTGCATTGGAGGTACAACATGAACACCGTCAGCCCGCAGCACGTGACGCCAAGGCGGCGCCGGCTACACAACGGTAGGAACTTTCGCGATGACCGCGGTCGCCGTGGCGACGGTCGCCCTCGGCGCACGCACCATCGGCGTCTCTGAGCCACCCGACGCCCTCCCGATGTTCTGTCCCGTGCCCGGCCAGTGCGTCCAGCATGTTCCACCAGGACCCGATCTGGACGTCCCGTTCGCCCACCGCTGACCACGACGGCGCTCGCTTTCGTCGAAGCCGTGCGTGAGATGGTCGATGATTCAGCGGGCGTCGAGGAACGCGATCACGGCCAACACCCTGCGGTGATCGTCGCCGGATCCAGGCAGATTCAGCTTGCTCATGATGCTGCGGACGTGCTTTTCGATCGTGCCTTCGGTGACCCACAGCGAACGGGCGATACCGGCATTCGAGCGGCCCTCTGCCATCAACGCCAGCACTTCGCGCTCACGCTCCGAGAGTGCGGCAAGCGGGTCGTCATGTCGACGCGCCGAGAACAACTCCTGTACCAGCGCGGGATCGACCACCGATGCCCCGTGGCTGATCCGCTGAACGGTGTCGATGAAATCGGCTACATCGCTGATCCTGCTCTTGAGCAGATAACCGATGCTTTTACCGCTGGCTAGCAGTTCCATCGCATGCTCGACCTCCACATGCGCCGAGAGCACCAAGATCGCGGTGTCGGGGAACTGCGCGCGGATCATCCGGGCGACTTCGAGTCCCTCGGTGGTGTTGGTCGGTGGCATCCGGATGTCTGTCAGCACCAGTTCTGGTGACTGGTTGCGCACCAGGCCGAGCAGATCCCGGCTGTCACCCGTCTGCCCGACGACCTCGAAACCCGACCTCTCCAGCAGGCTGGCCAGGCCTTCCCGAAGCAGCACGTCGTCCTCGGCGATGACGACCCGCGTCGCCGCCTGTCCATCGCCTGCATCCACCGCTGTGCCGTTCGCCTCGCGTTGAGTATTTTCCCCGGCGTCACTGGCGCAAGTGACACTCGCGGTCTGACCATCTTGCACCGAAGCCCGCGCCCGCACGCGAGGTCTGCAGGATTCGGTGCCAATGCGTGGATGCGTCGTTGGCGCGGGTCGATCGCGTGGGTGGTCGCAGCGTTCACGAAAGCGGGCGACACCGTACGGGGTCACCGGCCCCACGCAAGATTCAAACCGCACACAGCCCCCTTTAGACGTCGACGTGTCGCTGATCTCGGCCACGCTGTCCAACGCGACGGGCACGTTAGTCTCCGCGTAATGCGACGCGGTCGAACCGCGTGCGGAAGGTAGGCCATCACTCGAAACCCGTGGCGCGGTTTCTGTTTCCGCTCCCCACGCGCTGATCGGACCGACCAATTGGCGGCTAGACCCAGTTCGTCGATGCCGGCGACAGATAAATCTCGGCCGCCTCACGGTTGGAAAGGGCCTGCGCGACAAGCGAAGTAACCACCTCCCCCTGCGGAGTGAGATCGACGTGCGCGCGGTCCGCGTAGCTGGTGCAAACGTCTGGCCTTGAGCTCACGCTCGCAGCGCTACACCAAGGTCTGCGCGTCAACAGACATATGCAGCTCGCGGGCGGTGCTGACCACCGC
>Ga0068854_100000448_pt1 | contig 25498 bp, 22 predicted proteins | sample KBSCornC42_FD_66590 | JGI IMG/M metagenome (GOLD analysis project Ga0068854, IMG submission 66590) | Corn rhizosphere microbial communities from Kellogg Biological Station, Michigan, USA - KBS Corn C4-2 | ecosystem: Host-associated > Plants > Roots > Rhizosphere > Soil ... | reverse complement strand
GCCGCCGACTGGAGCGCTACGCGCTGCAGACGGATCTTGTCCTGCCCCATGCCGGCGATGATCGACAGCGCGATCTCGTCGGCGAAGCTGCCCAATTCGTCGTTCATGTCCTCGGTGAAGGCGTCTTTCGAGGTTGAAAAGAGCGTCAGTGCTCCCAGCACCTGGCCATGAGCGGCCAGCGGAAGGGAGACGGATGATTTGAGGCCGTGCTCCGCGGCCTTGCTTCTCCATCGCTCGAAATTCGGGTCGGATTCGAGGTCGCAGATCTGCACGCGTCCTTCCCGGATTGCGCGTCCGGTGGGGCCGAGCGACTCGGCTCCCTGATCCCAGCGGACGTCGATGCCGTCCAGGAACGCCGATGCAGCGCCGGCCGATCCACGAATGGAAATGCGGCCGCCGCGCTGTTTGATGCTGATCTGCACGAGCGCGTAGCCATTGAGCTCGACGAGCTGCGAGCAGATGAACTCGAGGATGGACTCGGACGGCTGACCGCCCAGGATCGCGCCGTCGATCTCGTGGATGATCGACTGCAACAGCTCGCGCCGGCGCCGGTGCGCGAGATCGCGCGCCACGCAGAGCACGAGCGGCTCGCCGCGAACGTCGGCGCGCACGGCGCTGACTTCGAGAGGGAGAAGCGATCCGTCCGTGCGGCGATGCACGCACTCGCAGGTGCGCGGCTCTCCCGATTCGAGCGTGCGCTGGATCGCGCAGCGCTCGCCGCTGTAGCAGAGGTTCGCCACCGGCATCCCGACGAGCTCCGCGGCCGGTACGCGATAGGCCGTCGCGGCCGCGGCATTGACTTCGACGATGCGTCCGCTGCCATCGATGAAGATGGCCAGATCGTGCATTGTTTCGGCGAGGAGCCGGTACTTGCCAAGGATTAAATCGGGAGTCTGAACTGATGCGCCCATCGTCACGTCGCGAATCGTGGACGGAGCATGCCCGCGGAAGCATGATGGCGCTCACGTGCAGGTGTGACGTGGTTGATGGAGCTTGACCGCCGACTGTCGACAGAGGCCGGTTCGCAAACATCAGACGCTGCCCCTTGCCAAAACACAGACAAGAGTGTCTGTGCCACACAATCCTGCATTGCTTGCGAAGATTCTCTTACCGGCACAGCCGGTGTGGCACAGACACTCCTGTCTGTGCTGCTGATGCTCGGGACGGGTGTGAAATCGGCGGCGTCACCGACTTCTTCACACCCTCTGAGGGCTGTACATCCATCTGTGCGAGTGAAGCGTAGGTCTGGCAACACAAACATAAGGAGGGCTGTCATGCCAGCTACGTCACTCGTTCCAATCCCTGCCCCAGTGCTCTATTCGCTCCTCAAGGCGATCGATCCCGCCAAGGCGCTCAAAGGCAAATTCAAGGCGGAGGAAGGCGCGAAGGTAAGCGCCGGCGCAAAACGTTCCTTGACCGAGGCGCTCGAAGCTGCGAATCAGGCGAAGTCGGCGAAGCAGTTTGCAAGTCTGATGAAGAGCGGAGCCGTAAGTTCTCTCACCGCAGGATGCGGTTCCATCACGACGCTGACCGTAGAATACAAAAAGACTGGCTACACCGTCGTTACTGTGTCATTCGAGAATTACCAGACCGCAGGCTGCGGCACGATTGTCTCGACGTTTCCCACCACCTGAGGTCCAAAACAATTCATCCGCAGATGGCGCACGTCATCTGCGGATCGATCCCCTCCAAACCGAACTCAGGCGTGAAGCTCGCATTCCATCGGTCGGAATGCCTGAGCGTCTCATCGAAGCTCTCCTCGAAGCGAGTCCCGATCCGGTTTGGATCGTGAGTGAAAACGGGGAGGTCATCGCGTCCAACAAGGCATTTGCGCGATGGCGTTTGACGGTTCAGGAAGACGGGGCGATCTCGTCGTGGGCGGACGCGCAGCGGCGGGCGCTGGACGGACGTGCGGTAGTCATGGACGTTCATTTCGTCACTTCCGGGATCGAGCGCAGCTTCGCGGTCCACGGCTATCCGGTGAGGGACCGGCGCTGTGCCGTGATGATGGCGCGCGAGATCACGGGCAGCGAGCGGCCGGCCGCCGACATTTCCATCGAGCTCGCGCTGAACCGGCTTTTCGCGTCCGAGGAAACGTTGAGCGAGTTGCTGCCGCGCGCGCTGGAGTTTCTCTGCACGGCGGAGCAGTGGGAAGCGGCCATCGTTTGGCTGGTGTACGACGATGAAGCCGTCCTTCGCGCCGCCGGCTCGTGGTTCGCCAGCGACGACACGGCGGAGCGGTTGCGGCCGCGCATTGCGGGTCTGACCATTCCGCATGGGCGGGGAGTGCCGGGGCGCGCATGGGCGCAGGAGGACGTCGTCTGGATCGCCGACATCCTCGACGAGAGCACGTTGCATCGCGGAGAGCTTGCGGCTGCGGCGGGACTGCACTGCGTCGTCGCCGTGCCGTTGCGCGACGGCGAACGTGTCAGCGGCGTGATGGAGCTCTTCTCGCGCGCCGTCCGTCCCTTGAGCGAGCGCCGCAAGCACATTCTGCTGCGCACGGGACAGGCTCTGGCCCGCCTCCTCGACCGGCGGCGCGCCGAAGACGAGCGCCGTCACCTTCTGACATTGATCGAACGCAGGGGCGTCGAGTGGATGATGACGTTCGACTCGATCGAGCTGCCGATTTTTCTGATCACGCTCAACGGTTTGATCGCGCGGCTCAATCGCGCGGCGCGCAATCTCACCGGCGGTGGGTACGAAGACCTGGTCGGCCGTTCCATGCGCAGCTTCGGCGATTTCGAGCCGTGGACGACGATCGATGACATCGTCACCGCCGTGCGCGACAGCGGCGTCTCCTGCACTGCGCAAATCTCGCGCGACGGCCGGATGTGGGACGTCGCCGCCAGCCTTCTGGCCGCGACGGACGCCGAGGAGCGGCGCGTGATCGTGGTGTTGCGCGAGATTACGGAGATCGTGCAGCTCCAGGAGTCCGTCCGCCGCGGCGAGCAGCTCGCGGCCCTCGGCGAATTGGTCGCCGGCGTCGCGCACGAGGTGCGCAACCCCATTTTCGGGATGGGACTGACCGTCGATCTTCTTCGCGAGCGCATTCAAGGCGATACCGCGGCGGAAGAAATGGCATCTGACCTGCAAAAGTGGCTATTCCGCCTTAACGGACTGATGGAGAAATTGTTAGAGTACGGAAAAACATGGACCATCGATCTGCAGCCGGGCCGTTTGGAGGACGTCGTGAAGCAGGCCGTTGATGCGTGCGCGTCGCGCGCCGCGGATGCAGGCGTGACGATCGAGATGCCCGCCGTTGCCACGGCCGATCGCATGGCGCTCATGGACAGCGCGCGTCTCGTGCAGGTATTCGAGAACCTCCTGATGAATGCCGTACAGCACTCCCGGCCCGGCGGCTGTGTCACAATCTCTTTTGCGTCCGATGCAAATGAGGTCGAGTACTCCGTCCGCGACCGCGGCCCCGGCTTTCGCCAGGAGGATCTGCCGCGGGTCTTCCAGCCGTTTTTCACCCGGAGGCGAGGCGGCACGGGATTGGGCCTGGCCATCGTGCAGCGAATCGCCGACGAACACGGTGGCACCGTTGCCGCAGAGAACCATGCAGAGGGTGGCGCAGTAGTACGGGTCAAACTTCCCCTTTATCAGACAGCGGAGATCTCATCGTGATGAGTCAGCAGCAGACCACGGCGGAGCCGGAACGGATCCTCATCGTCGACGACGAAGACCTCATCGTCGGCGCGATGCGGCGCTATTTTCAGGGCCTCGGCTACGTCGTCGATTCGGCGTATGAGCTGGAGGAAGCGCAGGCGCTGCTGGCCAATTACCAGTACGACCTGGTCATCGCCGATCTTCGCCTGACCGGAATCGGCGGCGTGGAAGGGCTGCAGATCGTGGCCGACGTGCATCAGAAATGCGTCGACACGCGCGTCATCCTGCTCAGCGCATTCGGTACGCCGGAGATCGAGCGCGAGTCGTACAACCGCGGCGCGGACGCCTTCCTGCACAAACCGAAAGCGATGATGGAGATCGCGCAGGTGGCGAAGTCGCTTCTGGAGCAATGACGCGGCGGGCATGCAAGAACACAGAGCGCTGAACTCGATCCTGGCTCCAGGCGGAATCACACCGATGTATCAGCCGATCTGCGCCGTCGACGGGACGCTGCCTCCGCAACTGGCCGGATTCGAATGCCTTTCCCGCGGGCCGATGGGGACGAATTTCGAGGCGGCGAACGTGCTCTTCGATTACGTCCGTCTGAAGCGTGAGGAGTCGCTCGTCGACCGCGCCTGCGTCTCCGCCGCGCTCACCCACGCGCCGCGCCAGGAAAATATCCGGCTGTCGGTGAACGTGCACGCCTCGACGCTCGGCCGCGACCGCGATTTCGTTCCGTTCTTCATCGCCGCGGCGGACAACAACGACATTCCGCTCAATCGTCTGACCATCGAGATCGTCGAGCATGCGCCGCCATGGGACAACGTCAGCTTTCTTACGGCGCTTGCGAAGCTGCGCGAAAACGGAGTGAAGATCGCGCTCGACGACGTCGGCCTCGGGCAGTCGAATTTCAAGATGATGATCGACGTCTGTCCCGACTATCTGAAAATCGACCGCTACTTCATCGAGCGCTGCGACACCGACCCGAACCGGCGCGCCGTCATCGAAGCGCTGCGGTCGCTCGCGTCGCGCTTCGGCGCGCAGCTCGTGGCGGAAGGCGTCTCCACCGCCGAGATGGTCGAGACATTGCGAAGCCTCGGCGTTTCGCTGATGCAGGGGTATCTCTTCGCCAAGCCGCTGACGGCCGAAGACGCGGCGCGATATGCGGCCGCGAACGATCATCTGGCGGCGCCGCGCTTGAGTGTGCGCGACGCAGTCTCCTGATCACGCCGATGACGGAACGCTGGCGAGGACGCCAGCGCTCCAACACATCACGCCACCACGAAGCGCGCCCGTCCCTGCCGCTTCGCTTCGTACAGAGCGCGGTCGGCCCGCTCTTTCAGCGACTCGTCGCGTTCTCCCTCGCTATCCCTGCGATCCGATGATCGTTTTCTTGCGCGCCGAAAAAACCTGCGCCTTCGGACGGTTCTTGCGAGCCAGAGAATCGGCTGGCGCCTCGGGCACGACTAACGCGATGGAGTCGTCGAGCGATTCGTCGCCGGCAATCAAGCCGGCCTTGACTGGACCGTTCGCAGCGCCGCCATCGTTACCCCAATCGACGCGATCCAGAATCGCATCGATCTCCGGCGTCGATGATTCCGGATTTTTGTGCGTTTCCACGTTGTCAGTGGGTTCCGCAGTGGAGGCGAGACGGTGACCCGGCAGGTCCTGTTTGACGATCTTTTCGAGCTCTTCGCGTTTCATTCTGGCCATCTGTCACCTTCGTTGCGTCACCAGCCAAGTCCGAGGCAAGTGTATTGACGCCATATCTTGAACTCAATCGCAGCTGATGAAGGCTTGGTCTGTCCGTGAGGCATCCCGGACATGTACTCCTTCTTCGCTTCGAACAACGCCGTTGCAGGATTCGATCCTTTCAGGACGCGGTCCCAGAACGCTTGATGCATCGGCGCGCCGAAGTAATTGAACGGCTCTTCTCGCGGCGAGTAGTGCGCACCGGTGCATCCGACGAATGCGAGCGCGCCGTTCTGCAGGAAAGTGAGAGCGATCGAGTTCTCTGGACGCTTCGGCGTGAGCGTCTGTCCCGGAGCGAAGCGTCCGGCCGGACGATCGACGGTGAGTGCCCCCCAGCAGCATCCTGTGAAAACGACGGCCGGCCCGCGCTTGGGGATGTTTCCAATGTTCAGAGCTTCGCGGTCGTTCGGCGTCTGCTCGCCCCAGTAGCGGCTGCCATCCGTGTAGTCGCCGTGGAGCATGACGTAAGCGTAATCGCCGTCGATGGCGAGGCCGGTGTTGTCGAACTCCGAAGGCTCCGAGGTCAGCATCTTTCCATTCGAATCGAGGCGGACATAGACCAAGTCGGCGAAGGGGCGTTCGATATTGCGCATGCCGAACGGTGATTTCGACCCACCGCCGCTTTTCGCGGAGAGCGCGGCGAGCACCAGGTCGGCCGAACGGCCGTCGGGAACGCGCGATATGGGCACCTCCGAGAGCAGATCGCCGTTCGTATCGCCGTAGATCTCGTCACTCCAGACGACGAAGTCGTCGGGATCGCCGGTCGATCCTACCCGTTTGCGCAGCGACGGCGGGAGAGCATCGAGCGACTGGGCGGCGACGACGTCGTAGCCGCCCAGAAGGACGACGCCTTTGATGCGGCTGTTGCGCTTCAACTCGGCCTGCACCGGCGCGGCCGCCACGGCGGCGTCGGCATCGGCGGGAAGATCGCCGATTACGAGTGCACCCGCGGCTCTCAGTCCGGTGATCACTTCCTCGGCGATATCGTCACCGATGTTGTCCGCGAGCTTTCTGGCGTTGGTGGCGACGAGGAGCCCGCTCACCGCGGGGCTGACGGTGAACGCATGCTCGACGGATGCCGGCGTGGCGGACCGGATGGGTTTCGATTCTCCGCCGCGATCCGTAGACGGCGCGGGATCGACGTCGATGGTGATGGTGACGCGCGTGCGGACGTGAGGGACGCGGGCGACGACTTCGACGCGGTCATCGTCGTCCGATCGTTCGATGCGCGGCTCGACCTCGGGAGGAGCGGCCGGAGGCGCGCCGGGAGGGACTTGCTCCAGCGTGTCTTTTTTCTGCGGTGGATTCGGTTTGGGATCGTTGAGCGATCCCGTTTCGACGTCAACCTTCATCGTCTGTCCGACGTGAAACGTGCAGTGGCGGTTGTGGTCGGTGCGCGCCCACGTCAGTTGGCTCTTGTTCTTCTCGAGCAGGGCGAGTGTCTTTTTTCCGGGATGGGATTCGCTTCCGCCGCATACTCCGAAGAATTTCGTGTTCTTCAAATCGGCGAGGATGGACGCTTCGAAGCCGTTGTTGCTGCCGTGGTGACAGAGCTTGTAGAACGCGTAGGGAGAGCTCGCGGCGATAGCCTGGTTCAAACGGTCGCGCTCCGCGATGATGATCGGTTCGTCGCTCTGAGGATCCTGAAACTGGAAATCGCCGGCAAAGAAGAACCGTTTCTCGCCGACCTCGAAAGTCAGCACGCTGCTCTGAAGATTCACGTAGTTGCCGAAACGCGGGACGCCAGCGTCGACGCCCGAGGTCATCATCCGGCGATACGCGTCGACAGCACTGCTCACGGCATCGTCTCGCGTCATGTCCGCGACGAACTCGGCGGCATCCTGCATGCCTTTGACGACGCGAGCGGCGCACTTTTCGAGGTGTTTCTTCACGGGACCGAGGATGTCGAAGCCGATCTTCTGGAACCGCTTGAGGAGCTGGACATGGGAGTCGCGTCCATGCCGGACGACTTTCGTGCCGTTGTCCTTCAGTTTGTCGAGCATTTCGCGGTACGGCGGTTCCATGTCGACCGCGTCGGCGAGAAACTGCGTGAGCTCGTCGTCGGGGAGAAACGGGGAACGCACTTCTTCGCGCAGCGCCATCACCAGTTGCCGCGACCGCCGATCGAGTCCGGCGTCAGGCCGCGCATCATCAGGTGTTCTTCCCCAGCCGCGGTCGGGATCGGCGACGAGCGCGAAATCTGCGGTCAGGATTCCTTCCTTGACCATGCGCGGCAGGCAGCCGATGTGGTCCTCGTGGGCATGGCTCACGACCAGCAGTGATACGTGCAGCTTCTTCGCGTTCTGCCCCAGCACTGCGGCGATCTGGTCTGGAAGGGCCTTGTGCCCCTTCAATGGGTTGAAGTTGCCGGGGTGTCCGCCGTCGATGAGGACCGTATCATCGCCAAAGAGGCAGACGACGCAATCGCCATAATCGGCCCCGCCAACGTCGAGAAGATGAACTGTCGCGATGTCTGCCATTCGGGCACTCCTGCAATTAGGAGAGCCCCGAGGTCACGAATTCCACACCTTGGGGACGGAAATCTTTGCGGCGCCGCGTGTCTCTTCGGTCAAAAGCCGCTGACGGCCGATCGCGTCGCCGCGCGACATCGTGGTCTGATCACGCCACCACGAATCGCGCGCGGCCCTGCCGCTTCGCCTCGTACAACGCGCGGTCGGCGCGTTCTTTCAGCGATTCCGGCGATTCGCCTTCTGCGATGGAGACGATGCCGCACGATGCGCTCAGCGGACGCGTGGCGCCGTCGTACCGCAGCGGCGTGGCCGCGAGGCGGTCGAAGATGCGCTGCACCTCGGCTTGCGCATCGGCCACCGGCAGGCGCGGAAAGAGGATCGCGAACTCGTCGCCGCCGAGGCGGGCGAGAACGTCGCCGGGGCGAAGCTCGGTGCGGATGATGTTCGCGAACGTGATCAGCGCCGCATCGCCGGCGGCGTGTCCCAGCTCGTCGTTGATCGGTTTGAAATGATCGAGATCGATCATCGCCAGCGCTCCGCCGGCGGCGTCGCGCGCGCTTTCGATGTGCTGCGGCAGCACCTCGGAAAAGTAGCGGACGTTGTACGTGCCCGTCAGCGCGTCATGCATGGCCAGCCGTTGCAGCTCGACTTCTTCCGCGACGTTGTGCAGCGTCAGGATCGTCGAGGCGCTCGTCTCGCCGGCGAAGCGGAAGACGACGCTCGTGGCTTCGTGCGGCTGATTTTCGATGACGATCCGCTCGGCCGCGTAGCGCGACGTCGTGCGCAGCCACCAGCGCGGCGCGAGCGACTCGCGGTCGAGAATGAGCTCGGCGTCCATGCCGAAGTAGAGAGTGCCGAACAGCTCCTCGGCGCGCCGGTTCGCGTAGAGCAGGCGCTGATCGGCGCCGATCACCAGCACCGCGTCGGGAATGGCATCGAAGGCGGCCTTGAGATAGTGCTGCTCGGTCACGTCTTCGATAACGACGAATGCGTACGACGCGCCTTCGTGCTCGACGGTGTAGCAGCGGACGTTCGCCACGCGGTCGACGCCGCCGGCATGGTAGACGGCGTACCACGCGGTGCCGGAGCCGCGCGCGAGGAGCTGCTCGATCCGCGCGGGCAGCGAGAAATCGATCACGTTCGTCAGCGGCCGTTCGACGGGAAATGACGCGCCATCGAGAAAGGCGCGCGCGAAGGAGGAACTGCCGTCGATGAGGTGACCGGTGTTGCGGTCGACGATCGCGCCGGGATGCGGCGACGCGCGCAGCACCGCCTGGAAGAGCGACTCGGCGCGCCGTTTGTCTCGCCGCTGCGCCGCCTGATCGAGCTCGCGCTCGATCGCCGCCGCGAGACGCGTCAGCCGATCCTTCAACAGGTAGTCGTGCGCGCCTTCGCGCATCATCCCCACCGCGACGTCTTCGCCGATGGCGCCGGAAACGACGATGAACGGCACGTCGAGCCCGCGCTTCTTCACGATTGCCAACGCCTCGGGTGCGCTGAAGCGGGGGAGGTGATAGTCGCTGACGATGATGTCCCACGGACCGGCGTCGAGTGCGGCGGCGAGCTCCTCGGCCGTCTCCACGCGCGTCATGTCCGGCGCCCAGCCGCCGCGCTTCAGCTCCAGCGCGATGTGCGCGGCATCGCGGTCGGAATCCTCGATCAGGATGAGCCGGAGAGGGCGGGCCATTACATCACCTCACGTGCGGAGGAGCCGGTGGTGAACCAGATCGTCGCGCCCTTGTCCGGCTCGCCCTCGGCCCATGCGCGGCCGCCGTGTTTCTGGATGATCTTCTGCACCGTCGCCAGGCCGATGCCGGTGCCTTCGAATTCGCGCGTTGAATGCAGGCGCTGGAACGGCCGGAACATCTTCGCGGCATGCGCGGGATCGAATCCCGCGCCGTTGTCGCGGACAAAGTACGCAGGCCATCCGTTGTCGTTGCGCATGCCGATCTCGATGCGCGCGTGCGGCCGTTTGCTCGTGAACTTCCATGCGTTCGTGATCAGGTTTTCGAGCACCGCACGCAGAAGCCGCTCGTCGCCGTTCGCGACCACGCCGTCGTCAATTGCGAAGTCGACGTCGCGATCGGGATTCGATCGCTGCAGCGACGACGCGATGCTTCGCGCCATGTCGCTGAGATCGACTTCCTCGCGCTGCATCTCGGCTCGCGTCAGCCGCGTCATCTGCAGGAGGCCGTCGATCAGCCGCTGCATCTGCTCGCAGCCGTCGCGGATCCAGTGAACGCAATCGCGCGCGTCGGCGGTCAGCTCTTCGGCGAAGTCCTGCTCCAGCGCCTGCGCGAATCCGCTGACGGCGCCGAGGGGACCGCGAAGATCGTGCGAGACCATGTGGGCGAACGCCTCGAGATCCTTGTTGACCGACTCGAGCTCCGCGGTGCGGCGGCGCAGCGTCACCTCGCGCGTCTGCATCTGCTCGAGCAGCTCGTTGAGCGATTGCGTGAGCGGACCGAGCTCGCCGTGCGCGATCGGCAGCCGGGTGGACAGCGTTTCATCGCGAGTCGCGGCATGGACGCCATCGCGAAGCGCGCGGAAGCGCCGCCGGATGCTTCCCACGAGCGCTGGCGAAAAGAGGATTGCAATGACGATTGCAATCGCCGCAGCGGCAATCGCGTCGCGAGTGAACGCGCGCGCCGGCGTCGACGTCGCGATCGCTGCCGGCTCGACGCAAAGAGTGTTACCTCCAGCGATCGACCGGCATACCAGCTCGCCGCCGCCCGCTGAGCCGGACGAAACGAGCGTGCGGCCGTCGTGGCCAAAGATGGTGGCCGAACGAATCTGTCCCGACGCGGTGAAGGCGTCGAGCAGCGGCTGCGGCGCGTTTCCTTTTCCGATCGAAGCGGCCACCGCGTCGGCGACGCTGCCGGTCGACGACGCCTCCGCAGTCTTTGCGCCTCTCGCAAAATAGGCGATGATCGCGGCAGAGGTGAGAGCGGTGAGCAGAGCGATAGCCAGTACGCCCAGTGTCACCCGACGCTCGATCGACTGCTGTGCTCGCATACGGCCCGTAGTTTGCAGCGGACTGTGCAAGAACCTCTCCACTGGGTTACCCATTCGGATGCGACGATGAGAACGGTTTGGTGCGCGATCCTTTGCGCGTGCGGCGTGTTGATGGCCGCATCCTGCCAGGACTCCGACAACGCCTCAGCCTCGCAGCCGCCGCGCATCGAAATCAAAGGCGCCGTCGCGCCGATCGACTCCGTCACTGTCTCCGCGCCGATCGAGGGCCGCGTGGCGAAAATCAACGCCGCCGACGGCGCGGCTGTGAAAGCGGGCGACGTGCTGATCGTTCTTACGAATCCGGCCGTCGATCGCGATCTCGCCTACGCCCGCGCGCAGATCGCGTCAGCCGAATTGAAGTTGCGCGGCACTACCGCCATCCCTCCTGCCATCTCGGCGGAAGGAGAGAAGAGCGCCGCCGCGATCATGAAGGCAAAAGAAGAGAAAGCGGCCCGCTATCGCGCACTGCTCGCCTCTGGTGACGTATCGAAACAGGAAGTCGCGGACGCAGAAACCGAATACGCGATGGCACGGCGCGACTGGCTGGCCGAACGCGAGCGGCGCACCGCCGCGGCGCCTGCGGCCGACCCCGCGCTGGCGCGCGCGGAGCTCGATCGTGCGCGGGCCGATCTCGCCTTCGCAGAGCACCGCCAGACGCTGTTGACCATCACCGCGCCGGCGTCGGGCACCGTGGCGCGGCTTCGCGTGCGCGCAGGTGACGACGTCTACACGCGCGATCCGCTCGCCGAGGTCGCCGATCCCTCCACCGTTCGCGTCCAGGCGCAGCTTGCGCCGGAGCTCGTTCGTTTCGTGCGCGCGGGTGCTGCCGCCGAGGTGCGCGTTCTCACCATTCCGCCGCATCGCTTTCGCGAGCCGATCGCGCGCGTGATCGCGGCCGGCGCCGAGGGCGGGCCGGCCATCATCGTCAACGTTCCGAATCCCGATCGGATGATGCAGCCGGGAACGCCGGCAATCATCACGCTGCAATGAAACGTGCGTTCGCCTTCGCCGCGCTGTTGCTGGCCGCATCGGCTCGCGCGGGTGATGTGCTGACCTTCGACGAAGTGCTGTCGCGCGCGGCGCGGGCCCGCGCGTTGCCGTCATCCGCGGCCGACGCGGTCGCGGCGCTCGATCGCGACACCATCCGCGATTTCCCCACCGTCCGCGCCGAGACCTCGGTCAGCAGCGCCGACAATCTCGATCTCTTCACGCAGAACGTTCTGCGCTTCAACGCTTTCACCGCGCTTGTCAGCGTCGACTATCCGCTGCTCGACGGCGGCGTTCGCGCGTTGCAGCGCCAGTCGGCACGCATCGAGGCGCTCACGTTTCGCGAACGGGTGCGCGCGATGTCGGACGACCTCTTTCGCGAGACGGTCGATGCGGTGGCGCGCCTCTACACCGTGCAGGAACGCCTTCGCCTTCTCAACAGCGGCATGCAGCACGCGCTCGACCTCGGCGATCGCGCCAAAAAGATGCTCGACGTCCGCGAGATTTCGAACGTCACCGCGGCCCAGTGGGAAGACGAGGCTCTTGCCGCCGAGGGGCAGCGCCTCGATCTCGAATCACAGCAGATCGAAGCAGAGACGCACGTTAAGCAACTGATCGCCGATAAGACTTCAGATCCGATCGAAGTCACGATCGACGTCGACAAGCCGCTGGACGCAGCGCCGCAACCCGCGAACGACAGCGTCGCCAGCCTTCTCTTTCAGCGCCGCGAGCTGGCGGCCGAGGAAGCGGAAGCCGCGCGCCGGCCGCAGGTGCTGCTTTCCGGTTTCGGCGGCGTTGCCGCGGTAGGCGGCGACCGGCAGTACGGACTTTACGGAGTGCGCATGAGCATCGGCCTGCCGATGTTCGACGCCTCCGCGCGGCGGCGTGCCGCCGAGGCGCGGCTGGAAGCTGAGGAATCGCGGATCGAGCGGGACGTCGCCGAGGCGCAGGCGCGCCGTCAGCGCGACGCGCTGGCGATGGACGCGGCCGCGTTGCGGAAACGGATCGCATTGCTGACGCAGGCGGTCGACGTCTCGCGTCAGCGGGAAGAATCGACCGCGCGGCTCGTCTCGGCCGGACTTCGCTCCGCCGCGGAAGCCGCGCGCGCTGCGGCCGATCGAACGCGGCGCGAGAGCGACCTGCTCGCGGCGCGCGTCGATCTCTGGAAAATCGCGCAGCTCATGCGTCGGGAGGGAAGCGGCGGACCCGCGGTTGCCGGCCCGCTGACGCGATGAGCGACATCTCCGTCCTCATGACTACGGAAGGCACGTACCCGTACGGCGCGGGCGGCGTGAGCACGTGGTGCGATGCCTTGCTGCGAAAAACGCCCGACGTCCGCTACACGCTGCTGCCGATCATGATGAACCCGCACATCGAATCGAAGTTCGATCCGCCGGCGAACGTGCAAGGCATCATCAACGTGCCGTTGTGGGGCATCGAAGAGCCGGCCGAATTCACGGCCGATGCGCCGTTCGCCGAGTTGTACGAACGAAAACGCCGCACCTCGGACGCGCAGATCGAAGCCGGGTTCATCCCGATCTTCCGCCGCTTCCTCGATTTCGTGAACGGCGGCACCGACCCGGAAGGATTCGGTCAGGTGTTGGTGGAGATGGAGGACTTCTTCACCGTCTGCGACTACAGCGAGACGATGAAGTCACGGCCGGTGTGGCGCGCCTTCTGCGACGTCATGCAGGCGTTCAGCCGCCGCGCTGCCGAGGCGCTGCCGGAAGCCGCGCGCATCCATCAGCAGCCGACGCTCTTCGATCTCACCGAGAGCCTTCGCTGGCTCTATCGTTTTCTCATCGTCCTCACCGTGGCGCCGCCCGAGGCCGACGTCACGCACACCACCGCCGCCGCGTTTTGCGGCATTCCGTGCATCACTGCCAAGGTGCGTTACGGCACGCCGATGATCGTCACCGAGCACGGCGTCTACCTGCGCGAACAGAACCTCTTTCTCTCCCGCTTCCGCCGCCTTTTCTTCTGCAAGCAGTTCCTGCTGGACCTCATCACCGCGGTCGTGCGCGCGAACTACTTTCACGCGGACGTCGTCGCGCCGGTATGCCACTACAACACGCGCTGGGAGCTGGCGCACGGAACGCCGCCGCACAAGATCCGCGTCATCTACAACGGCGTCGACCCCGAGCTGTTCGCGCCCGCGGCGAAGACCGATGGCGCGCTGCACGTCGTCGCCACCGCGCGCATCGATCCGCTGAAAGACATCGAGACGTTTCTTCGCGTCGCCGCGCGCGTGCGCGAGACGCATGGCGACGTCCGCTTCACCGTCCACGGATCGGTCGCCGACAACGACTATTACGAACGCTGTCTGCAACTCCGCCGCGAGTTGAAGCTCGATCAGATCGTGACGATGGGCGCTGCGGTGAGCGACGTTGCCGGCGCGTACGCCGATGCGGACGTCGTCCTGCTCACCAGCATCTCCGAGGCCTTTCCGTACTCGGTGATCGAAGCGATGTCGTGCGAGCGGGCGGTGGTGGCCAGCGACGTCGGCGGCGTTCACGAGGCGTTGGAGGATTGCGGGATCCTGGTGAAGCCGCGCGACGTCGACGGTTTCGCCGCCGCGGTAACGCAGCTCCTCGACGATCGCGCGCTTCGCATCCGCCTTGGCCGCCGCGCGCGGCAGCGCGTGCTCGAGGAGTTCCGTCTCGACCACTGCGTCGCGTCGTATCTCGACCTCTATCAGACGCTGGCGCGGCAGAAGGCGGCGGCATGACCGCGGACGCGCTCGGCCAGCAGGTCATCGACCGTATCGGCATTCCGAAGGATGCGTGGGAAATCGCCGCGCAGCTCGAGGTGCTCGGTCTCCGCGACGATGACGCCCGCAGCATCCACGGCGCACGCGATCTCTTCGACCTCGCGCGCGGAATCGAACGGCGCTTCCGGGCCGGCCAGTACGCATTCGTGGTCGAAGGCGAAGATCCCGTCCGCTACGTCAATCCCGTGTTGCGTTTCGTGCGGCGGTACTTCGCCGGAATCGTATTCGCCATGCCGATGGCGCTGCAGGCGGCGACGATGCTGATCTGGGGTTACGGCATCTGGGGCGCGATCGATCTCGAGCTCTCGCAAGGAAGCGCGATCGCGCTCGGCTTCATCGCCAGCTACGTCGTGGCCGGCGGCTTCTCGCAATCGATCGTCCGCCGCGGCCTTTTCTATCTCTATCAGAAGGAAGAAGTGCTGGCGCGCTGGACGGCGCTGCGCGGCTGGTGGATCGCGCTGCGTGCCATGCTGGCGCTGCTCGTTCCCGCGCTGCTTGTGAATGCGATTTTTCGCATCCTGCCGTGGTCGATGGTGATCGTCGCCGCGGCGTTTTACGTCGGCCTCGGGATTCTCTGGCTGAACTGGTCGCTCATCTACCTCGTGCGTAAGTCGCACTGGTTCCTGGTCGTGACCGCGCTGTCGCTCGGCGCGGTGTTGGTCGCGGCGAAGGTGTTGCATCTCGCGCCGATCGCTGCCAATGCGGTGGGCGTGACGGTCGCCGACGTCCTCAGTTTCGGCGCGGCGTCGTGGCAGCTTCGCCGCCTCGCGCGCGGACGCGCGGAGCCGGTGAATCCGCCGCGGCTGGTGGTCCTCGTCTACGCCACCTCCCGCTATTTCGTGTACGGGCTGTTGTTCAACGCATTTCTGTTCGCCGACCGCGTGATCGCGTGGACGACGCCGGTCGGCCGCCTCGACTTTCCGCCGTATCCGTTCTGGCTGAGCGTCCGCTACGAACTGGCGCTCGATCTCGCACTGGTGGTGGCCATCGTGATGAGCGGCATGGTGGAGGTGGCGATCGAGAAATTTTCCGAGGAGCTGATCCCGATGGAGAAGGGGATCCGGAGCGATGCCGCCGCGGATTTCATCGATGCGAATCGCGCCGCCTACCGGCGCCGCGGCTACGGACTTGCCGTCTCCGCAATCATCGCGCTCGCGGTGGCCGCGGGCGTCTTCATGGCGCTGCAGCGCGTCTCGAATCCCGTCCTGCACGAGGCGCTGATGGCGCGCGTGACGATGAGCGTCTTCGCCGCCGCCGCGATGGGGTACGTCTTCTTCATGTTCGCGGTGCGCCATCTCCTGATGCTGTTGACGACCTCGCGGGTCGACGATGCCGTGCGCAGCGTGGCCATCGCGCTCGCCGTCAACATCGCCGTCGGATTCGTCTGCAGCCGTTTCTTCAACTACGCGGCGGCGGTGGCCGGACTGGTAGCCGGCGCCGCTGTGATGACGCTCGTGGCCGGCCGCGCGGTGCGGCGGACTCTCGACGATCTCGACTATCACTATTTCGCGGCCTTCTGACATGTACTGGCTACTCGGCATCGACACGGTCTTGCGCATCGCTGCGGCGATGGCGCTGTTGTTCGTGATCGTGCCGGCGCTGGCCTGGTGGCGGCCCGCGTCGTTCGGGCGGATGGAGTGGTTCTGGTGGAACCTCGGCATCGGCCTGACGCTGTTGACGCTGGCGGGGCAGCTCTTCACGCTGCTGAACATCGCCGGCTCGCTGACGTACGCGATCCTGCTCGCCGCGATCGTGATTTTCGGACGCGCACGCAGCCGCGGCGTCGGGCCGCTGCAGTTGATCGCCGGAGGCTATCGCGCCGCCGTTCTCTTCGGGCTGAACGTCGTCGACGGCCGTCTCGATCTTCGCACGCGGCTGACGCATGCGATGCGCGAGATCGTGCATCGCGCTGCGGCACAACTGCGCGATCGATCGCTCGCCGTCTGGGCCGCGATCGCCGCGGTTGCCGCCGTCACCCGCTTCTATCGTCCCTTCGCGACGGCGAACCTCGGCTTTTCCGACACCTACGTTCACCTCTATCTGATGCGTCTTCTCGACGCCGGACGGCAGGTCGATCCGGCGTGGGGACCGTATCCGCGCGGCATGCACTTTCTGCTGCTGGCCATCGAGCGGCTGACGAACGTCGACGCCATCCTGCTGCTCAACTTCTTCGGCGCGTTCAGCGGCGTGCTGATCACGCTCTCCGTGGCCTACGCCGCGCGCCGCGTCGCGCGCAGCAACGTCGCCGCGTTGGTGGCGGGTCTGGCCTTCGCCACGATGATCGGCGGGCCGCACCAGTACTTCATCGCCGGCGGCAGCGTCTCGTCGGCCGACCGCGGCGTTGCGCGCTCGATCCTGCAGCGCTCGTACGGCGAGATGGATGCGTCGACGATGGGGGAGTTTGACGTTCTCCTCACCGCTTTTCAGCGACAGACGTCGACACTGCCGCAGGAACTCGCCATCGCGCTCCTCTTTCCCGCCGCGCTCTTTCTTTTCGACTGGCTTCGCACGCGCGACCGCTGGCGGCTGGCGGGGTTTGCCGGCTGCGCCTCGGCCATCGCTGCGATTCACTCCGGCGTCGTGGTGCCGCTGGTGCTCCTTTGCGCGGCCGTGGCGATCGCGGTGCTGGTCGAGCGAAGCGCAAGCGCGCGCGAGATCGTTCGCGCGGCACTGATCGGCGGCGGAGCGGTGGTGCTCGGATCAACCTGGATTCTCGGCTTCATCCGTTACCACAGAGCAGCGGTGAGCGCGGACAGTCATGTCGGATCCACCGCGCTCTACTACTTCCCGTTCCTCCGACCGTTCGCGAGCGGCAACGCCGAGGAACCGTCGGCGGAAATCGCGTACATGACGCTGACGCCGTTCCTGATGCTCATCGTGATCGTCGCCGTGATCCTGCTGTTGCGCGCAGCGCGTGCGCGCGACGGCGCGACGATCTGGCTCTCACTTGCAGTGATTCTCTTCACCCTGACGCACGCGGCGTCCGCGATCGGAATTCCGGAGATCGTGGAAGTGCGCCGCAACGCCACCTGGCTGGCCATGGCCGTCGCCGCGATCCTCGGCGTCGCCGTCTCCGCCATCGCCGGGCTCGTGCCGCGGCGGCGATGGGCGCCCGCCGTTCCTGCGATCGCGCTGGCCGCCTGGGCATTCACGATGCCGAATCTTTTCGGCGCCGCCATGCGTGGCAAGCTGCTCGATTACTCCGGCTACGGCGAGACCGCGCTGGCGGTGGTGAAGCTATCCCACGATTACGAGCCGTTCACCTGGACGCTCGTCACCTACGGCCAGGAGTATCCGATGGTTCTCGGCCGCGGCTTTCACGTCACCGCCGCCGATTTTCTGGAGCGCTTCGACCCGGCCGAGTCGACGCTGCCGATTCCGACGCCGCTCGTTTTCATCGCCGTGGAAAAGAAGCCGCATCGCTTTCAGATCAACACCTGGTCGGCGCGATTCGATCGGGGAGCGATCGAGGAGCGGCTGCAGACGTGGTGCACACTGTACAGAATGACGCACAAAGACATGGGCATCTGGCTGGAGGACGGCAACGTCCGCATCTACGCCATTCGCCGGCCGCCGCGCGAGATGGCGCGCCTCGCTGACGGGAGGACGCAGTGAGCGTCATGCCGCGCCTTCCGCTGAAGCGCCGCCCCAGCGTGCATGCGGCCGCGGTGGTTCCCGCGTTCAACGTGGAGAAGGAGCTCGGGTCGGTGCTGCGCGCGATGCCGCCGATCTTCACCACGATCGTCGTGGTCGACGACGCGTCGAGCGACCGCACCGGCGAGCTGGCCGACCGCTACGCGCAGCTCGATCCGCGCGTCATCGTCGTGCATCACGAAACGAATCGCGGCGTCGGCGGCGCGATGATCACCGGCTTCCGCACCGCCGTCGACGCCGGCGCCGACGTGATCGTGAAAATCGACGGCGACGGCCAGATGCCGCTCTGGCTCGTGCCGCAACTGATCGAGCCGCTCGTGCGCGGCGAAGCGGACTACGTCAAAGGCAACCGCTTCCGCGACTTCGCTGCCATCCGCGCCATGCCGATGGCCCGGCGCATCGGCAACGTCGTCCTCAGTTTTCTGGCCAAGGCCGCCACCGGCTACTGGCGCAGCTTCGATCCGACCAACGGCTTCCTGGCCATTCGCGCCGACGTCCTCTCGCAGTTGCCGCTGCACAAGATCGATCAAACGTATTTCTTCGAGATCTCGATGCTCAGCCACCTCTATCTGATCGGCGCCGTGGTGAAGGAAGTGCCGATGCCCGCGCGCTACGCCGGCGAGACTTCCAACCTCTCCATCGGCCGTGTGATGCGCCAGTTCCCCGCAAAACTGATCTGGTCCCTGATGCGCCGCATCGCGCTGCGCAACTACGTCTACGACTTCAATCTCGAATCGATCGACCTCGCCGCCGGCATTCCGCTCCTGCTCTTCGGCATCATCTTCGGCGCGGTGAAATGGATCTGGTTCGCCTCGCATCGTCTCCCGGCTCCGACCGGAACCGTCATGCTGGCCGCCTTGTCGGTGATGCTCGGAGTCCAGCTTCTGCTCTCCGCCGCACATCTCGACCTCGACAAAGTGCCGCGCGATCCGATCAACGGCGGTTCGATCGAAGTCCCGTCGCGGGAGGAATCGGATGTCGGTGCGCCGCGATGAATGAATACGCCAGTGCCTCGAATCGTATTGGTTCTCGCGCGTTCGTCACATCGAGAGTCCTTCTCCTCCGCGTTTTTTTTGCGGGGGAGAAGGTGCCGAAGGCGGATGAGGGGGCGGCACTTGCGAGATCGAGCCTCGTAAACGCCCCTCACCCGCACTTCGTGTCTCCCTCTCCCCGCAAAGAAGACGCGGGGAGAGGGACTCTCGATAGGAAAGATGTTTTGGTTGCGGCTACATCGCGCCATGCATTCCAGAAGAAGACCCGAAAGACACGACAAGCGGATCTTGATCTAGCCCGCAAGAGGTATCGCGAAATAGGAGGTTAGGAATGAAAAAAAAGTCCAGCGGTAACATTTTTCTCCAACTTGGCTTTGAGCCAGCCGAAGCAGCGGTTCTGCAGATGCGCGCCAACCTCATGGGTGATCTGCGCATCTACATCGAGAAGAACAAACTTACGCAAGCCGAGGCTGCAAAGTGTCTTGGAATCGCTCAGTCCCGTGTTTCTGACCTCGTGCGCGGCAAATGGGAAAAATTCAGCCTGGAAATGCTCATCACGCTCGAGACAAGACTCGGTCGTACTGTTCGGGTAGAGCTTGCCGCGTGATTCGCGATCGCTATCTGATGCTTAGCCGATCAGCATAACCGCGCCGCGATGAACGGACGCGCCAGCGCCTCGAATCGTTCGTAGGGGAATCGGAATCGCCGCTCGTAGTAGAGCGGCCCGGCGTGCGGACGCGATTGCACGCGCGCCGCGCTGGCCTCGCGCGAGTGCTCGCGCCACGTGGTGAGGATGCCAGGCAACAACGCAAGCCACGTTCGGCGCTGCGATCGAAAGAAGCGGACGAGCGCAGCGTTCGCGAACACCTCGCGCAATTGCAATGGACGCGACGTCCACCCGTCGCCGATCGGGCAGCAGACGCGAAAGAACGGTCCGATGCGCCGGAAGCCGGTGTAGAGCGGCACTTCGAAACATCGCGCGCCGTGCTGTTGCGCGAACGCCAGCGCGACGAGATGCGCGGCGTCGTGATCGTGATGGCCGCCTTCCCACGCCAGCGTCCAGACTTCGTCCGCGCGATCGAAACGAGCCGACAGCGACGCCAGCGCGCGGTCGAGATTCTCGATCAGCGCACCGTCCGCGATTCGATTCTCCGACCCGATGAACGCGGCCTCGAACACGCCCAGCGAGGCCAGCGCCCGGCGCGATTCGTCATCCCGCACGATCGGATTTTTCCCATCCGTGAGAAACGCGCAGGCAACCTCATCGCCGGTCGCGACTGCGCGCCGGATGCGCGGAGCGGCCGCGATCTCGTCATCCTGATGCGCGAAAACAAAGACGATTCGCATCAGAGGTGGTCCGTGTCCGCCCACATCACGCGCCAGCGTTTGGACGCGTACGGCGCAGGATGAACGAGCAGCCGGAACCAATGCGGTCCCGGCAGAAAGCCGCGCGTCAGCAGCATCCGAAATGCCGGATGCGATCGCGAGACGAGCGCTGCGATGAGCCGGCACCCTCGCGCCTTCCCCTCGGCAATCGCATCGCGCACGAGCATTCGTGCCGCGCGCGCATCGCGCCATGCAAGGTCCGCGATGGCAAACGTGTCCTGACCTTTCAACGTGGTCCGCCGCGCCACGAGGTACGCGTCGTCGCCGAAGGCGGTGACGCGATATCGCCAGTACGGATTGTCGAAAAACCGCCACCCCAGCCACTCGGCCGTCCGCGCGACCGACGCGCCATCGCGCGGCATGGCCGCGGCGATCGAGGCCATGAGGGACGCGTCCGCACGCGTCAGTTCGCGGATTCCACCTGGACGCCTCGGCGCGAGAAATGCGGGGCGAATCAGCACCGGCACCTTCGTCGCCACCGTCCAGCCTCCGCGAAGCATCGCGCCGAGGACGGACGAACGGATCTGGTAGGCGGTGGAGAGGGTGAAGTCATCGCTCGTCGCCTCCATGGCGTGCGTGACGACCTTCGTGAAAAGACCGCGGCCGCGCGCCTCGGGAGCCGTCATCGCATCGACGGCAAGTCCGCCGCGCACGATCTCGCCATCGACCCGGTAAGGCGTCGGAACGATTGCGATGTGCGTCGTCCCGGCATCGTCGACGAAACATCGCCCGTGTCCGAACTCCCAATCCCAGAATGCGGGATCGAGCTTTTCCTGATCGACGCCGCCGAAGCAGCGCGCACGAAGCGCGAGGATCGCGTCGCGGTCAGCAGGCGTCGTTTCGCGGAACATGCCTTCTAGTTTGTCCGAATTTTCACGGTGCCATGCGCGAATCGCCGCCAGGCCGTTCCGATTTCGTGATGAATCGGCGTCAGCGGCTTTCCGAAATCGCGAAAGTAGTCGTCGATGAAAATCGGCGTAATCGCAGGCAGCGCCGCGAACGCATCCATGTCGTAAAGCCGCGCGATGGCGATCACGCGCGCGGCGTCTTCCGCGTTCGTCACGTAATTGAGATGGACGAAGCGAACACGCGGATAACGCTTGCGCACCGGCGCGATGAGATGGCGCATCAGGTAATCGATGCTGTTCCATCGATCGTGCGAATCGTTCCATGGCCGAAACGTTCCATGCAGCGTTATGAGACTTTCAGAAACATCGACGTCGACGTAATGGAGGATGTCATCGGCCGCGCGGTAGCCCTGATTGGTAATGATCACGCCATCGTGTAGCTCACGTCGCAGGTTGCGCAGAAATCGCGCGAACGCGGCGTCATAGCGTTCCGCGTGCCGCGCCTTAAACACGGCCAGCGCATCGGGATGCACGCTTTCGGCCGTGGTCGTATCGAGAAAGACTCCGTCGTACCCGATGGCGCGCAATCGTGCCGCGATCGCCGCCGGCCGCTCTTCGGTATGCTCGCGCGTGGCCGGATCGTAATAGAACGCATCCGCATCATCGGCGCCAAGGCCGCCGCGAAGCGGCCGCTCATTGAGCAGACCGCGTCGTCGCGAGAGCAGCGACGACTGCCAACTGCCTGCTTTCGCCAGCGACGCGTAGAACGCGACCGCCCATTCGTACAGCGCCAACCGCGTCCCGTGCCGATGCAACGCCACCACCTGCGCCGGCGGCAGCGGATCGTGCGTCACGAGAACATCGAATCGTCCGCACCACACGAGCTGCGCCGGCGTAAGCGTGCCGCCGTAATGAAAGGCGACGCTGCCGCGCCGTTGCTCCGCATGCGCCGGAACGGCCAGGCACAGCGCGGCGGCCAAAATCGCCTCGGCGCGCCGCGCGCTCATCCAGCGATGCGCTCAGCGCGGTCGCGCAGCATCAGATCGAGCCGCACATCGCCCAGCAGCTCCTGGATTTCCGACGCCGTCTGTTGCCGCTCGTACAAATTCTTGTGGAGCGCGCGGTCGACGATCGCCCGTAGCGACGCCGGGACGATCGCCGGTAGCGGTGCCGGCTCTGCCTCCACAATCGCGGCCAGCACGTCCATGACCGTGCGGCCGGCGAACGGCTGCTTTCCCGACAACATCTCGTGCAGAACCACGCCGAGGGAGTAGATGTCTGAGCGTGTATCGATGATGTCATCGCCGCGGACCTGTTCCGGCGAAAGGTACGGCAGCGTGCCGGTCAGCGAGGTGCGGCGGCGCAGCGGATCGGTGCGGTCGCAATCGCCGAAAAGCGCGGCCACGCCGAAATCCAACACCTTGACCACACCGTCGCGGCGCAACATCACGTTCTCCGGCTTGATGTCGCGATGAACGATCCACGCCTCGTGTGCGGCGACGAGCGCGCTGGCCACTGCAAACGCGACATCGACCGCCTCGGCCGCCGTCATCGGCCCGCGGTCGAGCCGCTCGCGCAGCGTCTCGCCGTCGACATACTCCGTGGCGATGTACTGCAGCTCATCTTCGTGTCCGACGTCGAAGACGGTGACGATGTTGGGATGATTGAGCATCGACGCGCAGCGCGCCTCCCGCTCGAAACAGCGGAGCTGCCGTTCGTCAGCGTCGCGGCGCCGCAGGATCTTCAGCGCAACCTTTCGCTGCAGCATCGAATCCTCGGCCAGATACACGTCCGACGAACCGCCACTCCCAAGGCGCTGCAGGACGCGATAGCGACCAATCCTCAATATGTTCATCGACTCATCGTTGCGTGAGGCGCAAACCTATGCGCTGGCGTGCGGCCAGTTAGTGAGCTGGATCACGATCACCGCGCGAGGTGAGGCGTGGCGGCGAGTTGAAATCAACCAACGGGGTCACGCGAAAATATTGCGGATCCGCAACGCAACATCCTCCGCGCTGTTCGACGCCACTTCGTTCGCCAGAACCCGTAGCTGATCCCGCTCGATGTCAGCGAGGTGATGGACGCGACGCCGCACCACCTGCCGCGCCAGATCGAACTTGGCCCGGGAGAGACCAACGAGTCTGGGGAGATCGGCAAGGAGCTTGTCCAGCGGGCGTTCCTCGATCGTCTCGACGAACTCCGCGATCTCCGTAAAGGTCGATGCATGAGTTCCGCGCCGGATCAGAGTACTGTCGCACTCATCTCGCTCATCAAGCATGGACCAGCAGGCAAGCATGAAGCATGCCCTCGAGACTGGCCGGTCAGCGCGGCCGCCCGGTCAGCGAGACGAGGACCGCAAGATGCCCGCGCCGGTCCACGCACCGCCGGCGGTCACGCCGGAACGCGCATTGCCTGAACGCGAAGAGTTATCCAAAACACACGAGGGCCGATGCGCTCGACGCCGAATCCGGACAGTCTCCGCGTCGCTCGCGAACACCGGCAGAGCGCGACCGTCAAAAAGCTTTTCGCATGCCGCGCACTCATTGCGCCGGACATCGTACTAGGTACGCGTAATGCCGCGTTACGCACTGGAGCGAATGGCCGGGGTTTTGGCTACGTGGCGTTCGGAATGTCCGGCGATCGTCCGCCACTACCCGACCGCTAAGGTCGCGCTTCTACAGATTGGGACAAGCGGCGTCGACGCCGCAGCACGCGCGGGCCTGGCATGGGAGACGTTGAGGTTCGTGACACCGGTGAAGTTGGCGCTGTTGTTCGTCATCAGACCGCACGCGCCGGTCGTCTTGATCTTCAACGAGATCTGACAAGCGTGCTGTCCCGACGCGAACCCGGAAGGAAGCGAATCGGTGAATGCGATCCAGCATGCCACATCCTGCCTTCGCGATCACGCGCCCAGCGTGTCGCCGATATTGATGCTGCGATCGGAGGAGCAGCAAACGCGGTTTTGTATCGCCTTGAGGATGCCTCGACTTCGCCATTCCCCTGTCACATTGACAGCCCAGATTCAGATCGTGTTCTGAAGGAGAAGGATCATGAAAAGGCACCCGCTCGTCCTCGGACTTCTCATCGCGCTGCAAATCCAGATCGCCGTTCCGCTCGTGCAAGCGAAGCCGCCGGCCGGGAAACCATCACAGGGCGCATTCGTCTTGACGGCCGGCAAGGACCGGGGACACTGGATGTCACCGAAACAACTTCCGCGTAATGGCTGGCTCGCCCTGTTTGATGACGGCAAGGTCATGCGCATCGCGCGCACCAAAGTAGTGGTGCTCAAGAACGAGGGGACTGCGCCCTATGAAATGACCGAGGTAGATTCGAAGCCGGCCGGTGCACCGTTACTCTTCAACGGCGTTCCCGGCCTCAAAGTGGGGCCGGTCCATCTTCCGGAGTGGGTTCGCGACTCGGGCGATCCGTCCAACTGCGGGATCCTTCCTGGCCAGACGATCGAGATGCGCCTGGGTAAGAATCGGTATCGATTGACCTTGACGACATCGGGTCCCGGCTACAGGGACGCCCGGCTCGTCCTCGAGACGAAAGGCCGGAGACAGGTCCTTTATGCAATGAAGGGCAACGGCGACGAACCGCATTTCGAGGTTCTTGTCCTCGGCGACCTCGATGGTGACGGAAAGCTCGATCTCATCGTCACAATGAGCCCGAAGTACAGTTGGTTCCCGAAGTCGGTCCTCCTGTCTTCCGCCGCCGGTCCGGGCGAGCTGGTTCACGAGGTGGCTAGCTACGATGATTACAGTTGCTAGGTTGGCGAGGACTCCGATTTCCTGTACATCCATCTGTGCGAGTGAAGCGTAGGTCTGGCAAAACAAACATAAGGAGGGCTGTCATGCCAGCCACGTCACTCGTACCAATTCCTGCACCCGTGCTCTATTCGCTCCTCAAGGCGATCGATCCCGCCAAGGCGCTCCAAGGTAAATTCAAGGCCGAGAAAGGGGCGAAGGTAAGCGCCGGCGCAAAACGTTCCTTGACCGAGGCGCTCGAAGC
>Ga0068854_100000445_pt1 | contig 25570 bp, 25 predicted proteins | sample KBSCornC42_FD_66590 | JGI IMG/M metagenome (GOLD analysis project Ga0068854, IMG submission 66590) | Corn rhizosphere microbial communities from Kellogg Biological Station, Michigan, USA - KBS Corn C4-2 | ecosystem: Host-associated > Plants > Roots > Rhizosphere > Soil ... | reverse complement strand
TGATGATGCGCATGACGCTGATCACGGCCGGCCTGCCGCCGATCAGCGCCAGGTCCGTGGCATGCACTGCGCGCGGCGCGGTGCGGACCGTGCTGTGCGGATGCACGGGCCTTCCCGGAAGCCGCTCGTGCGGATTGGGCGCGACATTCGATCTGCCGCGGGCTGCATCGATCAGCGGAAGCGCGACTCGCCGAAGCTGCGCGAACGAGGCCGGAGAAGCGCGCTTGCCCCCGATCATCGCGTAAAGCGGCTGATCGCCCGGGCCGATTATGAAGTCCGCGTCATGCGCGTAGACGGCGTTCAGCCAATCCCCGACGTTGCTATCGACCCAGTCCCAGTCCGGATGTGGCTTGGCTAACTGGAAGACGAGCGAATTCCAGATCGCCGCCCCGGCCTGGCTCTGTGCCATCTCATCAAGCGCGCCGCCGACGGCCAGGTCGACCTCCTGCGCCTGGCGCGCCGCCGAAACCCGATCCGCCTGCTGCGCTGCCGAGCGCAAGGCAAAGCCCGCGGATATGGCGAGCCCCAGCGCCAGTACCAGCACCGGTCCCAGCACAGCAGTGATGAATCCGGCGCTAAAACGCCGCGGCTGCTGAGCGAGGCGATACAACAAAGGCATACTCTCCGTGTGTTGCAGTCGCACGGAAATGGTCAACAGATCGTAAAGGAGCGGCACCGTGGAAGACGAAAATCGGCGTCGGAAACGCCGTTCGCGGCACGGGCGAATCGCGCATGGCGGCCGTGAATGGAAGAGCCATTCGTTGGGTGGCCCACCGGCACACCTTGACCGTACCGTTGTAATCCTACGGTAGCTCTTTCGAGGCCCGGCAAACGACCAATCGCTCGGTCGTGGGCCGGCGCGCCCGCGTTATTCCTCGCCCATTCTCAAGGCAGCGATGAACGCCTCCTGCGGGATGCTCACCGATCCATATTCGCGCATCCGCTTCTTGCCCTCCTTCTGCTTGTCGAGGAGCTTGCGCTTGCGGGTGGCGTCGCCGCCATAGCATTTGGCGGTCACGTCCTTGCGCAACGCGGCAATGGTCTCGCGCGCGATGACCTTGCCGCCGATCGCCGCCTGGATCGGGATCTTGAACATGTGACGCGGGATCAGGTCCTTGAGCCGTTCGCACATGCCGCGCCCGCGCGCCTCGGCGGCGGCGCGGTGGACGATCATGCTGAGCGCGTCGACCGGCTCCTCATTGACCAGGATCTGCATCTTGACGAGGTCGCCCTCGCGATAGCCGATCTGGTGATAGTCGAAGCTAGCATAGCCGCGGCTGATCGATTTCAGCCGATCGTAGAAATCGAACACGACTTCGTTGAGCGGCAGCTCGTAGGTGAGCTGCGCGCGGCCGCCGACATAGGTCAGATTCTTCTGGATGCCGCGCCGATCCTGACAGAGCTTCAGGATCGAGCCCAGATATTCGTCGGGGACGTAGATCGTCGCCTCGATCCACGGCTCCTCGATCATCTCGATCCGGTTGGGATCCGGCATGTCGGCCGGATTGTGGAGCTCGATCGTCTGCGCATCCTCGGTCTTCGAGTGCGACAGATGGATATGATAGACGACCGACGGCGCGGTCGTGATCAGATCCAGATCATATTCGCGCATCAGCCGTTCCTGGATGATCTCCAGGTGCAACAGGCCGAGGAAGCCGCAGCGGAAACCGAAGCCCAGGGCCGCCGACGTCTCCATCTCGAAACTGAAGCTGGCGTCGTTCAGCCGCAGCTTGGAGATGCTGTCGCGAAGTTTCTCGAAATCGTTGGCGTCGGTCGGGAACAGGCCACAGAAGACGACCGGCTGGACTTCCTTAAAGCCCGGCAGCGCTTCGGCGGCAGGCTTCTTGGCGTCGGTGATCGTGTCGCCGACGCGGGTTTCGGTGATTTCCTTGATCTGCGCGGTGATGAAGCCGATCTCGCCCGGCCCAAGCTCGGTCAGTTGCTCGATCTTGGGGCGGAAGCAGCCGACGCGATCGACCAGATGCTGCGTGCCGCCCGCCATGAAGGCGATCTGCTGGCCCTTCTTGAGCACGCCCGCCATCACGCGGACCAGGATGACGACGCCGAGATAGGGATCGTACCAGCTGTCGACCAGCATCGCCTTCAACGGCGCGGTCGCGTCGCCCTTGGGCGGCGGGATCTTGGCGACAATCGCATCGAGAATCTCGTCGATGCCGATGCCCGATTTGGCCGACGCCAGCACCGCCTCGGACGCGTCGAGGCCGATCACTTCCTCGATTTCGGCGCGGACCTTTTCGGGCTCGGCGGCGGGCAGATCGATCTTGTTGATGACGGGTACGATCTCATGGTCATATTCGATCGACTGATAGACGTTGGCGAGCGTCTGCGCCTCCACGCCCTGCGCCGCGTCCACCACCAGCAGCGCGCCTTCGCATGCCGCGAGGCTGCGTGAGACTTCATACGCGAAATCGACATGGCCCGGCGTGTCCATCAGATTGAGGACATAGCCTTTCCAGTCGAGGCGCACGGTCTGCGCCTTGATGGTGATGCCGCGTTCCTTCTCGATATCCATATTGTCGAGCACCTGGGCCGACATTTCGCGGTCGGTCAGGCCGCCAGTGCGCTGGATCAGCCGATCGGCAAGCGTCGACTTGCCATGATCGATATGCGCGATGATCGAGAAGTTACGGATTCTGTCGAGGGGAGTCATATGGCGGAGCGCCTAGCAGGCGTGCGCGGTCACGCAAAGGGCAACGCCCTTTCTCGCGTCACCCCAGCGAAAGCTCGGGTCTCGCGCAGTGTTCGCTACCTTTCCTCATGAGATCCCAGCTTTCGCTGGGATGACGGTATGTTGGGCGACTTATGCTTTCTTCCCGCGGGGCTTGCCGGCCGGCTTGCCCGCAGCGGGCGCGTCGTCATAGCTGGTCGGGGCATGGGCCGTGTCGCGCTGCGCGGCAAGTTCGGCGCGGAGCGCGGCTACATCGTCACGCGCAGCGGCGGCCATCGCCTTGACCGCTTCGAACTCCTCGCGTGAGACGAAATCGAAGCCGCCGAGCCAGCCCTTGAACTTCTCTCGCGCGCCCGCCTCCGCCTCGCGGCCCGCACCCGCCATCGTCCCGGCAAAGCCGTTCATCATCTTGGCGAGGTCCTCAAAGAACCGATTTTCGCTCTGCATTTTGCGACTCCCTAGGTGTATTAGTCAGGTAGATGGGTAGCCTCTGCGGCTTTGGCAATATCAGCCTGCACGCCCGATCGCGGATCGGTTTGTCCGCAGCTCGCGGCGAGCAGGAACTCGACATTGCCTTCGGGTCCCGTGATCGGGCTCTTCTCAATGCCTTGAACGTGCCATCCCCGGCTTTCGGCCCAGGCGCGCGCTTCGGCACAGACGCGCTCGTGCACGGCAGGATCGCGAACGACCCCGCCCTTGCCGACCTCCTCGCGCCCCGCCTCGAACTGCGGCTTGATCAAAGCGACCAGGCGCGCTTCCGGTTTGGCGAAGGTGAGCGGGCAATCGAGCACCTTGGCGAGGCCGATGAAGCTTGCATCGCATACGATCAGGTCGACCGGCTCGGGAATTTCGCTTTCGGTCAGATTACGGGCATTGGTCTTTTCCAGCACCACGACGCGCGGATCCTGACGCAGTTTCCAGGCGAGCTGGTTCGTGCCGCTGTCGACCGCATAGACCTTGGCGGCGCCGCGCGTGAGCAGCACATCCGTAAAGCCTCCTGTCGAGGAGCCCACATCGATCGCGACCGCGCCCGTAACATCCCAGTGGAAATGCGCGAGCGCATGATCGAGCTTGATCCCGCCGCGCGATACCCAGGGATGGTCGCGCCCGCGCACGTCCAACACGGCATCCGGGGCCAATTGGTCGCCGGCTTTGGCGAGCTTGCGTTCGCCGACATAGACGAGCCCCGCCAGGATCAGCGCCTGCGCGCGCGTACGGCTTTCGGCGAGGCCGCGATCGACGAGTAATTGATCGGCGCGGATGCGGGCCATGCGCGCGCCATAATCTCTCTTATTCGGATGCGCACTCTTAATCTCCCTACACGGAGAGGAGGGCCTCACTTGCCAACCTGGTGCAGGCATGCAATTTCATATCACCGGATCGGTTAAGAGGGGCGCAGCACATGATCACCTGTATCCGCGAGGTGCGTAACGCCAAGGGGCTGACGCTGCAGGATGTTGCGCGGCGCTGCGATCCACCCACCACAGCGCAGACGATCGGCCGGCTCGAGACGGGAACGCGGACGGTCAGCGTCGGCTGGCTTAACCGGATTGCGCGCGCGCTCGCCGTCGAGGCGGCGGACCTGGTGCGTACGTCGGACAAAGCCACTCTTCCGGTCGTGGCTTTGCTGACGAATGATGGAACACATGTGCCCCATAAGCCGCTTACCGCCACCCCGCCCCAGCCGGAGGACGGCGCAATGGCGATCCTGGTCGAGCAGGGTGTCGGCGATTTCCGCGCGGGGGACGTGATCTGGTGCGAGCGGCTGTTGCCGGACCGGTTCGGCGGCGCCCTCAACCGCGATATATTGGTGCCGCGTGCCGGCGGACGCTTTGCATTCGGGCGAATGATCGGGCTGGAGCCGGATCGGCTGCTGCTATTGCCGCTGACAAGCGGTGCACGCCAGACGGTGATTGTGGAAGCCCCCTGGCTGGGTGTTGCGCGCCGGCTGGTGCGCGAACTCTGATTATCGGTGGGTCGCCGCAGGGGCGCGGGAACCGGGCGCGCGGCCGTCGGGCGTGATGCTGAGGTCAATCACGCAGACCATGCGATATTCGGGATGCGGCCCGCAGGCCACGCCGGCAAAGCGCAGTTCGGGCGAATAGATGATGCTGCGATGGCCCCGGTCGGGAACGCCGTCGTCGACGATCAGTTGGCGCACGACGTCGGCCGGATCGAGCGGCCCATAGGCGATTACTTCGGCGATGAACCCACCTCCGCCGTGCCGATGCGCACGGTCGGCGGGCGTGGCGCCATCTTTGCCTTCATGCCCGGTGCCTCCGACCGCTTGATCGGCGACCAGATCGGCGGCGCTTGCGGCGAACAAGGGGGTTGGAGCGACTGGGGCTAGCGGGGCCTGGCGACTTAGGAAGCCGATCGTCTCGTCAACCGCTTGCACGCCCTCCTGCGTTTCAAGGTCGACCGTGGCGCCGGGATACCGCAGCAATTTTGCGTCGAAATAGGTGCGATATTGTTTAAGGGCGGTAGCATAAGCCGCGGGATCGGTCCGCGCGGTGTTGAGCGCGACTAGAACCTGGTGCTCGAACGGCGTCTCTGCCGCGGCCGCGTTCCCGCATACGGACAGCGCCATCACTGCACCAAAGACGCCCAACCGCACTCTTATTCCGCCCACTATTCCAGATCGGTACTTACCCGAAATGATTCGGATGCCATGCCGGTAGAGGGCTTTAACAAGCGAATGGTTAATTTTGCGGAACCGCTGGAACTTATTCTGACTAAAATAGTTAAGGGGCGCCGCGATATTATGTTTTCGGTCACCTCTTTAGGTGGGGGAGCGGCGATTCTCACGACATTACAAATTAATCTTGCGTTTCCGGAACAAATGTTTCGGTGATGAATTCGTTTGTTTCTGTGATGTTGCGTTCGCGAGCTGTTCTATGCGGTGGGTCGGCCCAATCTTGGCGCTTGCTTTAATGGTGGACTTGCCGGCGACTGGTGGGTCCGCGGGCCAGGCCCTTGCGGCAATAGTCGACGATGCGGGAGGCGCCGTGCCGCGCGCGGGTAAATCCGCGCTAATCGCGGACTGCACCGAAACCGTTACCCCATCCCCTTTGTCGCCACGCCCGGCGTTGCGCCGCGCCACCTATGCCGCCAAACCGTCACGGCCGCACCGCCACCATGCGCGGCGAGGACATAAGCGGCATCATGCCCGGCATGTGCAGCGCAAGGCGGTGCACCATGTCCGCCGTTCGCATCCCGCCCGGCATCGTCACGCGCCTCGCCGCGTGGCCGTGCATCGCGTCACCTATGCAAGCCCGCTCTGCGGCCAGCGTAGCGAGATCATCAACGACATGCTCGGCTTGCCGGGCGTGACCCAGCCGCCCGTCGCGGCGGAAAGCGACACCGCTTCCCTGCCGACCTTCATCGATCTGCCGCCGGGAATCGGTGTCGGGCCGGGGCCGATCACCGTCGGGCCAACCGGCCCAGGCCCGATCTACCCCGTCGGTCCAGGCCCGATCATCGTCGGCCCGCCGGGGCCGCCCGTTACGCCCCCGGTTACGCCTCCCGTTACCTCGCCCGTGCCCGAGCTCGCAAGCTGGGCGACGATGCTGGTTGGGCTGATGCTGATCGGCGGCACCATGCGCAGGCGACGCGTAACCAGGGTGGTTCAGTAAGGATCGCAGGCGGTCGTATCACCGTCCTCGCAAGCGGCAACACGCCGCCGCCACTCGGCGCGCCGGCGTTCATAGTCTGCCGCGGCCTCGCGATACCGTGCAAATTTGGCGGCATCGGCGGCATTGCGCCGGTCGACCGAGCGCTGGATGCTGCGATTGAGACTTTCGGTCTGTTTGCGGTCCGCGCGATGGACATCGTCCTCGGCCGTCTGCGCAAAGGCTGCGGCGGGCAGGAGCCCGAGCGTCAGAGCCAGGAATAAGCGCATTGCCCGGCACTTAGCCCGCGCCGACTTGCGCGATGCTGAACGGTTAAGCGGGCTGCGGGGCGCTTTCGGCGGGCGCGGTGCCGGCGAACCGCGCGAGGTCGAGAATGCCCGCACGCTTGGCCACGATGGTCGGGACCAGCGCCTGCCCGGCCACATTGATCGCGGTTCGGCCCATGTCGAGGATAGGGTCGATCGCGAGCAGCAGGCCCGCGCCCTCGAGCGGCAGGCCGAGCGTCGATAATGTGAGCGTCAACATCACCACCGCGCCGGTCAGGCCCGCCGTCGCGGCCGAGCCGATCACCGACACGAACACGATCAGCCCATAATCGGCAAGATGGAGCGGGAGACCGTAAAATTGCGCGACGAAGATCGCCGACACCGCAGGATAGATCGCCGCGCAGCCATCCATCTTGGTCGTCGCCGCCAGTGGGACCGCAAATGCGGTATAAGCGCGGGGCACGCCGAGCGCGCGCTCTGTCACATCCTCGGTTACCGGCAAGGTGCCGACCGAAGACCGCGAGACGAAGCCGAGCTGGATAGCCGGCCAGGCCGAGGCGAAGAAGCGCCAGGGGTTGAGGCCGTTGGCCGCGAGCAACGTGGGGTAGACCACCAGCAACACGATCGCGAGGCCAAGATAGACGGCGCCCGCAAATGCCCCGAGCACGGACAGGGTGCTCCAGCCGTAACGCACTACCGCATCGCCGATCAGTCCAGCGGTGCCGATCGGTGTGAGACGGATCACCCAGTGGAGCAGCCGGCGAAAGACTGCGAGTGCCGAGGCGTTGAACGCCAGGAAGGTCTCACCGGCGGCACCTACACGCACCGCGGCCGCGCCGATCGCGATTCCCGCGACGATGATCTGCAATACGTTGAACGAAAGCGATGTCGTCGCGGCGCCGTCTTCGATCGTCGTCGATGCCGTCAGGCCGAAGACGTTGACCGGGATCAGCCCCTTGAGGAAATCGAGCCAGGTGCCGCGCGTGGCCGGCAAGGTCGCGCTGCCGGGATCGAGCCCGGCATGGAGGCCAGGCTGGATCAGCAGCCCGAGAGCGATACCGATCGAAACCGCGATCAGCGCGGTCAGCGCAAACCACAGCAAGGTCTGCCAGACCAGCTTGGCCGCATTCTCAAGGTCCCGCAGCGCCGCTATCGAACTCACGATCGCGGTAAAGACCAAAGGCGGCACCAGCGCTTTCAGCAATTGGACGAAGATCTGGCCAACCGTGTGCAGCGTCAACGCAAACGCCGAATCCGCCCCCCCGATCGCGCGTGCGCCAAAACCCAGGCCAAGCCCGACCGCCATGCCGCTAAGCACTTGAATACCGAAGGACGGGAAACGGCGCCGGGACGTGGATCTGGTCATAGGCCAGACGTGGTATCACCGCTTCGACCAACCAACATAGCTTTTCTGCGGGCCCGGCAAGGGTATGTCGCCCCCGGGCGAGGCAATCAGATCAGCGACACGCCGTCGACATCGACCAGGTCGGACCCGACATAGGTGCCGATCAGCCTCACGCGCTTTTCGACCTCGTCGATCGGCGTTCGCCGCAGATCGAGTGCGAAGCGGCCGCCCGCATCCCGACGCAGATAGAAGCTGCCGCCGTCGCGCAGCAGCAGGCCGGTTTCGTCGACCCGATGACCAATTTGCATGAACGGAACTCTAGCGGCTGACACGCCCGGACGCCATTGCGAAGCGCGCATCGAGCTCCTCATTGCACGCAGTGTTGCAGCGCGGCGACACCGGTAGCCGTTCCGGCAGGCGCCACCATTCTCCCTCTCGGCGCGACCGGCGGAATGAGGTGGCGCCAAGCGACATCCCGCCACTCGATCGGTCGACCGATCAGCTTTCCTTTTTCTCGCCGCGCGGCGTCACCCCTGCTATATTTAGGTCGTGCCGGCCTGCGCAGGCAAAGCGGCCTTACCGCCGGGAAGCATTCACGCTCGCTCCAGGTCCATCGGCGGGGAATAATTGTTTTTATTTGCGAATTTCGTTATCATATGCGAAAAACGCAAATGGGGAGAGAATCGGGATGAAAGACAGAATTGCGGCCGTCTTCGCGGCTGCGGCGGTGTTGTTGATGGCGCCCCCTGCGGTCGCCCAGGCAGGCTATACGGACCCCGCGGGCTCTGGCGTCGTCGTCGCGGCGGTGAGCTGGCTCCAGGGAACATTGATGGGAACGGTCGCAACCGTTGCCGCGGTGATCGCAGTTGCGTGCGTCGGCTTCATGATGCTTACCGGGCGCATCAACTGGCGCTACGGGGCGACCGTCATCCTTGGCTGCTTCATATTGTTCGGCGCGGCCAGCATCGTCGCCGGCATCCACTCGACCGCGACGCTTGGCCAATAGGCGATGGCAACGCTCGAGCGTGACACGCTGTTCGTGGCGTTGACCAGGCCGCAAATGTTCGGCGGCGTCACCTACAGCTTCTTCGTGGCCAATATGGTGCTGGCCACCGAATTATTCTTGATCTTCCGCTCGGCCTGGGGGCTGGCGGCTGCCGTCGTGATGCACGTCACGGGCGCCTTGTTGTGCCTCAACGAACCCCGTTTTTTCGATCTTTGGCTGGCGCGCGTCTCCAACTGCCCCCGGGTACGCAATTATCGGATATGGGGATGCAACTCCTACCGCGCCTGATCTCCGATCCGCGGATGGCCGCGCGGGAGCAGCCTGCGGGGAAGCAGCTGCCCTACGCGCGCCACGTCGACGATTTCACGATCGAGACACGCGATGGCCTGCTCATGCAGTTCATCCAGATGCGCGGCCTGCTGTTCGAGACCGCCGACACCGACGAGCTCAATTATCGCAAGCGGCTGCGCGAAGGCGTGCTCCAGGCGATCGGGACGTCGCGCTTCGCCATCTATCATCATGTGCTGCGCCGGGAGGCCGACGTCGAGCTGGCGGCCGAATTTCCCGATGACTTTTCGCGCCAGCTCGATGCGGCCTGGAAAAGCCGGGTGGGCGCGCGCAAACTCTATGTGAACGAGCTGTTCCTGACGTTGGTCCGCCGCCCGCTGCAGGGGCGTCTCGGCACGATGGACAAGCTTCGCCGACGACTCGGCCTGCGCGCCGAACCGATCGAGACGTCGCGCTATGAGTTCCAGCAACTCAAGCAGGCGAGCGATGCACTGATGGCCGCGCTCGCGAGCTACGAACCGCGCCAGCTCAGCGTCTACGATACGCCGCACGGCCCCTGTTCCGAGCCGCTGGAATTCCTGTCCTATCTCTACAATGGCGAGATGCGCCCGAACCGGTTGCCGGCGCAGGATCTGGGCGATTATCTCCCCTACCGGCGCGTCAGCTTCGGACAGGACGCGGTCGAACTGGGTCCCGCCGGCGCGAGCCCACGGTCCTTCGTCGGGATCGTCTCGATCAAGGATTATCCCGGTCAGACGACGCCGGGCATGCTCGACGACCTGTTGCGCCTCCCGTTCGAGATCACGATCTCGCAATCCTTCGGCTTCGTGGATCGCCAGGCGGCGCTGTCGCGTATGAACCTGGCGCTGCGTCGGATGCGATCCGCCGAGGACGAGGCGGTCAGCCTTCGTGGCGAACTGGCGAATGCCAAGGACGAGGTTGCAGCCGGCCGAGCTGCCTTCGGCGAACATCATCTGACGATCGCGGTCAGGGGCGGTTCGCCCGAGCAGATCAACGAAGGCGTCGCCGAGGTTCAGGCGGCGCTCGCCGATCTCGGCATCCTTTCGGTGCGCGAGGATGTCGCGCTCGAGCCGGCCTTCTGGGCGCAATTCCCCGGCAACTTCAAATTCGCCGCGCGCCGCGGGCTGGTGTCGACGGCCAATTTCGCGTGCCTCGCCAGTTGCCACAATTTTTCGCTCGGCCGGCCCAGCGGCAATCATTGGGGCGAGGCCGTCTCGCTGCTCGAGACGACCGCGGCCGGACCCTATTTCTTCAATTTCCACCAGGGCGACCTCGGCAATTTCACCGTGATCGGCCCGTCGGGCACCGGCAAGACCGTGATCCTGAATTTCCTGCTCGCCCAGGCGCGCAAATTTCGCCCGCGCATCGTCTTCTTCGACAAAGATCGCGGCTCGGAGCTTTTCATCCGGGCGATAGGCGGGCGTTACGACGTGCTGCGTCCCGGCGCGCCGGCGGGGCTGAATCCGCTCCAGCTTCCCCCCACGCCGGTAAATCGCCAGTTTCTGGTCAACTGGCTGAGCATGCTGGCGGGTGGCACAAACGGCGAAGAGCTTGCGCTGATCCGCGATGCGGTCGACGCCAATTTCGATCAGCCGCCCGAACATCAGCGCCTGCGCCACATTGTCGAGCTGTTCCGGGGCGGACGCCGCCCGCAAGGCGACGATCTGTGGTCGAGGCTTCGCCCCTGGTGGGGAGAGGGCGAACGCGCCTGGCTGTTCGACAACCCCCAGGACCTGATCGACACGAAAGCCGAAGCGGTAGGGTTCGACATGACCTTATTGCTCGACGATCCGGTCAGCCGCACGCCGGCGATGATGTACCTGTTCCACCGGGTCGAGGAACGGCTGGACGGCAGCCCCGCGATCATCGTCGTCGACGAAGGATGGAAGGCGCTCGACGACGACGTCTTCGTCGGCAAGATCAAGGATTGGGAAAAGACCATCCGCAAGCGCAACGGCCTGGTCGGGTTCGCGACGCAGAGCGCGCAGGATGCGCTCGAAAGCCGGATCGCGAGCGCGGTGATCGAACAGTCGGCGACCCAGATATTCCTTCCCAATCCGAAGGCCCGCGCTGCCGATTATATGGAAGGTTTCGGCCTGACCGAACATGAGCTGGATCTGGTGCGCACCTTGCCCGACTCGGCGCATTGCTTCCTGATCAAGCATGGATCGGACAGCGTCGTGGTCCGCCTCGACCTGAGCGGTGAGAAGGAATTGCTGACCGTGCTTTCCGGCCGCGAACGCACCGTCAGGCTGCTCGATCAGATCCGGCTGGAAGCCGGCGACGATCCCGCCGTCTGGCTGCCGCGCCTGCTGGAACTCGCATGAGCCCGTCCTGCTCCGCCCCGACCGAGCCGTTCGGTTTCATCGGATCGATCAGCGCGTCGATCGATTGCCAGGCCGACAATTTCAGCTCGGGTGCGTTTGCCGCGCTCGCTTCGCCGGGCTCGAGCCTTTCGCTGGTCCTGAGCGGGGTGCTCACCATTTTCGTCGCGCTCGTCGGCTATAACATGTTGATGGGCCGCGGGCTCGACATCCGCAGCGGCACGATGGCGATGGTTAAGGTCGGCGCGGTCATGGGGCTGGCGACCAGCTGGCCCATCTATCACACACTAGTGTACGACGTGGCTACGCAGGCGCCCGGTCAGATCGTGGCGGAAATTGGCCGTCCTTCTGCTCTTGCCGGAAGCGACGGCACGCTGATCCAGCGGCTGGATCTCACGGATCTCGCGCTCCAGCAATTGATCGTCCTCGGTCCGGGCGAGCCGCGAGTCCAACCGGCCACGTTCACCTCACCCGTCGCCACCGCGGCCTTCAACGCGCAGGCGCTGGGAGGCGCGAGGGTCCTTTACCTCCTGTCGGCGCTGCTCGGCATCGTGAGCGTCCGCATTGTCGCGGCGCTGATGCTCGCGCTCGGCCCCTATTTCATCGCTTTCCTGCTGTTCGAAAATACGCGCAGCCTGCTGGAAGGCTGGGTCCGCGTGATCGCGGGCGCCACGATCGGTGCGATCGGCGTCGCGGTGGTGCTGGCCTTCGAACTCTCCGTGCTGGAACCGTGGCTTTCGACCGTTCTTGCGCACCGGAACGGCGGCGAGGCTCTTCCCGCCGCGCCTACCGAATTGCTGGTCATTACCGCCTTGTTCGCGCTGGTTATCGTAGCCATCCTGGCGGCGTCCGCGCGCCTTGCCGCCGCGTTCAGGCTGGCCTCCTGGCGCGGTGGGCTGCCCTTCCGCCTGAAGGATCCGGGCGTCGCCGGGGCAGGCAGCATCATCGGCGCGCGCGATCGCGAATTGGCCGAGCTGCCGAGCCGCGCGACCGCGACCGCCAATGCGATCGCCTCGCTCCACCAGCGCGAGGCGATCGGGCGCGAACTGGCAAGCCGCAATCGTGCGCATTTCGCGCTTCGGCCGGGCGGAACGAGTGAGAAACCCGCGGAGACAGGTCTCCCTGCTTTGCCGACCGGCCGGGCCTTCCCCCGGCGCGGAAGAGGCCGCGGGTCGGCGAGCGCCCAGCGACGGGACAGGAAGCTATGAACGAACAAGGCCGAAAGCGGCTCGACGCTTATTACGAGGATGCCGCGAGCTGGAATTCCGACCGGCTCGAAGCGGTCAACGGCTCGCGCCGTATCGCCTGGATCGTAGCCTCCGTCGCGGGCGCGATCGCTCTGCTGGAGGCGGGCGCGTTGCTGCTGCTGACCCCGCTCAAGACGGTCGAGCCTTATACTTTGCTGGTCGACAAGACGACCGGCTATGTCCAGCCGCTCAAGCCGCTTGACCCCGCGGCCGCCGCGCCCGACGCAGCGCTGACCCAATCCTATCTCGTTCAATATGTCATCGCGCGAGAGAGCTTCGACTACGCGACCGTCCGTAATAATTATCGGCGCGTCGCGCTCTTCTCGGCGGGGATCGCGAGAAGCGGATATCTGGCGACGATGCAGCCCTCCAATCCGCAAAATCCGCTCACCCTCTATCCGCGCGGAACCGAGGTGGAGACGCGCGTGAAGAGCGTTTCTCCGGTCGGCCCCGACGCGGCGCTGGTCCGCTTCGATACCGTGAAAAGCGGGCCTAACGGCGGCGCCGAGCCCGCCAGGGCCTGGGTCGCGCTCGTCCGCTACCGCTATTCCAACGCGCCGATGACGCTGGAAGACCGGTTCGTGAATCCGCTCGGCTTCCAGATTTTCGAATATCGGCGTGATCCGGAGACGATCGCACCCGCGCAACCCGCCGGTCAGCCTGCCTACCCCCAGGCGTCCGCTTCCGCCGCTTCGCAGCTTTCGGGCATCGCGTCGCCAGGCCCGTCGCCGATGTCCGGGCGGGCACAGTGAAATCCGGGCTCGGCTTGCTGCTGGCAATATTCGCGGGCACCGCGGCTCTGGGGGACGTTCGGCCACATGCCTCGGGACGCGATCCCCGGCTGAAGACGATCACCTACGATGCAGGGCAGGTCGTCCAGCTCCAGGGCACGCCCGGATATCAGACGACGATTCTGCTTTCGCCCGGCGAGCAAATCCAGAACGTCTCGGTCGGCGACAGCAGCCTGTGGCAGGTTAGTGTCGACAAGGCCGGCGACCATCTGTTCCTCAAGCCGAACCAGGCGGGGGCGCCCACCAACATGACGGTGATCACCAACGTCCGCATTTATAACTTCGAACTGGTCTCGCTGTCTTTTCCCACCCCGGAGATGGCCTATGTGGTCCAGTTCGATTACCCGTCCGCGATAGTGCCGGGTGCCAACGCCACGGATCTGGCCGCTGCCCGGCGTGCGAGCCATTATCGGATCGGTGGCGATCCCGTGCTGCGCCCCAGTTCGGTGTCGGACGATGGCGAACGGACCTATGTCAGCTGGCCGGCCGACCGGCCCATTCCCGCGACCTTCCAGATCGGCGACGACGGAACCGAGCGGCTCGCCAATGGCGGCATGCGCGGTGACGAGTTCGTCATCGACGGCGTGACCGCCAAGCTCGTCTTCCGCATCGACGGCAAGATCGCTTTCGCACTCCGCCTTCCGACGGAGGCCCGGCCTTGAGGCGGAAGTCCGCCACCGCAGCCCCCGCCGCTTCCGACGCGGCGGACGACGGCGGCATGCGCCCGGTCGTGCGGCTGCCGCGCAGCGGGCCGTCCGGCGTCATTCTCGCACTCTGTGCGCTGGCGGCTGCTATCGTCCTCTTCACGGTGTTGGAAATGCGCCGGACGGCGCGGGTCGAGCCGGCGGTCAGGCCACAGGCAGCCGATGCGGGTTATGCCCTCAACGCGCCGCCCCCGCTTCAGATTCCGCCCGAACCCACGCCCGTCGCCCCTTTGACCGAAGCGCCGGCGCAGGTCGCTCCCCCCAACGCGATGCAGCTTCATTATTATGGAGGGCCTCCGGCTCCGCTGGCCGCCGCGCCGCCGCCTGTTTATGCCCCCCCACCGCAACCGATTGCGGCGCTCCCGCCCAACCGCAACTCCTCGGCCGTGGCGCTGGTAATCGACACGACCAGCGGAAGCGCCGGTGCGGTCGTCGCCGCCCCTACGGGCGGGGCGCAGACGGCGCTGCCGGGCGCGACGGTGGCGGCAACCGCCCGCGTCCGATCGGGGATGCTCGCGAACCGGGCCAATACGGTACAGCAAGGCACACTTATCCCCGCGGTGCTGGAAACCGCGTTCGATTCGACGCGTCCTGGCTTCGCGCGGGCGATCGTTTCACGCGACGTGCGCGGTTTCGACGGGTCCAAGATATTGATACCGCGCGGCAGTCGCCTCGTCGGACAATATCAGTCCGACGCCGGCATCGGCCAGAAGCGCGCGGTGATAAACTGGACGCGGCTCGTCCGCCCCGACGGCGCCGTCATTGCCATCGAATCCCCCGCAGTCGATCCGGTCGGCCGCGGCGGGGTGCGCGCCAGCGTCAACAACCATATCCCGGAGCGTCTGTTCGACGCTTTGCTCCAGTCGACCTTCCAGATCGGCAGCGCGCTCGCGATGCGCGCCACCACCAACTCGGTGGTCGTTGCCCTGCCCGATTCGGTGCAGAGCGCCGGACCGCAGGTCGGGCCGGCGACGGTGGTACCCACGCTCAAGGTGCCGGCCGCAACCAGCATCAGCATCTTCGTCGTGCGCGACCTGGAATTCGACGGCGAGACACAGCGATGAATGCGGCCGCGCCGGCAGCGGCGCCCGGCGTCTATCTGCGGTCCTGCCTGGCGCCGCTGGCGGACCATCTCGCCCGGCCAGAGGTAACCGACATTTACGTGAATCAGCCCGGCGAGCTGTGGCTGGAACTATTGGGCGGCGGGATCGAACGGCATCAGGCCCCGAATCTCACCGAGGCGACCCTGGCCCGCCTCGCGCGGCAGCTCGCGGCGCTGACGCACCAGGGGATCAGTCGCGAGCATCCCCTGATGTCCGCGGTGTTGCCGGATGGATCGCGCGTCCAGCTGGTCCTCCCCCCGGCGACGCGCGATCACCTCGCCTTGGCGATCCGCAAGCAGGTGGCGCCACGGCTCAGCCTGAGCGATTATGCAGCCAACGGCGCCTTCGCGGAGACCAGCCGGAACGCGCTGGATCTCGCTGGGGATGCGGGCGAGCAATATCAGGAAATTACCACCGACGACAACCTCGCAGCTATGCTTGCGCAGGCAGTGCGGTCGCGCAAAAACATCCTGATCTCCGGCGGGACGTCGACCGGCAAGACCACTTTCCTGAACGCGCTGCTCCGCGAAATACCGCTCGAAGAGCGGCTGATCCTGATCGAAGACACGCCGGAGCTTGCGGTGGAGCAGCCCAACCATGTCGGGCTGGTCGCGGTGCGCGGCGAGCTTGGTGAGGCGCGCGTCACCGCCAACGACCTCGTCACCGCATCGCTTCGGATGCGGCCCGATCGGATCATCCTGGGCGAACTGCGCGGCAGCGAGGCTTTCGCGTTCCTGCGCGCGATAAATTCAGGCCATCCCGGCGCGATGACCACAATCCATGCGGACACGCCGGAAGCGGCGGTCGAGCAGCTCGTGCTGCTCGTGCTACAGGCCGGCACCGGGCTCAGCCGCGCCGATATCCGCCATTATATCACCCAGACGATCGACCTGTTCGTGCAGCTCCGGCGCGGGCCCAGGGGGCGCTGCATCGACCGGGTAACCTCGCGCGCCCGCAACCGGGAGCCGGATGCTTCCGCATCCAAGGTTTGAATGCATCATCTGATGCGGTACCGGCCCGCATCCGGCTCCCGATGATACGCCTCGGAGAGCCGGTGGGGGTGCGGGCCGGTACCGCGCTGGTTCGGCTATGCCGAGCCAGACTTCGAATCCTGAGCCGAGGCGCCAACCCTGATCGGCACGCTAGTTACGCCATCGGCAAACGCTCGGACATCGTCGCCGACCGCCGCAGTCGGGGCTATTCTGCCCTCACCGCCGATCTGCCTCCTTGCCAAGCGTGGGTACCAGAACGACAAACTAATTTCAAGGGTGAATCGTATTTTTATATCAGAAAGCCGCATACGCTGCGGGAAGGGGATGATCCACAGCAGATCGGCTTAAAAGCTCCCTTTCCTTCAAGAATAGGCACGTTACACAAAAAGCTTCGCGCGCGGGGGCGCCGGGGGAGGATGGATGGGCCGAACGATCTTGTTGTGCCTGGCGGCTTTTGCAGGCCTGGCAGAGCCCGCTTTTGCGCAGTCCCAGCCCGCGCCGCCCGCCGCCACGACCGAGAATGCGGTTCAGGCTGCCTGGGCCGCCGCGCGCCAGACCGCGATCCTGGGGCCGGCAAAAATCAAGCTGCTCGACCAAGGGATGCTCGCCATCCCGGCGGGCGACGTTTTCATCCCCGCTGCCGAAGCCAATCGGATCATGGAGGCGATGGGCAACTCCTCCTCTCAATCGCGCTTCGGCCTGATCGTGAGCCGCAAGGATCAGGATCTTTGGATGGTCGATGTCGGTTGGATCAAGGAAGGTTATGTTCGCGACGGCGATGCCAAGGATTGGAAGCCCGACGCGCTGCTGTCCACGCTGAAGGACAATACCGAGCAGGATAATACGGGCCGCCAGGCGCGGGGCCTTCCCGCGCTGGATATATTGGGCTGGGCGCAAGCGCCGGTCTATGATGCCGCGGCCCACCGGCTTGTATGGTCGATGCGACTGAAAGAGCGCGGAGCGCCCGAGAATCTGCCCCAGGTGATCAACTACAATACTTACGCACTGGGCCGCGACGGCTATTTCAGCCTCGACCTCATCACCGACTCGGCGCATCTCGCCGCCGACCGCGGCGTCGCCTCGCAATTGCTGGGCACGCTGAATTTCGTTCCGGGCAAACGCTATCAGGACTTCAATCAATCGACCGACAAGGTCGCCGCTTACGGCCTGGCCGCGCTGGTCGGCGTGGTCGCGGTCAAGAAGCTTGGATTGCTGGCAATGGCAGGCGTGTTCCTGCTCAAGGTCTGGAAACTGGGATTGATTGCCATTGCGGGCGCGGCCGCCGGCGTGCGTAAATTCTTCGGTCGTAAGAATGCGGACGAGGATATGACCGCCTGATGGGGAGCCTGCTCGCTTTACTGTTCGGCGCGCTCAAGCTGGGCAAGGCTGGCGGCACGCTGATCACGATGCTGATCTCGCTCGGCATCTACAGCATGATCTTCGGCTGGCGTTTCGCGCTCGGCTTCATCGGCCTGCTCTTCGTGCACGAAATGGGGCATTTCATCGCCGCCCGGCAGCGCGCGCTGCCGGTCAGCGCGCCTACCTTCATCCCCTTCGTCGGCGCCTGGATCGAACTCAAGGATCAGCCGATGGACGTCGAGACCGAGGCTTATGTCGCGTCCGCCGGACCCTTCGTCGGCACGATCGCGGCGACTTTGGTTTATTTCTGGGGCAGCTACACCGACAGCGCGCTCCTGTTAGCGATTGCGTATTCGGGTTTCTTCCTCAACTTCTTCAACCTCATCCCGCTACCCCCGCTGGACGGAGGCCGGATGACCGCGATCCTGTCGCCGCGCATCTGGTTCGTTGGCGCTCCGCTGATGGTGGGGATGATGTTCTACAGCCCAAGCCCGTTGCTGATTCTGATCACGATCGCAGCCCTACCGGCGCTCAAGAAGGCCTGGCATTACGACCCGGCCGACCCGGACAACCAGGCTTATTATGCCGTCCCGACATCGCTGCGCGTCGAATATGGCATTTTCTATCTGGGTCTCGCCGCATTCCTTGCGGTGATGACGCACGCGGTTCACGGGATGATTCAGGCGCCGACCGGCTAAAGGGGGGAAGAATGGACAGCGAGATAACGCAAGCACCGGAGCTGGCTCAGGTGGACGAGAATTTCGCGCGTGCGGTGCCAGCCGCGATCCTGGCCGCTATTTTGGGCGCGATAATCTGGGCGGCCGTCGGCTATTTCAGCGGGATGAGCCTGGGCCTGATCGCCATCCTGGTCGGGGCGATGGTCGGCTATGCGGTCCGCCGCGCCGGCAAAGGCACGGATCGTAAATTCGGATATCTCGGCAGCGCCGCCGCGGCGTTCGGATGGGCGCTCGGCACCTGGCTGTGCGACATCGGCTTGCTCGCGAAGGAAGTGGGCCGACCGATCCTCGACGTATTCGCCAGCATCGGACTCACCAACAGCGTCGCCTTCGCGTTTCGCGCGGCGGACGTAATGGACCTGCTGTTTCTCGCGGTTGCCGTGTACGAAGGCTACCGGTTCGCGCTCCGCCACCGAACGACCAGCTGATCGCCGGGCTTCTGTCCGCAGCCCGCAACGCGTGCAGGCATATGGTGGGCGGTGACGGGCTCGAACCGCCGACCCTCTCGGTGTAAACGAGATGCTCTACCAACTGAGCTAACCGCCCGACGGCCCCGCGATAGTCGCGAAGCTTGGATGCTTCAACCGCGGCGTTTGCCGTACAGACACAAAATCGGGCTTCGATCGCGCTATTGGCCGCCTTGTCCGCCGGAAGTGTCGCGAATTAGTGCCCGACCGCACCGAGCGCGGCATCGATTGAATCGGCATAGGAATCGCCGAACAGCCGCAGATGCACCAGCAATGGCCAGAGGCGGTACACCGGCTGGCGGTGTTGCCAGCCGGCATCCAGCGTGAGCGCATCGAAGAAAGATCGTGAGGGCCGATCGAACAGGCAGAGCATGGCGAGGTCCACCTCGCGGTCGCCATGATAGCAGGCTGGATCGATCAACGCGGCGACGCGATCGCCCGCCACCAGCACATTCCCGTCCCACAGGTCACCGTGCAACAGCGAGGCCGCCGGACGCCGCGGCAGATGGTCGTGCAGCCCGCTGGCAAGCCGCTCGATGCGGCGTGCAAACCCGTGAGGGATGAACGGCAGGTGGCAAAGCAGCCGCCGCTCCGCCCAGAAGCTCGGCCAATCCGGCGACGGACAATTCTCGATCGCAATCGTTCCGAAGGCATGATCGATCGGCCAGCCATATTCTGTACCCGACGCGGCGTGCAGCCGCGCGAGGCTCCGTGCCAGATCGGGCCAGGCCGCGCTGACCGGCGCGTTCCCCGCCACATCGTCCATCAGCAGCCATTCGCCCTCGGCTGCGAGCACGTCCGGTGCTGCCACGCCCGCCGCGCGGATCGCACGCAGCATGTCCGCCTCCCCTGAAGCGGTAGGCGCGCGTTTCGCGATCAACGTGGCACCGTCGGGAAGCGTCAGTCGAAACACCGCTGAAAGATCGCCGCCCGAAAGCGGCCGCACCGCCGCGACCGGACGGCCAATCAGTCGCTCGGCGACGTCAGCGGCGCTCACGTGCCAGTCGCGCGACCAGCGCCGAAGCCGCGCGGTCGACCTGATCCCACGTCTTCTCGAACCCGTCGTCAGATCCGTAATACGGGTCCGCGACCGGCTGCCCCTCCATGCCCTCGACGAGATCGAGCAGCAGGCCGATCTGCGCCGTGGTGTCAGCTGGTTTCATGCGGTGAAGTGCTGCCAGATTATCGAGGTCGAGCGCCAGGATGTGATGGAAGCGGCGGAAATCCGCAGGTTCGACCTGCCGCCCGCGATAACGCGAAATGTCGGCGCCATGGCGCAGCGCGGTCCGCTGCGCACGTCGGTCGGGCGGCTCGCCGACATGCCAATTTCCGGTGCCAGCAGAATCAACCTGGACGTCGATTCCCGCATCAGCCGCCCGCGCGCGGAACGCCGCCTCCGCCAGCGGGGAGCGGCAAATATTGCCAAGGCAAACGAACAAGACCCCTCGCCCACTCATGCCGCATCCTCGCCCAGAATGCTGCGGGCCACCGCCTCGGCGACCTTGATCCCGTCGATTGCCGCGGAAAGGATCCCGCCGGCATAGCCCGCGCCCTCACCCGCCGGGAACAAGGCGCGCGTGTTGAGGCTCTGGAAATCCGCTCCGCGCGTGATCCGGATCGGCGAGGATGTGCGCGTCTCGACCCCGGTCAACATCGCGTCGGGATGATCATAGCCCGCAATCTGGCGCCCGAAGACGGGCAAGGCCTCGCGGATCGCCTCCACGGCGAACGGCGGCAGACATGATGCGAGGTCGGTCAACTTGACGCCAGGCTTATAGGAGGGCTCGACTTCGCCCAGCGCGTCCGACGCGCGGCCGGCGAGGAAATCACCGATCCGCTGGCCGGGCGCCGAATAATCGCCGCCGCCCGCCTCGAAAGCGAGCGATTCCCATTTCCGCTGGAAGGCGATGCCGGCGAGCGGATCGCCGGGATAATCGCGATCGGGGTCGATCCCCACCACCAGCCCCGAATTGGCGTTGAATTCGGCGCGCGAATATTGGCTCATGCCGTTGGTCACGACCCGGCCCGGCTCGGATGCCGCGGCGACTACACGCCCGCCCGGGCACATACAGAAACTGTAGACGGTGCGCCCGTTCGAACAATGGTGCGACAAGGTGTATGCTGCCGCGCCCAGATCGGGATGCTTGGCGCAGGCGCCGAACCGGGCGCGGTCGATCCACGATTGCGGATGCTCGATCCGCACGCCGATCGAGAAGGGCTTGGGCTCGATATGCACGCCCCGGTCGTGGAGTATCTCGAACGTGTCGCGCGCGCTGTGGCCGATCGCCAGAACAACCTGCGAGGCTTCCAGCACTTCGCCTGTCTGCAGGACGAGCCCGGTCACCCGGCGAATGCCGTCCTGGCCGATTTCGACGACGAGATCGTCGACCCGGTGCTGCCAGCGATATTCCCCGCCGAGCGCCTCGATCGTGGCGCGCATATGCTCGACCATCGACACTAGGCGGAAGGTGCCGATATGGGGGTGCGCCTCGGTCAGGATTTCGGGTGGCGCGCCGGCGGCGACGAATTCGGTCAGCACCTTGCGGCCGAGGAAGCGCGGATCCTTGACCTGGCTCCACAATTTGCCGTCGGAAAAGGTTCCCGCGCCGCCCTCACCGAACTGGACGTTGGATTCCGGATTGAGCTCGCGCCGCCGCCATAGGCCCCACGTATCCTTGGTGCGCTCGCGCACCATTTTGCCGCGGTCGAGGATGATCGGGCGGAACCCCATCTGCGCGAGCAGCAGGCCCGCGAACAGGCCGCACGGCCCCGCGCCGACCACGATCGGACGGGGCCCCTTGAAACCTCCAGGCGCGCGGGCAACGAAGCGATAGCGCGTGTCGGGGGTTTCCCGCACATGCGGATCGTCCGCGAAACGCTCGAGAATGGCCTGCTCGCCCTCGATCGCGACATCGACCGAATAGACCATCAGGATGGCCGATTTGCGCCGGGCGTCGTTCGCGCGCCGGGCGAGCGTGAAATCGAATGCTACATCCTGCTCGAGCCCCAAGCGCACGGCCACGGCATCGCGCAACGCATCGGTGGGATGGCCAAGAGGCAGTTTGAGATCGGTGATGCGGATCATCGGCCCCGCCTGTAAAGTCCCAGCCCATCACCGGCAACGGCCGTCATTAAAGCGCCCAGATTCGGGCCGAGAAGACCCCCGCTTTCGGTGCGGGATAAGCTCCGCGATGGCGTTTTGCGGGCATGCGGGTCTGTTTCCTTTTCAACCATGATCAGGTGCATCAGGTCGCGCACAGCCTGCCGATCGCGCTGGCGCTCGCCGATCGCGCGCCCGAGGTCGAGGTCATCCTCGCACCCACCAACCCGCGCATTCAAAAGGAAGTCGTCCGCCTTGCCGGCAGCCGGCTGCGCGACAATCTGATCCTGCATCCGCTCGACGTGCATCGGCGGCGCTCAAAACTTGTGGCAGCGCTGACCGAGCCCTTCGCGCCAGCGTACAAATTGCTCGTCTATGGCGACAATCTCGACTTTTTCCGCTCGATCGACGTGCTGGTGGTCGCTGAGAAGACGTCGCTGATGCTGAAGAAACGCTACGGTCTGGACCAACTCAAGATCATCCACACCCGCCACGGCGCGGGCGACCGCGCGATCGGCTTCAATCCCGCCAGCGCGCAGTTCGACCATGTGCTCGTCCCGGGCGAAAAGGTCCGCCGTCGCCTGATCTCGGATGCAGGAGTCGATCCGGCCAGGATCTCTGTGGTCGGCTATCCCAAGTTCGACCTGAACGGCATGAGCCGCCCGCACGCGCTGCTCGACGACGGCCGCCCGGTGGTGCTCTACAATCCGCACGTCTCGCCGCATTTGTCATCCTGGTACAAATTGGGCCGCAAGGTGCTCGACTGGTTCGTCGAACATGACGAATATCAACTGATCTTCGCACCCCATGTGATGCTGTTCGAGCGCGGCTTCGCGCTCACCATCGACAAGTTCCGGATCGACCGTCCAGGCCGGATCCAGGAACGTTACCTGCGCGCGCCCAACATCCATATCGATCTGGGCAGCCGCGCATCGAGCAACATGACATATACCAACCGCGCGGATATCTATCTGGGCGACGTGTCGAGCCAGATCTACGAATTCCTGCTCAATCCGCGCCCATGCGTGTTCCTCGACGCGCATGAAACGGATTGGGTGGACGACAAGAATTATGCGCATTGGCGTGCGGGGCCGGTGATCAACGATCCGGCCTGCTTGGGCGATGCGCTGTCCGAGGCGGTGCGCGATCCGGGCGGGCGCTATGCCGTTGCGCAGAAGCAATTGCTCAAGGAAACCTTCGATCTGACCGATACGCCCTCGTCGGTTCGAGCGGCGGAAGCGGTCGCGCGCGTAGGCGGTTTCGCCCTCACCGCGCCGGGGCGTCGTGCGTCGCGTCGTATCGTCAATGCCTGACACCGCTTCGCGCGGCCTGGTGTCGCGCATCTACGCCAATCTGCTACGGCTGCTGGGCGGCAAGGCGGCCTCGGCGGTGCTCGGCCTGGGCTATATGGTGATCGCCACCCATGCGCTGGGCCCGGTCGATTATGGCGTGCTGGTGCTGGTGCACGGTTTCGCGATGACGGTCGGCGGAATCGTCGAATTCCCGGGGTGGCATGCCATCGTTCGCTACGGCGCGCAGGCCTTGGCCGAGGACGATCATCCCCGCATGATGCGCCTCCTCCGCTTCGCGGGGCTGGTCGAAGCGGCGGGCGGGGTGGCTTCGATCCTCGCCGCGGCGATCCTGGCGCCCCTGATCGGCCCTGCGCTCGGCTGGTCGCCGACCGCGATCGCCTTTGCTGTGCCTTACAGCTTCGCGGTGCTGGCTTCGATCCGGGCAACGCCCGCGGGCTATCTCCAATTGCTCGGCCGCTTCGATCTTCTGGGCCTTCACAATATGGTTCCACCCGCAGTTCGCCTGGTCGGCGCGGGAATCGCGCTCTATTTCCATCTCGGGCTCAAGGCGTTCCTGGTTGCCTGGCTGATCGCGGCCCTGTGCGAATGGGCCGCGATGTGGGCGCTAGGCATTGTCGCGGTGCGCCGCACGCTGCGCGATCCCGTTCTGCTCGGCAACGTCCGCGGCGCGGTCGCCGAAAATCCTGGCCTGTGGCGCTTCATGCTGGCCGCCAATGCCGACGTCACGTTGACCGAGCTGGCGGCCCGGATCGCACCCTTGTTCGTCGGCTGGATATTGGGCCCGGCCGCTGCCGGCCTTTATGCTGTGGCGCAACGCGCGACGGTGGTGATCCAGCAGCCCGCGCAGATCATGGGCCAAGCCGCTTATGCCGAATTGGCGCGACTGGTCGCTGGCGGTGGCAGCGGTGCGGAATTGCGTGCCGCCTTACTCCGTTGCGGGGGCGTGGCGATTGCCGTGGCCATCCCGGTGTTGCTGATCCTCGCCTTCTTCGGGCGGGCGATAGCAATCGCGCTCGGCGGCCAAGCCTTCGCAGGTGCTGCGGAATTGATATTATTGCTGGCGATCGCCCGCACCGCATGGCTCGTGGCCCCTCCCGCCAGTTCGGCCTTGACCGCGCTTGGCCGCCCGACCGTGTCCGTTGCCGCCAACATGGCGATCAATCTCGGCCTGCTGCCGCTGCTGCCGCTAATGATGCTGAGCTTCGGGCTCGCCGGTGCAGGCTGGCACGCCATCCTGCAAGGGATCGGCGCGTCAGCCTTGCTGTTGATACTGGTCATCCGCCAGACACGCGATCCGGCGCCGCGCGCGGCGATCGGCTGATGCGCATTCTCTACGTCATCAACTCGCTCGAAGGGGGCGGTGCATCCGCGCCGGTGCCAGCGGTCGCGACGTTCCTGCAATCGCAGGGGTGCGAGCTACGCATCGCGGCGCTGACCCCGCGCGATCGCCGCGGCCTGCCCGCGATCGAGCGTGCCGGACTGGAAGTGACGATCCGCGATGGGGGCGAAAAGGACCATCTCAAGGCACTGCGGTGGCTCGATGCCGAGGCGATGGCCTGGCAACCCGATCTGATCTGGACCTCGCTCACCCGCGCCACCCTGCTCGGCCAGATCGTGGGGCAGCGGCATTCGATCCCGGTCGTCTCGTGGCAGCACGCCGCCTACCTCAAGCCGATCAATGCGTTCCTGCTGCGCTGGCGCCGCAGGCGATCGATCTTCTGGGTCGCGGACTCGGACAATGTCGCCGGTTGGGCGCAGCGCACGCTGCGCCTTGACCCGAACCGGATCGCGGTGTGGCCGCTTTTCTCGGCCGATGAGAACGCACCGCGCGCGGGCACCTGGCAGCCCGGCACCCCGGTCCGGATCGGCTCGCTCGGCCGGCTGCATCGGGTCAAGGGCTATGACGTTCTGATCGCGGCGCTGGCGGATTTACGGACGAGCGGCGCCGATACGGGCCTGTCATTCGAGGTCGAGATTGCCGGGGAAGGCAAATTGCGCAGCGAGTTGATCTCACAAGCGTCGGCGGCAGGCCTGGAATGCCTGCGCTTCATCGGGTTCACCGAGCCCCGCCGCTTTCTCGCCAGCCTGCATCTCTATGTCCAGCCATCGCGCTCGGAAGGGCTTTGCATTGCCGCGCATCAGGCGATGGCGGCCGGCCTTCCCGTACTAGCCTCGGCGGTCGGCGA
>Ga0068854_100000427_pt1 | contig 26159 bp, 19 predicted proteins | sample KBSCornC42_FD_66590 | JGI IMG/M metagenome (GOLD analysis project Ga0068854, IMG submission 66590) | Corn rhizosphere microbial communities from Kellogg Biological Station, Michigan, USA - KBS Corn C4-2 | ecosystem: Host-associated > Plants > Roots > Rhizosphere > Soil ... | reverse complement strand
CGCCGGCCGCCGAACCCGAAGCCGCCGAAGCGGTCCTGGGCGAACGCGCCGGCCGCGAGCAGCGCGAAGGCAATGGCGGTCACCAGCAGGCGTCGGCCCATCAGTATCCGAGACGCAGCGTCCCGTCCTTCGCGCCGGTCACCGTGCCCGAGGTGAGCCATTCGAGCGACGCCCGGAACATGAGTAGCCGGTTCTTTTCCCACATCGCGTTGTGCGACGAACACGCGAGATCGACCAGGACCTTGTGCGGCGCGCCGAGGTCGGCGAAGAACTCGCGGACGCGATCGGGGGCGACCTGTTTGTCGTGCTGCCCGGTGATCATCAGCGTCGGCGTCTGCATCTTCGCCACCATTGCCGCGTTCCATCCCCAGGTCGCGGTCTGCGGCGCGCGGCGCACACCGCTGCCCCACGTGGCGCCGACCGGATCGGACGCGAGCATCTGCGACCACACGGCGTCGCCGACCACCGGATCGTACTGCGCCGGACAACCGACCTGGCGATCCCAGTTCACGTAGAACTCGTCGCGCGACTGCGTGTTCATTGGGACGCCCTCGGGCGGCATTTTGGCGGGCGGCGCGGCCGCGGCGCCGCGGTTGTACGCCGGCGCGAGCAGCACCAGTTTCTGCACCTTCTCCGCGTGCTGCGCCGCGTAGCCGCCCGCGCGCGGCCCGCCCAGCGACCACGCCAGCAGGCTGACGCGATCGACGTGACGCAGCGAGCGGATGTAGTCGACGACGCCGTCGATGTCGTTCCAGTCCGAGGCGATCGTCGTCAGCGCATGTCCGTAGCCGGCTGCACACGGAGCCTTGACGAACGGCGCCTGGCGATCTTTGGCGAGGTTGCACGGATCGTTCATCGCCGGCGGCCGGAACGAACGGCCGTAGCCGGTGGTGTCCATCGCGAACGTGTCGAACCCGGCGTGGGCGAGAAACGCCATCCAGCTGTAGTCCGGCTGCGGAACGTCGAAGGCGACCTCGGCCGGCGTGCCGGCGCCGTGGACGAACAGCGCCACGCGATCGCCGGTGCCGCCACGCAGCGCCGCGCCGGCGAGGACGCGCTCGCGGGCGTAGATCGGCACCTCCTGGCCGGCGATCGCCGGCACCGTCGATTTCACGCGGACGTAGTGATCGATCGTCAGCACGCGATCGCTGTCGTCGCCGGATGCGACGACGCCAAGCGCCAGTACCGCCACCGCAAAAGCCAGTTGCCGCATAGCCGCGTATCTTATAATGCGCTCCCGTGCCGGAACCACGAAGACCACGAAGGGGGCACGAAGATCACGCACGTAAAGGAGTCTTCATGCGATATGCACGCTATGCGCTGGCTGCGGCGCTGCTGGTTGCGCCGGTCGTCGCGCAGGACGTTCAGCCCACCAACGACGCGCCCAACCCGTACACCACGGTCAAGGACTACTTCAAGCTTCCCGAAGGCCGCTCGTGGGGATCGACGAGCGCCGTCGACATCGACAAGGACGGCAAGTCGATCTGGATCGCGGAGCGCTGCGGCCAGAACAGCTGTCTCGATCGCGCCACCGGCAAGATCATGGACGTGCCGACGGTGATGAAATTCGACGCCAGCGGCAAGCTGGTGAAAAGCTTTGCCGCCGGCATGCTGATTTTCCCGCACGGCATTCATGTCGATCGCGACGGCAACGTGTGGGTCACCGACGGCCAGGACGATGCGCCGCTGCCGCAGCGCGGCGCGGGCGCCGGCCGCGCGGAAGCCGGCGCTGAAGGCGGACGCGGGCGCGGCGCGGCGCCGAGCGGCCCGATCGGGCCGCGGCCGGGCGCGACCAAGGGCAACCAGGTGTTCAAGTTCAGTCCTGACGGCAAGGTGCTGCTCACGCTCGGCAAGCCGGGCGGCGCGGCCGCGCCCGACTATTTCTATCAGCCGAACGACGTCGTCACGGCGCCGAACGGCGACATCTTCGTCGGCGAAGGCCACGGCGCCGGCAACAACCGGATCCTGAAATTCGACAAGACCGGCAAGTTCATCAAGGAGTGGGGCAAGCTCGGAACCGGACCGGGCGAATTCGATCAGCCGCACGCGCTCGCCTTCGATTCGCAGGGGCGGCTGTTCGTCGGCGATCGCAACAACAACCGCGTGCAGGTGTTCGATCAGGACGGCAAGTTCATCACCGAGTACAAGCAATTCAGCCGGCCGAGCGGCATCTTCATCAAGGGTGACACGCTCTACGTCGCCGACTCGGAGTCCGAGTCGGTGTCGCGCAATCACGACGGGTGGAAACGCGGGATCCGCTGGGGCAGCATCAAGACCGGCAAGATCGAGGGCTTCATTCCCGATCCGGAGACGAAGACGCGCGCCGAAGGATTCAGCGGCACCAGCGCCGCGGAAGGCGTCGCCGTCGACAACGCCGGCAATATCTACGGCGCCGAGGTCGGACCGAAGGCGGCCAAGAAGTACGTGAAGAAATAGTCCGGAGTGCGGAGTGCGGATAGGGAACGCGGAGGGCCTATGACATATGCGCGAGCGGTAGTCGTCGCGGTGGTGGCGATGTCCGGATGGCTGTACGCGCAGGCGGGCGTCGCGCCGACCAACGATCTGCCGAACCCCTACCAGACGATGGCGGACTACTTCACGCTGCCGGCCGGACGCACCTGGGGATCGACGAGCGCAGTGGACATCGACAAGGACGGCCGGTCGATCTGGGTTGCCGAGCGGTGCGGGCAGAACAGCTGCGCCGATCCGGCGACCGGAAAGATGTCGCCGCTCGATCCGGTGTTGAAGTTCGACGCCTCAGGCAAGCTCGTGAAGAGTTTCGGGGCCGGGATGATCGCGTTCGCGCACGGCATCCACGTCGATCGCGACGGCAACATCTGGGTGACCGACGCCAACGACAATCGCCCGCGGCCGGCGCGCGGCGCCGCCGCCGGCACGGCGCCGGCAGCCGCCGTCGACAAGCCCGTTGGCCATCAGGTAATCAAGTTCAGCCCCGATGGCAAGGTGCTGATGACGATCGGCAAGGCGGGCGTCGCCGGCAATCCGCCGGAGGCGCTCACGGAACCGAACGACGTGGTGACGGCGCCGAATGGCGACATCTTCATCGCCGAAGGACACGCCGGCCAGAACAACAACGCGCCGCCCGACACCGTTGCCCGCATTTCGAAGTTCACGAAGGACGGCAAGTTCGTGAAGGCGTGGGGCAAGTTAGGCAGCGCGCCGGGTGAGTTCCGCACGCCGCACAGCCTGGCCTTCGACTCACGCGGTCGGCTGTTCGTCGCCGACCGCGGCAACGTGCGGCTGCAGATTTTCGATCAGGACGGCAAGTTCCTCGAGGAGACGAAAGCGTTCAGCCGCTTGAGCGGGATCTTCATCACGAAAGACGACACGCTCTACGGCGCCGACTCGGAATCCAGCCCGACGTCGCACCCGGGCAACTGGAAGCGCGGCATCCGCATCGGCAGCGCAAAGGATCTCACGGTGAAGTGGTTGATTCCGGATCCGGAGAATCCCGATCCGGCGAAGACCACCGCCGGCACCAGCGCGGCTGAAGGCGTGGCGGTCGACGCGGCAGGCAATGTCTACGGCGCCGAGGTTGGACCGAAAGCCGTGAAGCGTTACGTGAAGAAGTGACCTGTCAATGGCTAATGGCTGATTGCTAATGGCTATGGTTGATGGTAATGGCTGATGGCGATGTTGCCATCGACCATAGCCATCAGCCACCAGCCATCAGCCATCAGCCATCAGCCATTGACAGCGAAGCCTCTTAAGGCGTGCAGGAAGCGGCGACGATCTTCCCGGACTTGACGCGCAGCGCCGGCCCGCTGGCCGCGCCCGACGCTGACGCTGACGCTGACGATCCGCTCGCCGCGCCCGCCTCGTCTTCGATGACGCCGGTCAGTTCCAGTTTCTTGCCCACGTGCTCAGTCAACGCTGACCCGTTCGCAATCAAGCGATAGGTCTGTCCGCTGCTCGATCCCGCCGCAGGCGCAGCACCCGACGTGCCCGTCGCTGCGCCGGCGGTCGCGCCGGTGGTGCCGGTTGCACCCGCAGTGGCACTCGAGTCACCGGAGCCGGACGAGATCTTGGCGTCGGTCAGGATGTACTGCGCATCTGCTGATGCCGCCGCGCTGCTCGCGCCCGGCGCCGGTGTTGTGCCCGTCGTTCCGGCAGCAGTCGAGCCCGCCGTCCCGGTCGTGCCCGTCGCCGCCGTGCTCGTTGCCGCAGGGGTGCTCGGGCTGGCGCTGTTCGCCGCTGAGTTCGATGGCGCTGCTCGCAGACACCCTGTTACCGTCACGGTCTTTTCACTGCTCGCCGTACTCGGCTGCGCCGACGTCGTCTGCGGTGCCGGAGTCTGCGCGGCGATGACCGCAGTCGCGCACGCCGCGATCGCGGCGCACAAGCTGGTCTGAATCGTCTTCTTCATTCGGCCTCCTGCGCCGCTGCGACTGCAACGGGGAGGCCACGCTATTTGTGTTGTTCGGCTTTAGCCGGACCGTGAGGCGTGCGACGGTCCGGGTAAAGGCGAAGACGACATCGATCACGACGTACGACGGTCCGGCTAAAGCCGGACACTACGGAAGACCGTGAACGTCGTACGACGATCGAACGCCATCGTCGCGTCACGATCCGGCGTCAGCCGAACCCTCTCCCTCACGTCACCGTCACGCCCACGGCTGGATCGTACCGCTGGCCGCCGGGGGTTCGCTGCGGCGAGGCGGCGCGGCCGCGCCTGTCAATTCCACCAACGTTGTAGCGATGTCTGCGTCGCTGCGGACTTAGAGCAACCGTGGGCGCGACTTCTCCGCCGGGGTGCACACGACGTGCGATCTTTCACAAGATCACGGCAGATTTCGAGCGTTTACGACGTTTATACTGAGCCTCCCCGCACCACTATGAACGTTCGTTCCGCTGCATTGCGCAGTTTGTTCTTTCGACGCTTCTTACGCGCCGGCGCCGAACTGATCGCCGTGTCGCTGCTCGTGTTTGCCGTCACCGCGATCGCGCCCGGCGATCCGTTCAGCGACGCGCGCCTCGATCAGCAGCTGTCACCTGACACCGTTGCCGCGCTGCGCCGCGCCGAAGGGATCGACCGACCGTTCTTGATCCGCTACGCGCAGTGGCTGCGCGCGGCCGCGCACGGCGATCTGGGACGATCGATCGCGTACCGGTCGCCAATCGCGCCGCTCGTTGCACGGCGGGCCGTGAACTCGCTGACGCTGGTCGCCGCGGCGCTGATCGTGACATGGGCGATCGTCCTGCCGCTCGGCGTCTGGACGGCCGCTCGCGACCAGTCGGCTGATGGACGGGCGGTTGCCGCCGGCGCTACAGCGTTGATTGCCGTTCCTGATTTGTTGATCGCGATCGCGCTCGTTGTCGTCGCCGCGCGTTCGGGTCTGCTGCCGAGTGGCGGCCTTCGCACCGCCGGCGCCGCCGATGCCCCGGGCATCGCCGCGCTCGTCGATCGGCTGCGGCATTCGGTGCTGCCGGTGCTGGCGCTGACGTTGATCGCGGCGCCGCCGCTCCTCCGCCACGTGCGCGCCAGCATGCTCGACGCGCTTCGGGCGCCGTACGTCCTGGCGGCAGCGGCGCGTGGCATTCCCTATCAACGCCGGCTGTGGCGCCTGGCACTGCGCGCCGCCGCCAATCCGCTGATATCGCTGTTCGGGTTGTCGTTCGCGGCGCTGTTCAGCGCGTCGATGATGGTGGAAGTCGTCATGAGCTGGCCCGGCCTCGGGCCGCTCTTGCTCGACGCCGTGCGCACGCGCGACGAACAACTGATTGCCGCCGGCGTCCTCCTGTCCACCACCCTGTTGATCGTCGGCAACAGCTGCGCCGACGTGCTGCTTCGCACTGTCGACCCGCGGATTTCGATGTGACCCGCCTCCTCGGCCCAGCGGTTGGCGTAGTCGCCGTGTATGTCGTGGTGCTTGCCGCACCCTTCGTCGCGCCGTACGACCCGGCGGTCCAGCATCGCGATCACCCGCTGGCGGCGCCGACGGCGCTGCACATGATCGATCGCGACGGACGGTTCCACCTTCGGCCCTTCGTTGAATCGGAGGATGCGGACGGCGCGACCCACGCATATCCGTTGCGCGTGTTTGCGCGATCGTCGGACGACGTCGACACCGGCCGCGGATCACGTCATCTGGTGAGTGTCGACCCGCCGGCGAACCTGTTCCTCTTCGGCACCGACACGCTCGGACGCGATCAGTTTTCACGCCTGCTGTACGGCGGCCGCATCTCGCTCGGTGTCGGGCTCCTCGCGACCGCGCTCGCGCTTGGCGTCGGTCTCCTCCTCGGATCCCTCGCCGGATTCTTCGGCGGCTGGATCGACGCCGCGGTGATGGCGGTCTCCGACGTCTTCATTGCGCTGCCGTGGCTCTATCTCCTGCTCGCGCTGCGCGCGGCGATGCCGCTCGACGTGGCGCCAGCGCGCGCGCTGGCCTCGATCGTGATCGTGATCGGCATCGCCGGGTGGGCGCGGCCGGCGCGTCTCATCCGCGGTGTCGTGCTCAGCGTGCGCAATCGAGATTTCGTCGCCGCCGCGGCGGCGTCCGGCGCCTCGCCGGCGCGGGTGCTGCGATCGCACGTCGCGCCCGCCGCGTTGAGCGTCGCGCTCACCCAGGCCAGCATCCTGATCCCGCAGTACACGCTCGCCGAGATCACGCTGTCGTTTTTCGGCATCGGGATCGGCGAGCCGACGCCGAGCTGGGGCGCGATGATCGGCGTGATGCTGCGGCAGGAGCTGACGATCGCGCACTGGTGGCTCGCCGCGCCGGCGGCGGCGCTGATCGGCGTATCGCTGCTCTATCACGCCACCGCCGACGCGCTGCAGCGTCGCACGCTCGCCCTCGGGGTGACGCGATGAGGCGATGGCTCGTCGCCGTCCTGTTGACGGCCGTCGCCGCCGCGCCGCCGATCGCCGCTGGCGCGGCGAGAGCCCAGCCGGCGGACGCATCGACGCAAGCGACCGATCGAATGGTCGTCGACGGCGATATCGGCCGCAGCGGCGGCACGCTGGTCGTGGCCGCCCGCGCCGAGCCGAAGACCTTCAATCCGATCGCCGCGCTCGATAGCCCGTCGCGCGACGTGATCTGGCGGATGCAGGCCGATCTGATCCACATCAACCGCGAGACACAGCGCGCCGAGCCGGCGCTCGCACGCGCGTGGACTGTCTCGCCCGACGGCCTGCATTACGTGATCAACCTCCGTCGCGGCGTCCGGTTCTCCGACGGCCATCCGTTCGACGCCGACGATGTGGTGTTCAGCTTCAACGCGTATCTGGACGAGCGGCTGCACGCCGCCCAGCGCGACCTGCTGCTGATTGGCGGCAAGCCGATCGCGGTGCGGAAGATCGACGCGCTGACCATCGGCGTCGACCTGCCGGCGCCGTACGCGGCCGCGGAGCGGCTGTTCGACAGCGTCGCGATCCTGCCGCGCCATCGTCTCGAGGCGCCGTGGAAAGCCGGCACGCTGGCCGCGGCGTGGGGCGTCGCCACGGCGCCGGCCGAGATCGTCGGGCTCGGGCCGTTTCGGCTCGAGCGCTTCCGGCCCGGCGAGGACATCGTCCTCGCGCGAAACCCGAACTACTGGAAGGAAGATCGCGCGCACACGCCGCTGCCCTATCTCGCCCGGCTCACCTTTGCCGTGGTGCCGTCGGAAGAGGCGCAGGTGGTGCGGCTGCGCGCCGGCGAGCTCGACGTGCTCAACCGCGTCAGCACGCAGCATGCGGCGACGCTCGACCGCGATCAGGCCTCGGCCCCGTACGTGCTCCGCGATCTCGGGCCCGGGCTCGAGTACCACTTTCTCTTTTTCAACCAGAACGAGTCGGTGCCGGCGGCGGTACGCGCGAAGCAGGCGTGGTTCGGCGACGATCGGTTTCGCCGCGCGATCTCGCTGGCGATCGATCGCGCCAGCCTGGTGCGCCTGGCCTACAGCGGTCGCGGGACGCCGATCTGGGGCCACGTGACGCCGGGCAACCGGCTGTGGGCGAACACCGCGATCGCCCACCCGGCCGCATCGACCTCCGCGGCGCTCGCGCTGCTCACGCAGGCCGGGTTCACACGCGGCGCGGACGGCACGCTCGCCGATGCGCGCGGTACTGCGGTGTCGTTCTCGATCCTCGTCGCCGCGGGCAATGCCGCGCTCAATGACATGGCGGCCATCGTTCAGGACGATCTCCGCAAGCTCGGCATCACCGTGCAAATCGCCGCGCTCGACTTCAGCGCGGTCCTCTCGCGCGTCCTCGAGTCGCACGACTACGACGCCTGCCTGCTGCGGCTGGTCAGCGGCGACGTCGATCCGAATCCCGAAATGAACGTGTGGCTCTCGAACGGTCCGACGCACCTGTGGCATCCACTGCAGACGAAGCCGGCGACCGACTGGGAAGCCGAAGTCGATCGACTGATGCGGGAGCAGATGACGACGCTCGACGCGGCGGCGCGCAAACGGCTCTACGACCGCGTCCAGGCGATCGTCGCCGAGAAGCTGCCGCTGGTCCCGCTCGTCAGCCCGAACATCATCGTCGCCGCCAAGCGCACGCTCGGCAACTTCAGGCCGGCGGTCCTCGATCACTACACGCTGTGGAACGCCGAGCAGCTGTTCTGGCGCACCGCGGAGGGACGCCGGTGAGCGTGCTCGACGAGGGAGCCGCCGACGCCGCGCTGGTGCGCAGCTGCCTCGAGGGCGATCCCGCGGCGTGGTCGGCGGTGATGAGCAAGTACAAGCGGCTCATCTACTCGATCCCGATCAAGTACGGCGCGCAGCCAGACGATGCCGCCGATATTTTTCAGGCGGTGTGCACCGCGCTGATCGCCGAGCTGCCGCGGCTGCGGCGCCACGAGGCGCTCCGGCCATGGCTGATTCGCGTCACCCGGCACAAGACCCTGCAATGGAAGCTGCGCGCGCGCCGCGAATCGCAGTGGCCGCAGGCCGACCTCGCCTTCAGCGATCTGGTCAGCGCCGACGACAGCGGCGAGCAGCTGATGGAACAGGTGCAGCGCGAGCAGTGCGTTCGCGAAGCGATCGCGGTGCTGCCGGATCGCTGCCGCGAGCTGGTGCGGCTGCTGTTCTACGAGCAGCCGCCGATTCCCTACGACGAAGTGGCGCGCCGGCTCGGGCTAGCCACCGGATCGATCGGCTTCATCCGCGGCCGGTGCCTGAAGAAGCTGCGCGCCAACCTCAAGGCGTCGGGGTTCTGACCGTGCTCGCGCCCGACGACATCCGCGATCGACTGTTCGAACGGATCGTCCGCGCGCCGGAGCCGCTCGCCGTGGTCAAACGGCTCGGCGACGATGCCACCGTCGACCTGGTCATCCAGCTCGCCGACGAAGTGCCGCGCCGGGCGCGATCGAACCTGCAGGAAGCCAGGCGGCTGGCCCGCGCGGCGTCGTGGCTCGCGCGGCGGCTCGGCGATCCGCACGCCCGCGCGCGCGCGATGCGCGCCCACGGCCACGTCCAATCGCTCGGCGGTCGCTATCGCGCCGCGCTGTCCCGCTACGCCGAAGCGGTGAAAACCTTCACCGCGATCGGCGCCGACATCGAAGTCGCGATCACCGACAGCGGATCGCTGCAGCCGCTGATCTACTGCGGCGAGTACGAGGAAGCGTTCGCGCGGGCCGAACGCGCCCGCGCCGTGTTCGAGCGCCACGGCGATCAGCCGCGGCTGGCGCGGCTCGAAAGCAACGCCGGCAACATCTACTTCCGCCAGGATCGCTTCGAAGAGGCGCTCATCTGCTACCAGAGCGCGCTCGACGGGCTGCGCGCCTCGGGCGCCCCCGGCGACGTCGCGGTCGCACTCCGCAACCTCGCGACCTGTCTGATCAGCCTGTCGCGCTTCGACGAGGCGCTGCGCGTCTACGAAGATGCCCGCGAGTACTGCGAACGCGAAGACATGCCGCTGATGCAGGCCGAAGCCGACTACAACATCGGCTACCTGTATTTCGTCCGCGGCGACTATCAGCGCGCGCTCGAGGTTTACGCCGCCGCCCGGGCCGCCTGCACGCGGGTCGGCGACCGCTACCATCACGCGCTCTGCGATCTCGACGAAGCGGAGCTGAACCTCGAGCTGAACGACTTTCCGGCGGCCGTGACGATGGCGCGGCGGGCGGTCCGCACGTTCGAGCAGTTGCGGATGCAGTACGAACGCGCGAAAGGGCTCGTCTTTCTCGCGATTGCCTCGGGCCAGCTGGGCGACGCCGGTTCCGCGGAGCGGATGTTCACGCTGGCGCGAACGCTGTTCGTGCGGGAGCAAAACCGCGCCTGGCCGTCGCTCATCGATCTCTATCAGGCCGCAATGTTCCTGAAGGTCGGCCGGACCGACGAGGCACGGCAGCTGGCCGCCGCAGCGCGGCGCATGTTCACGCGGCTGGCCATGCCGGCCAAAGCGGCGCTCTCCGAAGTACTGATCGCGCGTATCGACCTCACCACCGGGCAGCCGGCGCGGGCGCTGAAGTCGAGCGCCTCGGCGGTGGAACGGCTGGAATCGGTGCAGGCGCCGGCCGTGACCTGGCAGGCGCTCCTGATGCTCGGCGCCGCGCACGAGGAGCTCGGCAATGCCGAAGAGGCTTATGCCACGTACCAGCGCGCCCGCGGCCTGCTCGAGGAACTACGCAGCCATCTCACCGGCGACGAGTTGAAGATCACCTTTCTGAGCGACAAGCTCGCGATCTACGACGGGCTGGTCGCGATGGCGCTCGAGATCGGCGGCGTCAATGCCCGCGAGGAAACCGCCTTCGGCTACATCGAGGAAGCGAAGTCGCGCAGCTTTGCCGATCTGATCGCCTTTCGCGCCAGCGATCTGCCGGCGCGTGATCCCGGCGGCGAGATGGCCGCGGCCGGCGTGCGCGAAGCGCGCCAGCAACTCCGCAGCTACGACCATCAGATCGAGCGCGAGACGACGGGCCAGCGCACCGCCGATCCAGCCCGCATCGCCCGGTTGCGGAAAGACGCCAGCGTTCGCCAGGCGCAGCTGACCGATCGGCTCCGCACCCTGCAGCGGGTCGATGCCGAGCTCGCCGATCTCCACGGCGTCGGCCAGATCGACGTCGCCGCGATTCGCGAGGCGCTGCCGCCGGGCGTCCAGCTGCTCGAATACTTCATCGGCCGCGGCGTGATCCGCGCCTGCGTCGCGAGCCGCGAACGGCTGGTGATCCACGACATCGGCCCGGCCGACGCCGTCGCCGGGATCGTCCAGCTGCTGCGATTCCAGCTGGGAAAATTCCGTCTCCACACCGATTACCTGCGCACGTTCGGCAAGGTGCTCACCGAGGCGACCACGAGTCACCTCGAACGGCTGCACCAGCTGCTCGTCGCACCGGTGCTGCCCTCGCTCACCGGCGATCACCTGGTCGTCGTGCCGCACGGGGTCCTCCACTACGTGCCGTTTCACGCGCTGCAGCAACAGGGGGTGGCGCTGATCGATCGCTTCGCGTTGTCGTATGCGCCGAGCGCGCGGGTCCACTATCTGTGCGCGAGGCGGCCGCGCGCTGCCGGCGATCGCAGCCTGGTGCTCGGGGTCGGCGATACGCTGGCGCCGTTGATCGCACGGGAAGTGAAGCAGGTGGCCGCAGTGCTGCCGAACGTCGACGTCGGGCTCGCCGGCGATGCGACGTCGGCACAGCTGCGCGGCGAGGCGGCGGCGACATCGCGGGTCGTGCACATCGCCACCCACGGGTTCTTCAGACGCGAGCGGCCAATGATGTCGGCGATCCGCTTGAGCGACGGCGATCTCACGGTGGCCGACGTCTACCGGTTGCGGCTGTCGGCCGACCTCGTGACGTTGAGCGGGTGCGGCACGGGCCTGAACGTCGTGGCCGGCGGCGACGAGCTGGTGGGCCTGACGCGCGGCTTCCTACACGCCGGGGCGCGCGCCGTGATGGTCAGCCTGTGGGACGTGCACGACGAGAGCGCGTCCGAGTTCATGCGCGAGTTCTACAGCCGGTATGTGCAAGGGGGGACGCCGGCCGCCGCCCTGGCCGGGGCCATGCGGGCGGCGCGCCGGGAGCGGCCGCACCCGTATTACTGGGCGCCTTTCGGGCTGGTGGGCCATGCGTCGATTTAACAAGACTTTTTTCCCAACTCATCCTATATTTCTACGGCCACAGCCGAGTCTTATGTAGGCGGGCAAAGTGTCTCTCTCACTTCTGCCGCCCACTACGACCGGAGAACACAACCGATGATGCACGCTGACGCCGCAACCTGCGCGGACTTTGTCCGGGGACTGCTTCCACCGGATGCTCGGGCTGCGCTGGCCCATCACATTACGGAATGCCGCTCCTGCGCCGGCACGGTTGAGTGGCTGCGGGCGGTGGCGTCGGTTGCCGTGGCCGACGGCGACTACGAGCCGCCACCGCACGTTTTGCGCCGCGCGCGGGCCCTGTTCGCGCTGGAACGCCCACGGATCATCCGGGCGTTGCCGCGACTGGTCGGCAAACTCATGTTCGACAGTCAAACGCAGCCGGCCCTGGCCGGTGTCCGCGGACCCGCGGGCGCCAGCCGTCAGGCCGTGTTCGAGGCGGGCGACTACGCGGTCGACATCACCGTCGACCAGGCTGCCGGATCCAGCCGCACGATGCTGGTCGGTCAGGTAATGAGCCGGATCGCGCCCGTCGCGCCGATCACGGCCGCGCCGGTCCTGCTGACGTCGGGTGAAACCGTCGTCGCACGCACCGTCTGCGACCGGTTCGGGGAGTTCCTCCTCGAGTACGAGACGCAGTCGCGTTTACAGCTGCACGTGGTCGTCGACGCTGGCAAGCGCCGGCTCGAAATGCCGCTCGAAACCGATACGGTGGTCAAGTCGGTTCGCCGCGCGCGACGACGAAAATAACGAATGCGCCGAAGAGACCTGTCGGGATCTGAGGGGCATGTCATGAGGAAGTCGAGCGCGGGCATCGTCGCCTGCGCTATCGCGGCGCTGGCGCTGAGAGTCACGTCAGCGCACGCGCAGCCGGTCGATTTGGTCGATCAGTACGTCACCAGCAGCTCTGGTCCCTCGCCGTCGAGCGGACCGAGCAGCGGCGGCGGCAGCTCCTCGTCGACCCGCAGCGGTCTGGACGACACCCAGGCGGAGTACTCGGCACCGACCGCGTCAGAGGAAACAGCAACGCTCGTCGACGCGATCCAGCCCCCGGACGCCACCACGACGTCGTCAGACCCGACGACTTCGACCACTACCGAGACATCGACGCCGACGACCGATCCAACGACGACGACAACGGATCCGACGACGATCACAGAGCCGCCGGCGACGACGACCACGGACTCCACGACAGACCGCCACGGCGACAGCAGTGATTCCGGCGACCAGCCGCAGACCGATCCGCTCGCCGATGAACCGCCTCCCACACCGCCGGTCGCACCGTCGACGGCGCCCGGCCCGCGGTTCCTGATGCGCGTGCGTTCCGCCATCGCTGACGACGTGATCGCGCGGCATCGGCTCACGCCGATCGCCACGATTCACGAAACCGCACCGTCGGACCTGGCGAATTCCGAGCGGCTCGTGCTGATCGCCGGCCCGCAGGACATGTCGGCCGAGGCCATCGACGAAGAGATGGACGCCGATCCCGACATCCTGGGATGCGAGGAAGATCATTCGCTGGCGCTGCCCGAGCTCGCCGGCGCCGCGACGACGGCATCGGTCGACGCGATTACGCAGACGCTCGCCACCGCGACCGTCACGTCGTTCTACGGCGCCGACGCGCCGAGCACATACGTGTCGCAGCCGGCGGCGTCGATCATCAACCTGCCGCTGGTGCAATCGACGTATACCGGCACCGGCATCGTCGCCGTGATTGACACCGGCGTCGACGCGACGCATCCGCTGCTGGCCACCTCGGTGATGCCGGGTTACGACTTCATTCGCGAGCAGGCCGGCGCAGCAACCGATCTGCTCGACCTCGACCAATCAACCGCAGCGATCCTCGAGCAGTCCACCGCGGCGATCCTCGAGCAGAAAAATGTCGTCGTCGTGAATCAGTCGACGGCGGCGATCCTCGAGCAATCCACCGCAGCGATCCTCGAGGGTCTGCCGCCGCTGCCGATGGCCTTCGGTCACGGCACGATGGTCGCGGGGCTCGTCCACTTGACGGCGCCAGCGGCGACGATTCTGCCGCTGAAAGCGTTCAAGGCCGACGGTACATCCACCGTGGCCAACGTCGTGCGCGCGATCTATTACGCCGTGGACAGCGGCGCGCGCGTGATCAACATGAGCTTCAGCGTGGCCGAGTCGTCGCCGGAGCTGATGAAAGCGATCAACTACGCGAGCAGCCATCGCGTGACCTGCGTTGCCGCCTCGGGCAACCTGGGGATCGAGACGATCGTCTACCCCGCCGCTTACCGCAACGTGATCGCCGTGGCGTCGACAAGCAACACGGATGTACGCAGCGTGTTCTCGAACTTTGGCGATGCCGACGTCACGCTGGCCGCGCCCGGCGAGTCGGTGACGACGACGTTCCCGGGCGGCCATTACGCCGCGGCGAGCGGAACCTCGTTCAGCGCCGCGTTCGTGTCAGGAGCGATCTCGTTGATGCTCCAAGAGACTCCATCGCTCTCATCACGGGACGCGCTCGACAACCTCACCCATGGGGCGCGCACGACGCCGCGGCTAGGCTACGGCCGGTTGGATCTGCAGAGGGCAATCTCGAAAGATCGCCACTAACACCATATATTTTTCAGCTCCCATCACGCCCTGTATACGGGACGCGATGGATAGCAAGTCCGCCCGATTTCCCCGTGCCGTGTCTCCCGCCGGCGTCCGTGAGGCGCGCTCGCTCCCGTACTGGGGCGAGCACGTCCACCCTGCCAAGCCGACCCTATTGTTTTATTCGGGTAATCAGGACGCATCCTGGGGCGCGCGAGTGGTGCGCTCGTCCCTGGCGCAGGCGCTTTCGACACGCTTTCGCGTAGTCGTCGCCGGCGATTTCGTGGCCGGCCCTGTCGGCGCCGATGCGTCCACTATCCAGGTGATTCCCCTGCCGCCACTTGGTTCAAAGGCGGCGGAGCGGGATCGGCGGAGGATCCTGGTCAGCAGTTGTGCGACCCTCCAGCCGCGCGTCATCGTGATCGAGCAATACCCGTTTGGCGACCTGCACCTCGGCCCCGAGATTCTCCATCTGCTGGAGGCCTCGACGGCGAACATCCGGACGCCGCTCGTCGTGTCGAGCGTCCGTCAGATGCCCGACGGCGACGCGTCGTCGTGCTCCGAGGTCTACGCGGCGCGAACGGCGGCGGACCCCTACTTCGATGCGGTCCTGGTGCATACGGATCCAACCATCTCGCGGCTGCCCGAGGACGTCCTCGACGGCGATTCGCGGTGGACGGCGCCGATCCGCTACACCGGCTTCATCGGCGCCGACCCGCGCGGGCCGGCGGATACGCCCAACCAGCCGCTCGTCGAGGGCGGTGAGATCGTCGTGTTCGGCGAAGGCGGGGGCGGGCACGACCGCCTGTGTCACGTCGCCGTCGACGCGTGCACGTACCTCGACGCTGCCGACCGGCTGCCGATGCGGATCATCGCCGGCGCCGACATGCCGGCAGATGACTATTGTTCGTTGCAGAAAGCGGCGGCAGGAACAGCTGGCGTAGTGATCGAGCGGACGGTGTCGGACGTTCGCAGTCTCCTCGGCAGCGCGGCTGTCGCGGTGAGCCACTGTTCGTACCCGCTCCTCGATGTCGTGCGAGCCCGCGTCCCGGCGCTGGTGGTGCCGACAATCGCAGGAGACGACTCTCACACGATGCGTGCCCGGCGACTGGCAAAGATTGGCGCCCTCCGCCTCGTCGAGCCGGAATGGCTCGACGGGCCGACGCTGGCCTGCCAGATCGCGGCAACCATCGGCTTCGCGCCACAGCGCGTCGATCTCGACCTGTCCGGCGCTCATGCGACGGTCAGGTTCCTCTCCAGTCTCGTGGACGCCGCGAACCGATTTTCCGCGGCAGGCAGCGACGCCAGTCGCTTCACCCCGATCCACCACTGGCAGACCACACGCTTCAGGACCTGAAGCACTTCTCACACGATTCAGCGGGCCGATACCGCGATGTGCGCGATCGCGACCGGTACCCCAAAAGGGCACAATCCATGGAGCGAACGAGTACAACGGGAAGATGGGTATCCGTGACGGCGGCAGTCATCGCCGTCGCAGTTTGTCTGATCGGCCCGGCGGTCACCCCGGCCTTCGCGCAGAGCGGTCCCGTCTTCGTCGTCGACACCAACGGTGTCGAGAGCGTGGACGGCACTCTTGCGAAGAACCTGATCGCGTCCGATCCCGCGGCCTCACAGGTCGCCCTCAGCGGCGACGGGCTCTTTACGTTTGTCGCCCACGCGAATTCCTCTGTCGTGTCGAAGCTCGATGCGAATGGGAATAAGGTCGAGATCGACGTCGGCGGAACGCCGGCCGCGCTCGCCGCCAGCCAGAACGGCGACGTGCTCTACGTGTTGCGCGCCGTTGGCGGCCCGTCCGGTTTTTTCAATGCCTCTGGCGAAGTCGTCGCGTTCAACCTCGTCACCAACGACGTCAGTAGCCCAGTCGATGTCGGCGAGTCGTTCGGACAGATCGTCGTCAGCGGCGATCACGTGTTCGTCGCTGCGGGTGACCTCACTGTACTCAAGACGGATGGCACCCTCGAAACGGTGCTGTCGCTCAACGGCGATCCGAACCTGTTCAACTTTGCCGTATCGATCGTGGTCAACGGCAACACGGCCTACCTCGCGATCAACACCTACAACTACGCGGGCTTCAACGGTTTCAGCGCGACCGGAAGCGTGCTGGCCGTGGACATCAGCAACCCGAAGGCGCCGGCGGCCAGCGCGCAGCCGATTCCGCTGTTCTCGATCCCGGAAGGGCTGGCGTTCGCCCAGGGACATCTGTTCGTCGGGATTCCGTACATATGGGCCGACTCGCTCTATGGTGCCGGATTCCTGGCGACCGACTGGGTGGCTAACGTTGATCCGAGGTCAGGGGCTGTCTCATGGATCAATCTCGGTCCAGCCGGCAACGTTCCCGGCGCGGTGTACAGCGCCGGCAGCCTCGCGGCAGCGCCTGACGGCAGCACCGTGTTCGTCGCGATCCCGAACGGCAATTCGATCGCACTGATCGACGTCGCGAGCGGCGGTCTGGCGACCAATGCTGATGAATCTGTCGCCACGATTGCTGCCGACAAGCCGACGAATCTGGCGGCGCTCCCTGCTGCGGCAGTCGGGCCGACCGACCTGAAACTCGTCGCCGGCGACGATTCGGCCGCCGGGCCGGTTCCTGCTGGCGGCGTGAAAGCAGCGATCGCCAACGTGCTCGCCAACGACACGCTCGGCGGCGTGCCCGCGACGCTGAGCACCGTCGAGTTCGTGGACGGACCGAGCGCTGGCGTCACACTCGATCGAACCACCGGCGCAGTCTGGGTCGCCGACGGCGTCGATCCCGGCGCGCAGTCGTTCAGCTACGTGATCCGTGACAAAGCCAAGCCGTCGAACACCGCGACTGGCCACGTCAGCCTCACCGTGAGGGAGCGCTACGCGATCGTCGCGTCGGGTGACACGCTCGCGTCGGCGCCTGGCGCGGCCGCGATCGCGAATGTCCTCGCCAATGATTCGCTGAACGGCTCCGTTGGCACGAACGTCGGCGACGTTGCGATCACCATTACGGCGCTCGACGCGCGTGGCGGCGTCAGCGTCGACGCGGCGTCTGGCGCGGTCAGCATCAGCGCTGACGCGGCACTCGGATCGCACGTCGTCTCGTACAACATCTGCGAGCGGGCCGCGCACAACTGCTCGGGCGACGCGCAGGTGACGGTCTCGGTGGTGAACAGGCATATCACCGCAGCGACCGACGCGGTCATCGCGCCGCGTACCGGCGCAGCCGCGATCCTGAACGTGATCGCGAACGACACGATCGAGGGAGGCGGCGGCCTGGCGCTCGCCGGAGCGGTCAGCGACGGCGGCGTCAGCATCGACGCGAGCGGCGTCGTGTCGGTCGCACGCGATGCGGCCGCCGGGCTGCACTCGTTGGCCTACAGCGTTTGCGAAGTCGGGCGCGCCGACAACTGCGCGACCGGCACGCTCAATGCCACGGTGAACAAATACGTCATCACGGTCGGCTCGGATTCGGCACGGCTCTCGCCGAAGAATCCGGCGACCGCCATCGCCAACGTGCTCGCCAACGACATGCTCGGCGACATGGCGGCGACGACGGCGAACGTGAGAATCAGCCAGTACACGGTGTCGCCGGCGACCGACAAGATCGTGCTGAACACGTCGACCGGCGCGGTCAGCATCTTGAAGAACGCGGTGTCCGGAACCTTCACCCTCACCTACCAGGTGTGTGAAGCGGCCGACCTGACCAATTGCAACTCCGGCAAAGCGACCATTGACTTGAGCAATGGCGGCGGAGGCGGCGGCGGTGGCGGTGGCGGCGGCGGCGGCCGCGGACAGTAGGAAGACTCGAGGGCGGGAGATATGGTCTCCCGCCCTTTTTTTGTTTACGGCGCGCAGCTCTCGCCGCGCGGCGCCGCGGCCGGCGCCGGTCGCACGCTGAGGTACTGGACCGTCGGCGGCATGGTCGGCGCGAGCGTGATCGCCACCCGCAGCGCACCTCCCTCGCAGCGCATCGTCCAGCTGCCGCGCAGCGCGTTCTCGACCGCGTCGAAGGCGCTGCTCTCGGGACGGCACGAGCCGACCGACGCCTTCAGCCGCTCGATCTCCGCACGCCGCCGCGCCTTCGTCTGATCCAGGAACAGATTCTCGGCCGCGATCCTGTCGGCGAGCGCGTCGTCCCAGCTGGCGATCAGGCGCGACACGTTGTTGCGCGCCTCGACGAGCGCCGGCGACGGCTGCGGCTGGCGCGGCCGCAGTCCGGCGGTCTTCACGAACGCTTCCATCGCGCTGGTGGTGACCCGCGTCCAGCTCGTGTAGGTGACGTTGCCGAACGCGACGATGCCGACGCCGTAATCCGGTAGCCACATCATGATCGATCCAAACCCGGGAAGGCCGCCGGTGTGCGACACGATGTGGCGGAACGCGCACGACTGCGAAACGCGCAGCCCGTAGGCATACCCGCCGGCGCTCAACTGCAGCGCACCGCTCGCGTCGCGCTCCACGGTCGCCGGCGACGGCCGCCACACCTGCTGCATCTCGCGAAGCGAGGCACGGCGGATCGGCGCGGTCTCGGGTCCGTCGTGCGCCGGGAAGGCGGACAGGTACACCGCGACGTAGCGGCTGAGATCGTGCAGCGTCGTCAGCATGCCGCCCATCGATCCGAACGATCCGTTGGCGAGCAGCGGTTCGGGCTTCCACTGCTCGTCTTCCCAGCGATAACCGAGCGCGAGGTGGTTCGGTGGCACCTGTTTCGGCTCGAGCGTCGTCGACGACATGCCGAGCGGCCGGAGAAAGTGTGTGGCGACATACTCTGTATAGGGCGTGCCCGACACGTTCGACACCATCCGGCCAAGGATCGCGAAGCCGAAGTTCGAATATTCATAGGCCACACCGGGAGCGTTCGAGAACGGAATGCCGGCGCGCAGCTTCTCGGTCAGCTGCGCTTCGCTGTCGGCAAGCTGCCGATCGCCCCACGGGTTGTCCTCGGGAAACCCCTCGGCATGCGACAGCAGGTGGCGGACGGTAATCTTCGGCGAGTCGGAGGTCGGGTATTTCAGCGTCTTCAATTCCGGCACGTAGCGTTCGGCCGGGTCGTCGAGCGACAGCTTGCCTTCGTCGCGCAGCTTCAGGATCGACATCGCGGTGAAGCTCTTGGTCATCGAGGCGATGCGGAACACGGTGTCGGCGTCGACCGCCGCCTTCGCGGCGAGGTCGCGATAGCCGGTGACCGCGGTGTGGGCAAGCTGACCGTCGACGACGACGCCCCAGGCGGCGCCCGGCGCGTGCGCTTGCTGCGCATACGCCTCCATCAACCGGTCGACTTCGGCGAATCCCGCGGTCAGGGTGCCTGGTGCGGACGGCTGCGCCGACACGACGAAGGTAGCGGTTGCGGCGAGGCCAAGTGCGGCGATGAAGCGCATCATGCCGCGTAGTATGCGCTAGGATCCGTCCGCGGAGGGCTGACCGTGTTGACCAGGAGATCGTTTCTGACTGCGGCTGCCGGCATCGCGATCGCGCCGCGGCTGCGGGCGCGCGCCGCCGCCGATCCGGTGCGCATCGGCCAGCAGAAGTTGAAGCTGGCCGAAGGCGATCGCGACGGCCTGCTTTACGTCCCGCAAACCTACAAGCCCGACGCGCCGACGCCGCTGGTGCTGATGTTTCACGGCGCCGGCAGCAGCGCCCTGAACGTCAGCTACACGTTTCCGATCGCCGACGAGCTCGGCTTCATCGTCCTCGCGCCCGATTCACGTGACGAGGCGACCTGGGACATGCTGCTGCACGGCTACGGCGAGGACGTCGAGTTCATCGGCCTGGCGCTGAAGGACACCTACGCGCGCTGCAACGTCGATCGCAAGCGGATGGCGATCGCCGGCCACTCCGACGGCGCCTCCTACTCGCTGTCGCTCGGCATCGGCACCGGCGACACCTTCGGCCACGTGCTCGCCTTCTCGCCGGGCGTGATGACGCCGGCCGAAGTCCATGGCAAGCCGAAGATCTTCATCTCGCACGGCCTCAGCGATCCGGTGATGCCGATCGAGGTGACGAGCCGGACCTTCGTCGCGCGGCTGAAGAAGCTGGGGTACGACGTGACGTTCCGGGAATACGAGGGACGCCACGGCGTACCGCCGGCGATCGTGCGCGAAGGTTTTCAGTGGTTCATTTCTTGAGCGCCGGATTGACGTAGCCGGCCTCGAGGACCCGGGCCGACGGCCTGAAGCTCAGATAGTCGACGTGATCGCTGATGTCGGTCCAGCCGTGCGGAACACCGGCGGGAATGATGATGATGTCGCCGGTCTTGACGACTTTCTTGACCACGTCGCCGCCGACGGCGGTACCGCTGCACGACGGCCCATTCAGCACCTTGGTGACTTCGCTCTCGGGCGGCGACTTGCGGCCGTTGACGATCTTGCCGCCGGTGACGAGCGTGCCGCCGCCGGAGATGATCAGATAGCCTTCGGTCTGCTGGTCGTGCGCGATCATGCCGGGGGTTCCGCCGCTCGACGGCGCGGTCGATTGTTCGCCGCACGGCTCGCCCTGCTGCGCGCCGCCGCGTCCGGCACCGCCGCCAGCGCCGGCTGCGGCTCCGCCGCCGGCGCCGCGAGCCGCACCACCGCCGGCTCCCGCACCGGCGCCAGCGCCCGTGCCGCGGCCGGCGGCGTTGCTGGCGCCGCGATGAATGACCCCGACTGCATAATTCTCGGGACCGATGTCCACGACCCGGATCGTCCGATCGATGCCCGGCGTGGCGTTGACCGCCTTGACTTCTTCGTCGGTGATATACGTCGCCGATGTCGGCTTGCTCTGTGCCAACCCGATGGCCGGCGACAGCGCGACGGCGACCGCCACGGCTTTCAGGACAGTGTTCCTCATGAGCGCTCTCCCCTTTCGCCGCATACTATAGCCAAAATTCCACGCCTGGTACGAGGGAGGACTCGATGAGATCACGCAGCGTCGCGGTGGTGTTGTTCGCATCGACGGTGGCGATCGCGGCGCAGCCGGCCGGACGCGCGCCGCGCAACCAGGCTGAGTTCGATACCTTGTTTCAGCAGGTCAAGAACTGGGGCCGCTGGGGCCCCGACGATCAACTCGGCGCCGCCAATCTCGTCACCGCCGCGAAGCGCAAGCAGGCGATCGCGCTGGTCAAGGCGGGCACGACGGTGTCGCTGGCGCACAATCCCCTGACCGAGCGCGCCGACGACAACAACAACCCGTTCGAGCACACCATGCTGCGCGGCAACAACATGGATCGTTACGCGGTGTCGTACCACGGCTACGCGCACAGCCACATCGACGCGCTGTGCCACATCCTCTACAAGGAGCAGACCTACAACGGCTACGCGCGCGCCGACGTCAACACCGACAAGGGCTGCACGAAGCTCGGCATCCAGAACCTGAAGGACGGCATCGTCACCCGCGGCGTGCTCGTCGACATCCCGCGGCTGCGCAACCTGCCCTATCTCGAGCCGGGCACGCCGATCTACGTCGAGGATCTCGAGGCGTGGGAGAAGAAAGCTGGCGTGAAGATCGCGCCGGGCGACGCGCTGCTGGTGCGCACCGGCCGCTGGGCACGGCGAGAGAAACTGGGGCCCTGGAACGTTGGCCAGAACGCCGCCGGCCTGCACGCCTCGGTGGCGCCGTGGATCAAGGCCCGCGGCGTCGCCTTCCTCGGCGGCGACGCGGCGCAGGACGTCGTCCCGTCGATGGTAGAGGGCGTCACGCTACCGGTGCACACGCTGATGATCCCGGGCCTCGGCGTCAACCTGCTCGACAACCAGGATCTCGAAGCGCTCGGCGACGCCGCCGCGAAGCTCAATCGATGGGAATTCATGCTGACGATCGCACCAGTGCCAGTGACCGGAGGCACCGGCTTCCCACTCAACGCGATCGCCATGTTTTAGAGGCGCAGCAGTGGCTTCACGTAGCGCAGGCCTTCAGGCCTGCCGCGGCACCGGCAGCCCTGAAGGGCTGCGCTACGTGCCGCCTTCCACGTTCACCGTCATGTCGGCCGGCGCGCGGAGCAGCGTGTCGTGGCCGAAGGCGCGGATGGTGTAGGCGCCCGGCTTGGTGAAGGTCGCTTTGACTTCAACCTTGCCGTTCTCGACCTTCACATAGCCGTCGGGATCGAAGGTGACGTGGCCGGGTCCGCGCCAGACCTGCCACAGGACTGAGAGCGCACCCTGGACGGGGCGAGGACGCGTCGGCAGCGGCACGTTCACCGGCGACGGCGGCGCGCCGCGCAGCGACGGCTCGAGCTGACGTGGACCGCGCGGTTTCTTGTCGAGCGGCGGAATGCCATCGTCGGTGACTGACGCGATGATCGTCACCGGCGTGCCGGCGCGCGGTCGCACGATCGGGTCGATTTTCACCACCGGCGGGATGTCTTTGTTGATCAGCTCGTTGCTAACCTGCACACCGCCGTTGTTCGAGACTTCGACCTTCCGGTCGATCTCCCAGACGTCGAGCAGCGTCGCCCGCGCTACCTCGGTCTTGCCGTTGGCGACGACGGTCCAGACCAGCTCTTTCTTCTTGTCCCAGTCCTTCGGGACGTTCACCTTGAAGAGAAAGTGGTTTTCGCGCGGGTAGAAGTACGTCGGCTGACCGCGATCCGCTGGCCCCGGATCGAAGCCGTTCTGCGCGCCGACGGCGACATTCAGCTCCTGCACATGGTTGCGGTTCAAGTAGCCGAACACCATGTTGAAGCTGCCGTCGGCGACGCGCTCCCAGCCTTCATAGATCGGGACGACTGCCTGGCCGGAGTTGAACCGGACGTGCAGCTCAGTCGATTGCGACTGCGCGAAGAGCGGCGCCGCCGCGATCACCGCGGCGGCAATCCGCAATCCGCAATCCGCGATCCGCAATTTCACTGCGGTTGACCCGGGGACGCCGCCGTCGTCGTCGTCTTCTTGTTGACCGCTTTGCGCGCGTCGAACTCCGCCTTGTACTCGTCGTCGGAAAGGTCGTACCAGGTGATCCACGCGAACCCCATCTCGTCGATCGTCCGCTGGCCGCTGCCGACCCAGTTGCGCGGATCGGGATTCGCCTTTGACGCGGAGTTGTCATGCCACGAGATCACGTGGAGCACGGTGCCGGCCGGGTAAATCGGCGCGACGTCATCGGCGTAGACGGCGACGATGTGCCAGTTGAAACTCCAGTCGGCGCAGTTGATCTGCTCGGTCTTGTTGTCCGGATAGATCAACTCGATGCACTGGCGCTTGCCGCGCGTGTGCATGTGCGGCTGGAAGGCGGTGAGCTTCCCTGGCTGGTTGAAGCGCGTGTAGCCGTCGCTGCGCACCCACGTCGAGTTGCCGGGGATGTCGAGCGGCTCGGTCGGCTGGCCCAGCTGCTTCGAGTAGACGACGTGCTTCGGCGTGTAGCCCTTCGGGTAGAGCACGATGCCGAGCTGCGATTGATCCGACTGCTCCTTGCCGACCGAGTGGTAATGGAAATCGAACTTGATCTTCGATCCGGCTTTGAGCAGACGGCCGGTACCCTCGGGGAACAAATCGCCGTTCTTGCCGACGGCGAACTCGTTCAGGAAATCGCCGGCGTCGCCGTTGCTGTCGTCGCCGTTGCTGTCGCCGGTCATGTCGGGATCGACGGCGTAGGTCAGCAGGTGATGGACGACGGCGGTGTTGCCCGGCTTGCTCTCGATCGCCTTGATGTAGCGATCCTCGGTGAGGCCGGTCTCGACGTAGTAGCTGCCCCACCAGTCGGCCGCTTCAGCGGGGACGACGTGCTTGGGCGAGGTGACGATCAGATCGGGCTTGCCGATGTGCCAGCGGTCGGAGTCGTCGAACTCACGCGGCTTCGGCATGTCGGCGGCGTTGCCCATCGGCGCGCCGGCGTCGACCCATTTGACGATCTTCTCGATCTCGTCGTCGCGCAGCGACGGATCGTTCTTGAAGCTCTGGATGCCGACGCGCTGATCGATGCCCCAGGGCGGCATCGTGTGCTCCATCACGCGCTGCTTGATCGAGCGCGCCCACGGGCGCACGTCCTGGAACGTGAGCAGCGACATCGGCGCCATCTGGCCGGGGCGATGACAGCCCTGACACGCGCGCTGCAGGATCGGCGCGACGTCCTTCGTGAAGGTGACCGATTGCGCCGACGCCGCCGTCGCGACGGCAAGGAGCACAGGAATCAGCCGAAGCGCTTTCGACATCAGAACCTCCGCTGTAAGATCTCGCCGCATGATGCGCCGTTTCGGGGGCATTCGCAAGGCGGAAAATCTGCTGGTTCCTGCCGCGGGCCTCGCGATCGGCGCGCTTCTCGGCGCTGGAGAGTACCTGGCAGCCGGGCCGTCCGCCGGCGCCGCCGCGAACCGCGACCACCGGCCGATCCAGGTGCAACTCGACGGCTATCGCTCGTCGGATGGCTGCCGCGCCTGCCACCCGAGCCAGTACGCGTCGTGGCATGCCTCGTATCACCACACGATGACGCAGCTCGCAACGCCGCAGTCGATCGCCACGAGCTTCGACAACGTTGTCGTCGAGGCGGCGCCGGGCGGCCCGATCCGCCTCGAGCAGCGCGGCGAGGAGTTGTGGGCGGAATTCGCCGACCCGGACGGCGCGGATCGCATCTCGCGGCAGGTGGTGATGACCACCGGATCGCACAACCAGCAGATCTTCTGGTACGCGACGGGCAACAGCCGGGTGCTCGGTCAGTTGCCGGCGATCTGGTTGACCGCGGAACACACGTGGATCCCGCGGCGCGCGGCGATCATGGCGCCGCCGAGCGCGGCGCACTATTCCGAGACCGGCGCGTGGAACGGCGTCTGCGTCTCGTGCCACGCGACGATCGGCCAGCCGCGGCTCGCCGCGCCGCTCGGCTCGCGGCCAATCACCGAGCAGACGGCCGACACGCGCACGCTGGAGTTCGGCATCGCCTGCGAGGCCTGCCACGGGCCGGGCGACGCGCACGCTGCGGCCAACTTCAACCCGCTGCGCCGCTACACACTTCATCTCACGCGCAGCGCAGACCCGACGATCGTCCAGCCCGCGCGACTCGATCCGCGCCGCGGCTCACAAGTCTGCGGGCAGTGCCATTCGTTCTGGGAATTCGGCGACGCGCAATCGGAGCGCGCCGCGAACAACCGCGGGCTCGCCTACCGTCCCGGCGACGATCTCGCGGCCACGCGGTTCGTCGTGCAGCCGACGAAGAATCTCGACGCGCCGGAGATGCGGGCGTTCCTTGCCGCCGACGCCGGCTTCGTCCGCGACATCTTCTGGTCCGACGGCATGATCCGCGCGACCGGCCGCGAGTACAACGCGCTGATCGAGTCGCCGTGCTACGCGCGCGCACCCGATCCGTCGCACACGATGACCTGCTTCACGTGCCACACGATGCACAAGGCGGCCGACGATGCACGGCCGCTGCGCGAATGGGCCGACGATCAACTGTCGCCGCGTTCCATGGGCAACGCAGTCTGCGCGCAGTGTCATCGCACCGACAGCGCGCATTCGCATCACCGCGCCGGGTCGAGCGGCAGCGCCTGCGAGAACTGCCACATGCCGCACACGACCTACGGCCTGCTGAAAACCATCCGCAGCCATCAGATCAGCAGTCCCTCCGTGCAATCGACCGTCGACACCGGGCGGCCGAACGCCTGCAATCT
>Ga0068854_100000424_pt1 | contig 26336 bp, 26 predicted proteins | sample KBSCornC42_FD_66590 | JGI IMG/M metagenome (GOLD analysis project Ga0068854, IMG submission 66590) | Corn rhizosphere microbial communities from Kellogg Biological Station, Michigan, USA - KBS Corn C4-2 | ecosystem: Host-associated > Plants > Roots > Rhizosphere > Soil ... | reverse complement strand
CTCGGCGGGTATTTCTCGTGGAGCTTCCGCGCCCTCGTTGGTCGGTCCATCAGCTCGCCGCCGCAATTGGGACAGCGGTCGTCGAGCGCGTCGGCGCATTCGGCGCAAAACGTACACTCGAAGCTGCAGATGAACGCTCCGGGAGCCTCGGCCGGCAAGTCGGCCCCGCAGCGTTCGCAATCGGGGCGCATCTCGAGCATCAGGCCGCTGCCTTCTCGACGGCCGCGCAGATCGAGGCGACCGCGGCCTCGACTTGCGCCTCGTCGTCGCCCTCCGCCATCACCCGGATTACCGGCTCGGTCCCCGACGGGCGGATCACCAGCCGGCCCTTGCCGTTGAGCGATGCTTCGGCGTCGGCGATGCTGCGCTTGACGCTGGCTTGCTCGAGCGGCTTGCCGCCGCCGAAGCGGACGTTGCGGAGCAGCTGCGGGACCGGATCGAACAAGTGCAGCACCTGGCTCGCGGGCTTCTTGGCCTTGACCATCGCTGCCAGCACCTGAAGCGCGGCGATCGTTCCGTCCCCGGTGGTCGCATGATCGGCGAGGATCATGTGGCCGGACTGCTCGCCGCCGACGTTGCAGCCCTTGGCGCGCATCGCCTCGAGCACGTAACGATCGCCGACCGCGGTGCGCTCGAGCCCGATGCCGTGTCCGGCGAGGAACCGCTCGAGCCCGAGGTTGGACATCACCGTGGCGACCACCGCGCCGCCCTTGAGCCGCCCTTGCGCCGCCAGTGTCGAGCCGATCAGCGCCATGATCTGGTCGCCGTCGACCGCCTCGCCTTTCTCGTCGACCACGATCAGCCGGTCGGCGTCACCATCCAGCGCGACGCCGATGTCGGCCTTCTCCTCGACCACCCGCGCCTTGATTGCCGCCAGACTGGTCGAGCCGACCCCGGCGTTGATGTTGGTGCCGTTGGGCGAGACCCCGATGGCGATGACATCCGCGCCGAGCTCCCACAAAGCGGAAGGCGCGACCTGGTAAGCCGCGCCGTTGGCGCAATCGACGACGATCTTGAGCCCGTCGAGCCGCACCGCGTCGGGCAGGCTCGCCTTGACCGCGTGGATATAGCGCCCGGGAGCGTCGTCGACCCGGCGGGCGCGGCCGATGTCGGCGGGCGCGGCGAGCGCGACCTCCTCGCCCATCAGCTTCTCGATCGCCGCCTCGGCCTTGTCGGACAGCTTATAACCGTCGGGGCCGAACAGCTTGATCCCGTTGTCCTCGAACGGGTTGTGGCTGGCGGAGACCATCACCCCGAGGTCGGCGCGCATCTCGCGTGTCAGCATGGCGATCGCCGGGGTCGGCAACGGCCCGGTCATGATCACGTCCATGCCGACGCTGGTGAAGCCCGCGACCAGCGCGTTCTCCATCATGTAGCCCGAGAGACGGGTGTCCTTGCCGATCACCACGCGGTGGCGGTGCTTGCCGCGCAGGAAATAGGTCCCCGCCGCCTGGCCGACTTTCATCGCGGTCGCAGCGGTCATCACGCCTGCGTTGGTGCGGCCGCGGATGCCGTCTGTGCCGAAGAACTGGCGTGTCATGCGCGATCCCGTTGCTTGCCCGGCAGCGTTGCCATGCCGGGCGGCGCGGGTAAAGTCGGGAGGATTACCAAGCGGAGACGGCATGAGCGAAGCACAGCGCGAGGAGGCGCCCGCGTGGGCGCCCAAGGTCTCGCCGGTATGGACGTTCGCCGGGCTCGCGCTGGGAGTGGTGCTGGGGATCGCGCTGCAAGGACGCGCGGCGCTGCCGGCCCTGTTGCCCGTGGCGCAGGCGGTCGGCGATTTGTGGCTCCATGCACTGCAGCTGACCATCGTTCCGCTGGTGGCGGCATTGCTCGTCACCGGCATTCAGCAGATTGCCGCCGCCGCGCAGGGCGGCCGCACCGCGCGCGCGACGCTGGCGCTGTTCCTGACCCTGCTGGCGATCGGAGGGGTCGCGGGCGCGCTGCTCACGCCCCTGCTGCTCGGAACTTTCCCCATCCCTGCCGCCGCCGTCGAAGCCCTTGGCGGAAGCAAGGGGGCGGTCAACGATGTGGCGCTGCCGACGCTGGCCGACTATCTCGACACGCTGGTTCCGACCAACATCGTCGCCGCCGCGGCCGAGCAGAAGATGCTCGGGCTGATCGTGTTCTTCGCGCTGCTGGGGACCGCGATCTCCCGTTTGCCGACCCGGTTGCGCCTGCCGCTCGCCGACTTGTTCGAAGGCCTGGCCGCGGCGATGCTGGTGGTGATCGGGTGGATCCTCGCGCTGGCGCCGCTCGGCGTTCTTGCGCTCGCTTTCGCCTTCGCCGGCAAGGCGGGCACGACCGCGATCGGGGCGCTGCTCCACTATATCCTGATTGTCAGCGCGGTCGGAGCGGTGTGCGTGGTGATTGCCTATCTGCTCGCCGTTTTTGCCGGCGGTCAGCGCTTCGGCGCATTCGCGCGGGCGCTGCTCCCGGTCCAGGCGGTGGCGCTGGCGACGCAGTCCTCGCTGGCGAGCCTGCCGGCGATGCTCGCCGCCTGTCGCGAACTCGGCGTACGCGAGCGCAGCGCCGATTTCGTCCTGCCGCTGGCTGTCGCGCTGTTTCGGATGACCTCGCCGACGATGAACCTCGCGGTGGTGATCTACGTTGCGCAGCTGACCGGCACGCCGCTGCCGCCGGCGATGCTCGCGCTGGGCGTGGTGGTCGCGGTTCTGGCCAACTTCTCGACCGTCTCGCTGCCGGGAACGATCAGTTACGTGACCACCATCGCCCCGATCGCCTTGGCTATGGGGGTGCCCATCGGCCCCTTGGGGCTGCTCGTCGCGGTCGAGCTGCTGCCCGACCTCATGCGCACGGTCGGCAACGTTGCCAGCGACACCGCGGTCGCCACCGTGATCGACCGCCGTTACGGCCGCGAGCCGGGGTCTGGGGCTCAGCCGTCTGCTTCAAGCTCGCGGCAGCGGTAGCGGTCGCGGATGCGCGCGTTGAAGAACCTGCCTTTGGCAAAGGCCGAGCGGAAGGCCTCGGCAGTCGTCTCCGGGACGTCCTCATAGAGATAGCGGCGGCCCGTCACGAACGTCACGCACAACGCATGCGCGGCAGGGTCGTACTCGAACCGGCGGATTACCGTAGAGGGCATCGTCTCATCCGATTGCAGCCTACCCAGCCACGCGGAATCAATCGGCGGCTCGACAAAGCGTTCCATCGCAGCGGACTGGCTCCGCGCCGATCTGGCGGTTAGAGCAGACGGCGATGGGCGACCTCATCCCGTTCCGCAAACGTCACAAGACCTGGACCCGCGCCGAAGACTATGGCCGGGTGCTGCCGACCGGCGTCTGGCGCGGGGAACCGCTGCGGCGGACCAGCAGGCTCGCGCGGTTTTGGCGGGGCGCGCGCTGGTGGCTGGCGCTGGTGGCGCTGGCATTGGCCTGGGTACTTTACCGCGACGCCACGGTGTTCGCGCCGCCGACATTTCTCGAAGGCCAGCCAGTCGAGGTCGCCGGCCGGTTCGAGCGCTGCGCCGCCGGGCACGGCGCGCTGTGCGTGATCGACGGCGACACGCTCGCGGTCGGGCCGCGCACGGTGCGGCTGGTCGGGATCGACGCGCCCGAGCTCCACGGCCGCTGCGCCGCCGAGATCGCCGGCGCGCAGCGCGCCGCGGCGGTGCTGCTGCGCTGGGTCAACGCCGCGCCGTTCGAGCTCGTGCCCCGGATCGACCGGCCAACCGACAAGTACGGGCGTGAGCTGATGACCGCGCGGCGCAGCGTCAACGGTCGCAGCGAGACGGTGGAGGACGTGATGCTCGAGGCCGGAGTGGTTCGCGCCTATTTCGGCGAGGCGCGCCAGGGCTGGTGCTGAGCTAGTCCTCGAGCGCGACGAACCGGCCGGCCGCGCGGTCCTTGCGGACCCTGAGCCCATCGAACACCTGCCCGCTCATCGCGATATAGACGCCGGGCGGCGCGACTTGCGCGGTGGCGAAGGCCATGCCGAGGTTGAACGGGGCGTCGGTGTCGGTGAACCGCGCCGGGGTCAGCGCACCGGTCAGCACGATCGTCTTGCCCGGAACGCGGGCAGCGAGCTCTTTCGCGGTCTCGGTCATCGTGTCGGTGCCGTGGGTGACGACGATCCGCCGTTCGGAGGCACCGCCGGCGGCCCGCGCAATAGCCGCCCGATCGGAATCCGTCAGTTCCAGGCTGTCTTTGCGCATCAGCTCTTCGATCCGGAAGGCCAGCGCGACGCGCGCTTCCTTGAGCAATTCCCGGATCGAGCTGTCGACGATCTGATACTCGCTCAGCGCGTCGAAATAGGCCTTGTCGATGGTGCCCCCGGTGGTGAGGACGAGGATGCCGCTCTCGCTCATCGTCGGTGCATAGCGCGCCCTCCGGAAGGCGCAAATGCGCGCTTCGGTCCGCCCGGCCGCCCGGAACCCCTCGTGCCGGGAACCGTTGCATGTCCATCCCGCCGCCACGACCCGGCGGCGCTGATGGGGAAGCAATCATGCACACACTTCGCACAATCGCCTTGCTCGCCGCGGGCGCGGGCGCCTTCGCGCTGGCCTCCTGCGCCACGGTTGAAGAAGCCGCGGTCGAGAAGACCAGCGAAACCTACAAGGCAGACCTGCTCGGCTCGAACGAGCCCGGCGGGGGCGATCCCGATGGCTACGGCAAGGCGGAAATCTCCGTTGCCGACAAGCTCGATCAGATTTGCTGGGACATCAACGATTTGCGTGGCCTTGATCCGATCACTGGGGCGCACGTCCACAAGGGCGCGCCCGGCGTCAACGGACCGGTGGTGCTCACGCTCAAGCAGGCGCCCGAGGGCGGCTGGAAGGGTTGCGCGAACAAGAGCGAATGGACCGAGGACAGCCTCGAGAACAACTACGCGGGCTTCTACGTCAACGTGCACACCACCGCGTATCCCAACGGAGCGATCCGCGGGCAGCTGCATCAGTAGCAGTGGGCAGGGGCGGCGCTTGGCGGCGTCGCCCAACCGGCGTTAGTCGCGCGCGGCGACCTTGCGATAAGGCACGAACTCGCCCAGCGAGACGAAGCCATCGTAGAAGAAGCTCGTGCGATCGTGCAACCGGACGACATCGATGCTGCACAGCGACGAGCCGCCGCCGTGGAGATCGGTGACCAGGATATCGTCGTCGTCGAGCGAGTTTGCTCCACCGCGCGGGCGGTTGACCCACAGCGTGCGCCCGGCGTCATAGACAATGGCGGTCTTGTCGATGATCGTGCTGCTGCGGATCGTCGGCAGGTAGATGCAGTCCTGCGGTTCGCCGGCGACGCGGCCGTCGAGCAGCTTGGCGAGCCTTGCCTCGGGCGCGAGGCGTGGCCGGGCGTCCGCCGAAACGGACAGCGGCAGCACGACGGCGGCGGCGAGCAGGGCGGTGACGAGCTTGCGCATGGCGCGACTCCTTGGTTCGGCCTTTGCAGCCTTATACCGTGTGCGGCATGAACCGCCAATGAGCGCGCGAGTTCCGGCGAAATGGTGGGCGCGACAGGGATTGAACCTGTGACCCCACCCGTGTGAAGGGTGTGCTCTACCGCTGAGCTACGCGCCCATTCCGCCGCGAAGGCGCGCGCTTAGAGCACGGGTCGCGAATTGACAAGCGGGCGCCCGGGCCTAGAGCGCGCAGCCGATGAATGACGAAACCACCTCGCCGATCGGCCCCGAGGTTCCGCCCGACCGGCTGGCGATCGACCCGCGCAGCCCGCATTTCGACCAGCCCGCGCTCGAACGCGGGGTGGGGATCCGCTTCAAAGGAATCGAGCGCACCAATGTCGAGGAGTACTCGATCTCGGAAGGGTGGATCAGGGTCCAGGCCGGGCGCTCGCTCGACCGCTATGGGCGGCCGCTGACGATCAAGCTGACCGGGCCGGTCGAGGCGTGGTTCAAGGACCTCGGCGACGACGCGCCGGTGGCAAAGAGAGCCGAGTAGCCTCAGCTGACGCGGGCGATGATCTCGCCGATGGGGTCTTTCGAGCGTCTGCCCGGCTTGAAAGCGGCCTCGGCCTTGCGCGGCGCGGAGTCTTCAAGCTTGACGCCCCGCAGAAAATCCGAGCCGATCAGCGACTTGCGCGCCGGTCCACGCTCCGCCGAAGCCAGAACCATTCCCGGCGCAAACAGGTCGGGTGCCTTGTCCGGGTAGATGAAGCCGTTGAGCGGCCAATGCGTCGTGCCCAGCCCCTGGATCGGCGCGAACCAGACCCGAACCTCGCTCCAGTCGTTGGCCTCGCTGACGTCGACGGCGCGGACGTCGTTCTCGATCTGGCCGCGGCGGCCGTTGATCGGCGACCAGTTGGCGTGTCGGATCAGCACGGTGCGCGAATCCACAATACGGCTGACCGCCGCGACATGGCCGAGGCGCGAGCCGCCGAACGCCTTGAAGCTCATCACCGCGCCGACCTTGGGCCGGGTGCCGCGGGCGTACTTGCCCTCGGCCTGGTCCCACCAGGTCCAGGCGTCGCCGTGGATCTGGATGCCCGAGACCTGACGCGCGTAGGGCACGCATTGCAGATAGGGCGCGTCATCGGTTCGGTCGCCCGCCATGGCGAAATCGTCGCTGGGACTGGCAACCGCGCTCGACGCGAGGCCTAGCGCCAGGACCATGAACAAGGCTGAAAGTGTCCCCCTCATCGCGTCGAGACTGCGGCGAGAGGGTTAGTTTCGGGTTAACGCGCGCGCGGCAAACCTGGACCGTGTACGCTTCCGGGCCGGCGGAGACTCGTATGCGGATCGCGTCTGTCGCGGCAAAAATCGTCGATCCGACAACGCCTTGGCAAAGGGTACAGGGAATCACCGGACAATCCCGGATTGTCCCGGCAATCCGTACGGTGCGCGGGAGAAGTCGCGACACCGCTGGTAAACGACGCAGTTCCTGCGCCTTTTCCAGGCTGAACCATGACTGCTGCGGTTGCCCTCGTCGCCGGACAGGCGATCCGTGATTTCCGTTCCAAGGAGCGCCGCAGTGGCGGGATCCGCCGATTGGGGGATTGGGGTGGCGCGGCGGCGCGCGATGCCGCATGGGCGCCGCCGACGTCTAACAAGAGGGATTGGCGGATGTTCTCAGCGGTGGTCATCGACAAGTCGGACGCGGACCAGACGGTCCAGCTGCAGCAATTCGACGAATCCGCGCTGCCTGAAGGCGACGTCACCGTCGACGTCCAGTATTCGACGCTCAACTTCAAGGACGGCCTGGCGATCACCGGCAAGAGCCCGGTTGTGCGCAAGTTCCCGATGGTTCCGGGCATCGACCTCGTCGGCACGGTGCGCGAATCGAGCAACCCCCAATGGAAGGCCGGCGACGCTGTCGTCCTCAACGGCTGGGGCGTCGGCGAGGGCCATTGGGGCGGGCTTGCCCAAGTGGCGCGACTCAAGGGCGAGTGGCTCGTGCCGCTGCCGAGCGCCTTCACTCCGAAGCAGGCGATGGCGATCGGTACCGCGGGCTACACCGCGGCGCTGTGCGTCGATGCGCTGGTGGACGCGGGGGTGAAGCCGGAGCAGGGCGAAGTTCTGGTCACCGGCGCGACCGGCGGGGTCGGCTCCGTGGCCGTGGCGCTGCTCAAGGGGGCCGGGTTCACCGTCGTCGGCTCGACCGGCAAGGCCGGCGAGGGCGATTACCTGGCGCAGCTCGGCGCCGATAGTGTGATCGACCGCAACGACTTGTCCGCGCCGGGCAAGCCGCTGCAGCGCGAGCGCTGGGCGGGTGTCGTCGATTCGGTGGGCAGCCACACGCTCGCCAACGCCTGCGCGCAGACCCGCTACGGCGGCGCGGTCGCGGCCTGTGGGTTGGCCCAGGGTGCGGATTTTCCGGCCACGGTGATGCCTTTCATACTGCGCGGCGTGCGCCTGCTCGGCGTCGACAGCGTGATGGCGCCCAAGGCGCCGCGGCTCGCCGCGTGGCAGCGTCTGGCCCGCGACCTCGACCCCGCCAAGCTCGAGCTGATCGCGCGCGAGATTTCTCTCGGCGAAGCGCCCGCGGTTGCCGCCGAACTGCTCGACGGCAAAGTCCGCGGCCGTGTCGTGGTCGACGTCAACCGCTGAGACCCGCGACGCCCGGCTTTGCCACGATCCACTGCCCCAACGCCCGGCGGGCGGCGAGCCTGCCGCTGGCAGTGTGGCTGAGCGGGGCAAAGGCGCCGTCGTTCGCCGACGGGCCAACCGACATGCATAGGACCAGCTGGCGCGCGCCTAACTCAAGCAGGCCAGGCCGCGCCGGGGATGTTCCCGCGCAAATACATCCCGGATAAACGCGCCGAACCGCTGGCGCGTCACCCGGAGGGCCTGAAATGACCCGCCTCATGACCTCCGATCCGCTGTTCGATCTCACCGGCAAGGTTGCGCTGGTCACCGGTGGCGCGCGCAAAACTTGCATCGCCGGGCCATCCCCGCCACGGCCCGCACGATGCGCCCCCAGGTCATCATCATCGGCCGGCCCAACGTCGGCAAGTCGACGCTGTGGAACCGGCTGGTCGGCAAGAAGCTGGCGCTGGTCGACGACCAGCCCGGGGTAACCCGCGACCGCCGCTTCGGCGAGGCCAGCCTGCTCGGATTGGAGTTCACCATCGTCGACACCGCCGGGTGGGAGGACGAGGACGCGGCGAGCCTGCCCGGGCGGATGCGGCAGCAGACCGAGGCCGCGCTCGAAGGGGCGAGCGTCGCGCTGTTTGTGATCGACGCGCGCGCCGGGCTAACCCCTCTCGACGAGGAGATCGCCCGCTCGCTGCGCCAGTCCGCGGTGCCGGTGGTGCTTGTCGCCAACAAGGCCGAGGGGCGCTCCGGGGATCACGGTCTATACGAGAGCTTCGCGCTTGGCTTCGGCGAGCCGGTCGCGCTCTCGGCCGAGCACGGCGAGGGCTTGGCAGACCTGTTCGAGGCACTGCTGCCGCTGATCGGAGAAACGCCCGACACCCTTGAGCCGGCCGAAGACGACGAGGACTACGACCCCATGGCGGTGCTCAAGCTGGCGATCGTGGGTCGGCCCAACGCCGGCAAGTCGACGCTGATCAACCGCTTGCTCGGCGAGGATCGCCTGCTGACAGGGCCCGAGGCCGGGATCACCCGCGATTCGATCGCCGTCGACTGGACCTGGACCGATCCCAAGTCGGGCGAGGCCCGGCCCGTGCGGCTGATCGACACCGCGGGCATGCGCAAGAAGGCCCTGGTGGTCGACAAGCTGGAGAAGCTGGCGGTCGCCGATGCGCGCCATGCGGTGGACTTCGCCGAAGTCGTGGTGCTGCTGCTCGACGCCACCCGCGGGCTCGAGCATCAGGACCTCAAGATCGCCAATCTCGTGCTCGAGGAAGGCCGCGCGCTGATGGTCGCGGTCAACAAGTGGGATATCGCGCAAGACCCCAGCGCGCTGTTCAACGGCATCCGCGCCGCGCTCGACGAGGGGTTGAGCCAGGTCAAAGGCATCCCGCTGCTGGCGGTCTCGGCGGTGACCGGCAAGGGGCTCGACGACATGCTCCGCGCTGCCTTCTCGATCCGCGACTCGTGGTCGAAGCGCGTGTCGACCGGTCAGCTCAACCGCTGGTTCGACACCGCGCTCGCCGCCAACCCGCCACCCGCGCCTGGAGGTAAGCGGATCAAGCTGCGCTATATCACCCAAGCCAAGACCCGCCCGCCGGGCTTCGTGCTCTTCGGGACCCGGCTCGACGCGCTTCCCGCGAGCTATCAGCGCTACCTCGTCAACGGCATTCGCCGCGAGCTGGGCTTCGAAGCCGTGCCCGTGCGCCTCACCCTGCGTAGCCCCAAGAACCCATTCCAATCATGACGATGGGCGATTGCGGCTTGCATCAGCCCGACGCCGATCCCATCATGCTGCAATGCACAATGAAACCGATTCAGCAGCTCCGCCCGAACGCGCCTTCATCGAAGCAATCGCGCTCAAACGGCTGGTAAGGGCGGTTTACAACGGCGCGGCGATGCTGCTCGCGCCGCACCAGCTGTTCCAGCGCCACGGCGCGATCTTCGTCAGCGCGCTCAATACCGCGCGGACTTGGCGCAGCGACGAGGCGCCGCGGCTAGGCCAGTTCAAGCTCGATGGGCTATCCGAGGTAAGGGTCGCCGACGAGTCCTTCGAGCCGCTGCCCGATTATACCGGCGAGCCCGCGCGCGAGGGCGACGAGCCGATCTTCTCGATTGCCGCCTAGCTGGCTTCCGGCGCCTTGCTGTTGAGCTGGATGTAGTTCTCCAGCCCCATCCGCGCGATCATGTCGAACTGCCGCTCGAGGAAGTCGACGTGTTCTTCCTCGCTTTCGAGGATGCGCTCGAACACCTCGCGGCTGACGTAATCGCGCACCGTTTCGCAGTGCGCGACCGCTTCCTTGAGCAAGGGTATGGCCTCCAGCTCCAGCGCGAGGTCGGCGCGGAGGATCTCCTCGACGGTCTCGCCGACCTTTAGCTTGTGCAGCGCCTGGAAGTTGGGCAGCCCGTCGAGGAACAGGATGCGGTCCGCCAGCGTGTCGGCGTGTTTCATCTCGTCGATCGATTCGTGGCGCTCGTACTCGGCGAGCCTGGCCACGCCCCAGTTGGCGAGCACGCGGTAGTGCAGCCAGTACTGGTTAATCGCGGTCAGCTCGTTGGTCAGCGCGCGATTGAGGAACTCGATGACCTTGGGATCGCCTTGCATCGCCAGCCTCCGTTGGCCGCGCCGGGTGGGTGGGGGAGCATGGCCCGGCGCGGCACGGGGGGTCAAGTCAGGCTTCGCAAAGCCTCGCGCAACGGGCGTCGGCGACGATGTCCTCGGCCTCGTCGAGGCACTGGCGGCATTGCGGAGTGCGGCCGAGCGCGGCGTAAACGCTTTCCGCGGGGCCGGCGCAGGCGCGCGCGGCGGCGCGCAAGTCCTTCTCACGAATCGCATTGCAGATGCAGACGTACATCGCGCTTCGTCTCCCGATGCGCGAGTCACTAATGCGAATTACTCGCAATAGCAAGCGTCATTTGCGGAAGGGGGCGAAGCTGCCGTACGTCAGCGAGCGCCAGAGCCATTCGAGCGGGCCGTAGCGGAAGTGGGCGAGCCACGGCCTGCTCCACGTCAGCATCAGCACCCAGCCGAGCAGGACGAAGCCGAGCAGCTCGAACCGGCCGTAGCGGGCGTAGAGCGCCAGGCCCCAACCGTGGAAGATGAAGGTCATCACCAGGCTGGTCCCAAGGTAGTTGGAGAAGGCCATCCGCCCGCAGGCGACGATGCGCTGGCCGAACGCACTGCCGGCAAACCGACGCGCCAGCAGCACTGCTAGCGCGGCGTAGCCGACCACGCTTGCCAATCGCCCGGCCGCGGCAGGGCCGAGCCAGACGAACAGCGTCAGCGCCAGGCCGAAGCGCTCGCGCCACAGCCACCAGGCCAGCGGCAGGGTCAGGGTCAGGCCCAGGGCCACCCCCCACGCCGCCCACTTGCGCAACCGCACCGTGCTCCAAGTCGGGCCGAACAAGCCCGCCTTGAACATACCCATGCCCAGCAGCATCAGCGGTACGGTCTCGAACCAGCTCAGCGCGACCGTCACCAACGGGTCCGACCAGCCCTCGCGCAGCGCGTGGGCAACCTCGCCGGTCCAGGGGAGGCGGGTTGATGCGATCTCCTCCCGCGCTTGACCGGCATAGGAGGCATAAGTCTCCGCCGCCTGCACGGGATCGAACGCCGCGCTGGCCGTTAGCGCCGCCATCGTGACCATGCCGAATGCGTAGATTGCTAGCGCGAGAGTCGCCAAGGCGCGGGTCCGCCAGTCGCGCAGTGCCAGCGCAACGAACCCGCAGACCGCGTAGAGGAACAGGATGTCGCCCCACCACAGCAGGAAGAGGTGAGCGAGGCCGAACAGCGCCAGCCACGCCAGCCGACGGCGCTGAAGCGCGTCGCCGTCGCGGCCTGATGCCTCCGCCCGCTCGACGAACAGCAGCATGCTCGCCCCGAACAGCAGTGAGAACAGCCCGCGGAACTTGCCGTCGGCGAGGACGAAGATGGCGAGGTAGGTCCACTCGTCCGCGCTGCTGATCGGCGCGGTCGGCGCACGCGGGCTGACGTAGACGATCTCCGGCCAGGCGTAGCCGACGATGTTGAGGAGCAGGATGCCGAGGATCGCGACCCCGCGTACGAAATCGAGCGCGACGAAGCGATCGGCCTCGGCAGGTGATGCGATGACCACTCTCCCCGTTCGTCCCGAGCGAAGTCGGGGCTTCCCGCGCTATCGGTTCTCGGTTCCGCTCGAACCGGTCCCTCGACCTCGCTCGGGACAAACGGAAGAGTGGACGGGGGGAGGGGTTCTATTTCTCCACAGCAATGCACGCCTGCCCGGAGAGCGCGCGACATGCCGCCTGCGCTTCCGCGCGGGTCGCGAACGGCCCGGCGAGAAGACGCGTCAGCTTGCCGGTCGGCACAAAATTGGCTTGGCGTCCGGCCAGCGCCGAACTCGCCTTGAGCTTGGCCCATAGCCCTTGCGCGTTTCCGGCGACGCCGAACGCGCCGAGCTGGACGCGCCATTTCCCGGGTGCCGGGGCGACAGGCGGCAGCGGCGGAGAACTTAAACCGGTCGGAGCGATTCGCGGCCCTGTCGCTTTCGCCGGCCCGACCTTGCCGACCACCTGAACGGGTTTGCCCTGACCCCCCAGTCCGATGGCCGCGAGTTGGGTCGCCCGTAACGCGTCGGCCTTGGCCTCCAGTTCGCCGGCAAGTGCGGCGCCCTTCTGGCGGTCCGCCAGCGGCAGCGTTGCGTCCATCGAGGCCAGCGTGGTCTTCGCCGGCTCGAGCCCCGAGGCCGCCGCGCGAGTCATCAGCGCATAGGCCCGGACCACGTCCTTGGCGACGAGATCGCCGTTGAAGTGCGCCACGCCCAGCACGTACTGCGCGCGTGGTTCGCCGCGCTCGGCCGATGCAGTGAGCCAGGCCAGCGCTTCGGCCCGCCGCCCGCTCTGGAACAGCACCAGCCCGAGCATGTCGGCAGCCTGGAGATGGCCCTGGTCCGCCGCCTGGCGGTAGAGCGCCTCGGCGCGCTTCAGGTCCGCCGACACGCCTTTGCCGAGCTTATAGGCCTGGGCAAGGTTGAATTCCGCGTCGGCATCGCCTGCCGCCGCCGGCTTCTGCCACTCGGCCACGGCCCTGGAATAGTCGCCGCGCGACCAGGCGTCGACGCCGTCCTTGACCCCGGCCCGCGCCGGAGCCGCCGATGCGGCAAGCGCCGCGGCGCAGGAAAGAGCTAAGGAAACGCGCATGGATTGCCCCCGATGCTCACGGCAATTGCCCGGCACCATAGTTAATCGGCGGTTAGCGAAGGCTTAATTCTCCCGCGCCTCGGTCGATGCGAAAGGCGGTGAAGCATTAACCCAAAATTAGGGGTGATCCGCGATACCGCCAGCCAAAGGACCGCTACGCATTAGAGGGGCACGATTTTGCGCGTTCTGGCATTGGCATCGCAGAAGGGTGGATCGGGCAAGACCACGTTGTCCGGGCACCTCGCCGTCGAGGCGCAGCGCGCGGGCGCAGGCCCGGTGGTGCTCATCGACATCGACCCGCAAGGCTCGCTCGCCGACTGGTGGAACGAGCGCGAGGCGGAGTTTCCGGCATTCGCGCAAACCACCGTGGCCCGGCTCGCCGGGGACCTCGCCGTGCTGCGCCAGCAGGGCTTCCGCCTGGCGGTGATCGACACCCCGCCGGCGATCACCATGGCAATCCAGTCGGTGATCTCGGTCGCCGAGCTGATCGTCGTCCCAACCCGCCCCAGCCCGCACGACTTGCGCGCGGTGGGCGCCACGGTCGACTTGTGCGAACGCGCCGGCAAGCCGCTGATCTTCGTCGTCAACGCGGCCACTCCCAAGGCCAAGATCACCAGCGAAGCGGCGGTCGCGCTGTCACAGCACGGCACCGTCGCCCCGGTCACGCTCCACCACCGCACCGATTTCGCCGCGTCGATGATCGACGGGCGGACGGTGATGGAAGTCGATCCCAACGGCCGTTCCGCGCAGGAAGTGATCGCGCTGTGGGGCTACATCTCGGATCGCCTCGAGAAGAACTTCCGCCGCACCGTGTTCGCCGCGCCGAGTTCGGTTTCGATGATGCCGGGCGTGCAGCACCGGCCGCAAGGCGGCTTCGGCCGCCGCGTCGCCGGCTCTTAAGAGGGAGGTCGCTCCGATGAGCGAATCGAAGCCTCCCGCTTCGCTCTCGCCGACGTTGCTGGCACGCAAGGGCGCAGCGCGCCCGGCGATGCGTCCGCAGTGGCAGCCGCTGAGCAACTATTCGACCGAAGTTCCCCTGCCGCCGCCCGGCGCGCCCGAGCACGAGCCGCTCGAGGACCTCGGCTGGAACGACATGGGTCACGAGCACGACGACGCGACGGTGGTCCCGTTCGGTCCGGGCGACGCGCCGATGGCGCACGCCTTCACCGCCGGCCTGCCCGAAGTCGTGCGCCAGCAGGACATCTTGGCCGAGCAGATCGCCGAGCCGACGAGCGCGGCCGAAGAATTCGACGAAGCTTACGTGGCCGCGTTCGAGGACGCCGGCATGGAGCCCGAAATTGCCGACGAGCCCGAGCCGCCGGCGTTGATCCCGCTCGCCGCGCACCGCCTCGCGCGCGCCGCCGCGGCCACGGTGTCCAACACCGAGCGCCGCTCGGCCCTGTCCGACGGCCGCCGCGCCGCTTTCACGCTGCGGGTCGACGAGGCCCGCCACCTCAAGCTGCGACTTGCCTGCACCGTGCAGGGGCGCAGCGCACAACAGATCGTGACCGAGGCGCTCGACCGCCTGCTCGATGAACTGCCGGGTCTCGACGACCTGGCCAAACGCGCCCGGCGGCGCTGACCAACGACCGGGGAGACAATACGATGACCGGGTATCGCAACAGCATCTTCGCCGCTTCGACCGCGCTCGCCGCGGTGCTGCTTTCGGGGTGCGCCATGGGCGGCGGCAACGACCGACCCTCGGGCTACGCGGCCAAGCCGCTGGCCGCGCCAGGGGGCAAGGCGGTGGCCAAGGCCGAAGCCGCGGTGCTCGCCAACCCGCGCGATGCGCAGGCGCGCGCCGCCCTGGGCGCCGCTTACCTCAATGCCGGTCGCTTCGCCTCGGCCGGGCAGGCGTTCGACGATGCGCTCGAACTCGGCGACGAGAGCGTGCCGACCGTGCTCGGGCTGGTTCTCACCGAGACCGCGCAGGGCAATGCGCCCGCGGCGCTGCAACTGCTCCGCGACTATCGCGACGTGATTCCGGCGGCCGATCTCGGCCTTGCCTATGCGCTGGCCGGTGACACCGAGCGCGGCGTCTCCATTCTCGGCGAAGCGCTGCGCGGCGGCGAGGCCTCCGCCAAGACGCGCCAGAACCTCGCTTATGCTTTCGCGCTCAACGGGCAGTGGAGCGAAGCCAAGCTGATGGCCTCCCAGGACATTCCCGCAGACCAGGTCAACGCGCGGATCATCGAGTGGGTGCGGATGGCCCGCCCCGACGCGGTGGGGCTGCGCGTCGCCGCGCTGCTAGGGGTGAGCCCGGTTGCCGACTCGGGCCAACCGCAGACGCTGGCGCTGGCCAACTTCCCGAGCACCGAGCAACTCGCTTCGGAGGCGCAGGCGCAGGCGCCGGCCGTGGCCGAAGCCGCTCCGATTGCTCCCGCTGCGGTTCAGCAAGCCGCGATCGAGCTGCCCCCGGTCGCGCCGCAGGCCGCGCCGGCGGCTCAGCCGGTCACGCTCGCAGCGCTGGATCGTTCGACGCCGCGCGTGGCGAGCGATGCCCCGGCGTTCGTGGCGGTCCCGGTCGCGCAGGCCGCCACGCCGTCGCTCATCACGCCAGTGACCGCACCGCGCAAGGTCGGCCGGTTCGTTGCCGAAGGGCGCACCACGGTCCAGCCGGGCAAGGCCAAGGGACTCGCCGCGGCGGTCGCCGCCATGCCGAAGCCGGTCGCTGGCGGCAGCCACTGGATCCAGCTCGGCTCCTACACCGATCCGGACGTGGCCAAGGAAGGCTGGAGCAAATTCACCCGCCGCACCCCCACGCTCAAGGGGTTCGCCACGGTGACCACCACCGCGGTGGTCAACGGCACCCCGGTGTGGCGCGTCGCCGCGACCGGCTTCGCCAGCTACGCCGACGCAGCCAAGGTCTGCGCGCGGGTCAAGACGGCCGGCGGCGCTTGCCTGGTCAAGCGGGCCGAGGCCGGCGCACCGGCGCCCAAGGGCGGGTCGATGCGGCTCACGCGCCGCTGATCAGACCACCGGCGCGCCGCCCTTGAACAGGCGGAGCGCGCGGCCCTGCACGGGACGCTTGTCGAACGGGGTGTTGCCCGCGCTCGCGGCCATCCGGTTCGAATCGACCACCCATGGCTTGTCGGGATCGACGAGCGCGATGTCGGCCTGAGCACCGGCGCGCAGCTCGCCCGCATCGACGCCGAGCAGGCGCGCCGGGTTCGTTGCGAGCAAGGCGAAGGCGCGCGCGGCGTCAATCAATCCGTCGCGGACGAGTCCGAGGGTGAGCGGCAGTAGCGTCTCCGCGCCGGCCATTCCCGGCGCAGCGTCGGCAAAGGGCAGGCGCTTGTCTTCAGGGCCGCGTGGATCGTGGCCCGAGGCGATGGCGTCGATCGTACCATCGGCGAGCGCCTCGAGCACTTCGCGGCGATCCGCTTCGCTGCGCAGCGGGGGGGAGAGCCGGGCGAACGTGCGGAAGTCGGCCAGCTCGAGGTCGGACAGCATGAAGTGCGCGGGCGTCACTCCGGCGGTGACCGCGACGCCGCGCGCCTTGGCGGCGCGGATCAGCCGGAGCCCGGCCGCGGTCGTCGCCTGACGGATGTGCAGACGCGCTCCGGCGAGCTCAGCCAAGGCGATGTCGCGCGCGATGGCCAGTGCTTCGGCCTCCGCAGGCGCGCTCGGCAGGCCCAGGCGCGTCGCCATCTCGCCCGCGGTGGCCACCGCTTCGCCGGTCAGTCCGCCGTCCTCGGCGTGGGTCACCACGACGAGATCAAGCATAGCGCAATAGCGCAGCAGCCTCAGCATCACCCCCGAGTCGGCAATCCAGCGGCGGCCGGTGGCGACCGCCCTGGCCCCGGCGTCGCGCATCAGCGCGAGCTCCGCGAGTTCACTCCCCGCCAGCCCGCGCGTCGCCGCGGCCAGCGGGTGGACCCACAGACCGGGCTTGCCCGACTGCGCCGCGAAGCGGACGCGGGCCGGGTGATCGAGCGGTGGATCGGCGTCGGGCATCAGCGCGGCGCGGACGATCCCGCCGAAATGAAACGCCTCGCGGTCAATGGCGAACACGCCGAGGTCGACGAGCGCCGGGGCGACCAGCATCCCCGCCGCATCGACAACGGTGTCGCCATCGCGCGGCATCACGTCGAAGCCGACTTCCGCGATCGCCCCGCCCTCGCAGCGGATGGCGCCGGGCCGGGTCGCGGCAGACAGCACAAGGCTCCCGCCGACGATGGCAAGTGGTGCGGGCGCGCTCATGCCCAACCCTCGACGCCGCGGCGCTTGCGGGTCAGCACGTCGAGGCACGCCATGCGGATCGCCACGCCGTTCTCGACTTGCCGGGTGATCAGCGAGCGCGCGGCGAGATCGGCGACGTTCGAATCGATCTCGACCCCGCGGTTCATCGGCCCGGGGTGCATTACCAGGGCATCGGGCGCGGCCTTGCCCAGGCGCTCGAGCGTCAGCCCGTAGAGGTGGCGGTATTCGCGTGGCGAAGGGATGAACTGGCCGCTCATCCGCTCCTGCTGAAGCCGCAGCATCATCACCACTTCCGCGCCGGCGAGCGCGGTGTCGAAATTGTGGAACGGCTCGACCCCCATCGCCGCGACTTCGCCCGGCATCAGCGCAGGCGGCGCGCAGACCCGCACTTCGGCCCCGAGCGCGGTCAGGCACAGCATGTTCGAGCGCGCCACCCGGCTGTGGAGGATGTCGCCGCAGATTGTGATGCGCAGCCCGTTGAGGTCGTTGCCCGCGCCCTTGCCGAGCGCCTGGCGGATGGTCAGTGCGTCGAGCAGCCCCTGCGTCGGATGCTCATGCTGGCCGTCGCCGGCATTGAGCACGGGGCAGTCGACCTTGTCCGCGATCAGCCGCACCGCGCCCGAACTGGCGTGACGGATGACGATCGCGTCGGCGCGCATCGCGTTGAGCGTGAGCGCGGTGTCGATCAGCGTCTCGCCCTTCTTCACGCTCGATTGCGCGGCGTGCATGTTGACCACATCGGCGCCCAGCCGCTTGCCAGCGATCTCGAAGCTGAGCAGCGTCCGCGTCGAGTTTTCGAAAAAGGCGTTGATGATGGTCAGCCCGGCGAGCCGGTCGGCATGCTTGCTCGCCAGCTTGTTGAGGGCGACCCATTCTTCCGCCGCGTCGAGCAGGTAAAGGATCTCGTGCCGGGCGAGATGACCGATGCCGAGGAGGTGGCGATGGGGAAACGCCGCGCGCCCTTCGGGATAGCGATTGGGCGGGAAATCCGGCGCGGGCATTAAAGCCACGCCCCTAGTCGAGGCGGGTTGGCGGCTCAAGCGGTTTGCGGTGGCGGCGGCCCATGCGAGCCACTACATGGGCGCATTCTCCTGACATGGGCTGATAAATGATTTTCGCACGCAAGGTCTGGCGCATCCTAGTCGGGATCAAGGACGGCTTCGCGCTCCTGTTCCTGCTCCTGTTCTTCTACGCGCTTTACGCCGTTCTGACCTATCGCCCCAACCCGGGGCTGGTCCGCGACGGCGCGCTGCTCCTGAAGCTCGACGGCGCGGTGGTCGAGGAACCGGCCGAGGTCGATCCCCTGAAGCTGCTCGTCGGCCAGACTGCGCCCGCGAAGGAGTTCCGCGAGCGTGACGTCGTCCGCGCGATTGAGGCGGCGGCCAGGGACGACCGGATCAAGGCGGTGGTGCTCGATCTCGACGAGTTCACCGGGGGCGGCCAAGTCCACATGGAGCGCATCGGTCAGGCGCTCGACACCGTGCGCGCGGCCAAGAAGCCGGTGCTCACACACGCCATCGCCTACGCCGACGATTCGATGCTACTCGCCGCACATTCGAGCGAGGTCTGGGCCGACCCGCTGGGCGGGGCGATCATTGCCGGCCCGGGCGGAACGCGGCTTTACTACAAGAACCTGCTCGACCGCCTGAAGGTCAAAGTCCACGTCTTCAAGGTCGGCACCTACAAGAGCGCGGTCGAGCCCTACATCCGCTCCGAGCAGTCGCCGGAGGCCAAGGAGGCATTGAGCGCGGTCTATGCCGCGCTGTGGGAGAATTACCGCAACGAGATCGCCAAGGCGCGGCCCAAGGCCAACCTCGACCTCGTCACCAAGGACCCGGTCGGCTGGCTCCGCACCGCGGGCGGCGACACCGGCAAGGCCGCGCTCCAGGCCGGGCTAGTCGACAAGCTCGGCGACCGCACCGCCTTCGGCGAGCGCGTCGCGGCGCTGGTAGGCAAGGCGCCCGGCGGTCGTCCCGGCGAGTTCCGTGATACCCAGCTCGAACCGTGGCTGGCCGATCTCGACCAAGACACCGCGGGCAAGGCGATCGGCGTCGTGACCATCGCCGGCGAGATCGTCGACGGTGACAAGGGTCCCGGCCAGGCCGGCGGCGAGCGCATCGCCAAGGCGCTCGACGAGGCGCTCGACGATGACCTTGCGGCGCTGGTGGTGCGGGTGGATTCGCCCGGCGGCTCGGTGCTCGCCTCGGAGCGCATTCGCCAGGCGATCCTCCGCCACAAGGCCAAGGGCATCCCGGTGGTCGTCTCAATGGCCAATCTGGCGGCGAGCGGCGGCTACTGGGTCTCGACCCCCGGCACGCGAATCTTCGCCGAGCCCGGAACGATCACCGGCTCGATCGGCATTTTCGGGATCATCCCGAGCTTCGAAAGCACGCTCGCCGACTGGGGGGTCAATGCCGACGGCGTGCGGACCACGCCGCTTTCGGGCCAGCCAGACGTGTTCGGCGGATTCAGCCCCGAAGTCGAAGGCCTCGTCCAGGCGACGATCGAGAACGGCTACCGCCGCTTCATCGGGCTGGTCGGGCAGTCGCGCCACAAGACCCCCGAGCAAGTCGACGCGATCGGCCAGGGCCGTATCTGGGACGGCGGCACCGCGCGCCAGCTCGGTCTGGTCGATCAGTTCGGCGGGCTGGAGGATGCGCTGGCTTACGCGGCAAAGGCGGCCAAGCTCGGCGACGGCGAGTGGCACGCGCAGTATCTCGGCGAGAAAAACGAAGGCTTCCGCTCGGTGCTCGCCAAGATGCTCGAGGACGATGACGACGACGCCAACGTCCGGCAGGGCGGTATCGCCGGGATTGCGATGGCGCGGCAGGATGCACTCGCGGCGCGGCTGGCGCACGACGTCGCGCTGCTTTCAGGCCGCGGGGGCGCGCAAGTCTACTGCCTCGAATGCCCGGTCGTGCCGCTGGCGCGGTCGAGCGAGAGCGCCGGCGGCGTGCTCGCCACGCTCGCGCGCCTTGCTGGCCTCGCTCGCGCCGGCGGGTGAGCGGCGTGAGCAATTCGTGAGCAATCCGGTTGCGTTCGACACTTCCCGGGAGCGCTGGTAAGGCCCTGAACATGAGCGCCAATCCGGCCACCCCCTTGCTCGATACCGTCTCGACCCCCGACGAGCTGCGCCAACTCGCGCCGAGCGGGCTGCGCCAGCTCGCCGACGAGCTGCGCACCGAGATGATCGCCGCGGTCGGCCAGACCGGCGGCCACCTCGGCTCGGGGCTCGGCGTGGTCGAGCTGACCGTGGCGCTCCACTACGTCTTCCACACGCCGCGCGACCGGCTGATCTGGGACGTCGGCCATCAGGCCTACCCGCACAAGATCCTCACCGGGCGCCGCAACCGCATCCGCACGCTGCGCCAGGGCGGCGGCCTTTCCGGCTTCACCCGGCGCAGCGAGAGCGAATACGACCCGTTCGGCGCCGCGCATTCGTCGACCTCGATCTCCGCGGCGCTGGGCTTCGCGGTGGCCAACAAGCTTACCGGCCAGCCGGGCAAGGCGATCGCGGTGATCGGCGACGGCGCGATGAGCGCGGGCATGGCCTACGAGGCGATGAACAATGCCGAGCAGGCCGGCAACCGCCTCGTGGTGATCCTCAACGACAATGACATGTCGATCGCCCCGCCAGTCGGCGGGCTGTCGGGCTATCTGGCGCGGCTGGCCTCGTCGCCGCAGTACCTGGGCTTGCGCCACCTCGCCAAGAAAGCGCTCGGCAAGATCAGCCGCCGGGCCCATGACGCCGCCGAGAAGGCCGAGGAATTCGCGCGCGGCATGGCCATGGGCGGGACCTTGTTCGAAGAGCTCGGATTCTACTACGTCGGCCCGATCGACGGGCATGACCTCGACCAGCTGATCCCGGTGCTCGAGAACGTCCGCGATGCCGAGGACGGACCGATCCTGGTCCATGTGGTGACGCAAAAGGGCAAAGGCTACGCGCCCGCCGAAAGCAGCGCCGACAAGTACCACGGCGTGCAAAAGTTCGACGTAATCACCGGCGAGCAGGTTAAGTCGGCCGGCGGCCCGCCCAGCTACCAGAACGTGTTCGGTGAGACTTTGGCGAAGCTCGCCGAAAGCGATCCGACGATCTGCGCGATCACCGCGGCGATGCCGAGCGGCACGGGCGTCGACAAGTTCGCCAAGGCGCATCCCGAGCGCGCCTTCGATGTCGGCATCGCCGAGCAGCACGCGGTAACTTTCGCCGCCGGTCTCGCCGCGCAGGGGATGCGGCCGTTCTGCGCAATCTATTCGACGTTCCTGCAGCGCGCCTACGACCAGGTCGTCCATGACGTCGCGATCCAGAACCTGCCGGTGCGCTTCGCCATCGACCGCGCGGGGCTGGTCGGGGCCGACGGCGCGACGCACGCCGGCAGCTTCGACGTGACTTATCTGGCCACGTTGCCCAACTTCGTGGTCATGGCAGCGGCCGACGAGGCCGAGCTCGTCCACATGACTTACACCGCCGCGCTCCACGACAGCGGCCCGATCGCGTTTCGCTATCCGCGCGGTGCGGGGGTGGGAGTGGCTCTGCCCGAGACGCCCGAGCAGCTCGAAATTGGCAAGGGCCGAATCGTCCGCGAGGGCACCAAGATCGCGCTGCTCTCGCTCGGCACGCGGCTGGCGGAGGCGCTCAAGGCGGCCGACCAGCTTGAGGCCAAGGGTTTGTCGACCACGGTCGCCGACTTGCGCTTCGCCAAGCCCCTGGACAGCGAGTTGATCCGCAAGCTGATGACCACGCACGAAGTGGTCGTGACGATCGAGGAAGGCGCGATCGGCGGGCTCGGCGCGCATGTCCTGACGATGGCCAGCGACGAGGGCCTGACCGATGGCGGGCTCAAAATCCGCACGATGCGGCTGCCGGACGCGTTCCAGGACCATGACGCGCCCGACCGCCAGTACGACGAAGCCGGGCTCAACGCGCCGCACATCGTCGACACGGTGCTGAAAGCGCTGCGCCACAACAGCGCCGGCGTGGAGGAAGCGCGGGCCTGACTCTGGCGTTGCGCGCTTGCAACGCCGCGTCTGTAATCGTCCCAATTCAGCCGCCAGTCAGGGCGAGCGGTTGAAAGCCGGGGGGCTTTTCGGCAGATTCGTGCTGCAACGCGCAGCCGGATCGGCACCAAGCGCGACAGGCACTCCAACACTGGGACGAAGAATGACTTACCGCGCGGTTGCACGACACCTTGGACTTCTCGCTGCGGTTGCCGGCGGGGCACTTGCCACGCCCGCGCTGGCGTCGCAGACCGCGCCCGCGGCTAGCGCGCAGACCCAGGGCCCGACCGATCTCCTGCCGCCGGCCCCCTCCCAGCCGACGGTCCAGGCGACGCCCGCGCCGACGCCTCCACCGCCGCCCCCGCACTGGCCGCTGCGCGACGCGCAGGCTCTGCTCAGCGTAATCCAGGGCCTGGGCGCCGATGGCCTCGATCCCAAGGACTACGAACCGGCCAAGCTCTCCGCCGCGATCGCTGCGGGCGAGGGCGCCGTGCTCGACGAGACCGCGACCCGGCTGTTCGCCTGGGTCGTCGAGGACATGCGCGACGGGCGCACGCCGATGACCTCGCGGGTGCAGTGGTTTGCCGTCGATCCCGACCGCGACGTCAATCCGACCGTGCTGGTCCTCGCCCGCGCGCTCGAGCAGCACAACATCGCCGGCGAGATCGCCGCGCTGGCGCCGCTCCATCCGGACTACGCCGCGCTCAAGACCTCGCTCGCCACCGCCGCGCCGGCTGACAAGGCGCTGATCCGGGCGAACATGGACCGCTGGCGCTGGCTCGCGCGCGACATGGGCAAGCAGTACCTGCTGACCAACGTGCCCGAGTACATGCTGCGGCTGCACGTCAACAACAAGGTCATCACCACCTTCCGCACCGTCGTCGGCAAGCCGGGCAAGACCGCGACGCCGCAGCTCGCGGAAACCGTCCAGGGAGTGATTTTCAACCCGACCTGGACGGTGCCGCAGTCGATCGTCAAGGGCGAGGGGCTGGGCGCCAAGGTGCTCGGCAATCCTGCTTGGGCGAAGGCGGCGGGCTACAAGGCGGTCAAGGACCCGGCGACCGGATTCGTCACCGTGGTCCAGCAGCCGGGCAAGAACAACTCGCTCGGGCTGGTCAAGCTGGACATGCCCAACCCGCATGCGATCTTCCTCCACGATACCCCAGCCAAGAGCCTGTTCGCCGCTCCTGCGCGCGCCTTCAGCCACGGCTGCATCCGGGTCGATCGGGCGAGCGAGATGGGAATGCTGATGGCCATGCTCGGCGGCGGGCTGACGAAGGAGCAGGGGGTCGAGCTGACGCTCAACGGCACCTATACCAAGGTGCCGATGACCAAGACCTTCCCGGTCTACATCACCTATTTCACCATGGCCCGCGACGTCACCGGGCAGATGAAGAAGTTCGCCGACATTTACGGCCGCGACGCGCCGGTGCTGGCGAGCTTCAAGGCCCCGCGTCAGCTGCACACGGAGCAGCGCACGAGCAGCGAGAAGGTGATCGAGATCGTCGACGATCTGGGCGCGGTCTAAGGCCGGCGCTTCGCGCGTAGAATGGCTTTCGCGCAGTTGTGGCCCGGCGCGCCGGTGACGCCGCCTCCGGGATGGGTGCCCGCGCCGCACATCCACAATCCCGTTAGCGGGCCGCGATAGCTGCCGGCGCCGAGCACGGGCCGCGCCGCCCACAGCTGGTCGAGGCTCATGCGGCCGTGGAAGATGTCGCCGCCGACCAGGCCGAAGCGTTTTTCCAGACCTCGCGGGCTGAGCACTTGCTGGCCGACGATCGACCGGCGAATCCCCGGCGCATGGCGCTCCACAACGCCTAGAATCGCCTCTACCGCGCCTGCTTCCTGCTCCGTGGTCCATTCCATCCCGGGATCGAACTGCTGGCAGAACAGGCTGGCGACATGGTGCCCACGCGTGGCGAGGCTCTCGTCGACGGTCGAGGGGATCAGCATCTCGACAATGGGCTCACGGCTCCATCCGGTGGCTTTGGCCTCGGCGAAGGCGCGGTCCATGTAATCGAGCGAGGGGGCCATGATGATCCCGGCCGACAAGTGCTCGCCCGGCCCGGGCAGACAGGTGAAACTGGGCAGGCCGGATAGCGCGAGGTTCATGCGGAAGCTGCCGCTGCCGGTGGCGTAGCGGTCCATCGCCAGCGCGAAGTCGCCTGGCAGCGCCTCGCGCGCGATCAGCTTGCGGTAGAGCAGCGCGGGCCCGACGTTGGCGATCACCCGCCTCCCCCGCACGGTCTCGCCGTTCGCCAGCCTGACGCCGACCGCGGCGCCGTTGTCGACGAGCACTTCGGCCACCGGCTGATCTGTCCCGATCTCGACCCCGCTGTCCCGGCAGGCCGCGGCCATCGCCTGCGTGATCGCGCCCATCCCGCCGATCGCGTGGCCCCAGGCGCCCTTGACCCCGTTGGCCTCGCCGAAAACGTGATGGAGCAGCACATAGGCGCTGCCCGGCGCATCGGGAGACGCGTAGTTGCCGACCACCGCGTCGAACCCGAACGCTGCCTTGACCGGCTCGCTCTCGAACCAGCCGTCGAGGTATTCGCGCGCCGAGCGGGTGAACAGGGCCAGCGCCTCGCGCTTGCCGGCGATGTCGAGGTCGCGGAGCACCCGCGATTGCAGCGCCGCGTCGATCAGCCCGCGCCAGCCGTCGGTTCTCGGCGGAACCTTCAGCGCCAGCGCGCCGAGCACGTCCGCGACCTGGTCGAGGGCGGTGAAATAGCGGGGCAGCGCCTCGGCGTCACGCGGGCTGAACTTGGCTACGTTGGCCTGGCTGCGCTCGAGCCCGCTGCCCATCAGCAGGTAATCGCCCGGCTTGTCCGATAGCGGCAGGAAGTTCGCGACCGGCCGGTTGACCACGCGCAGGCCCCGCTCGGCCAGAGCCATGTCGGCGATGACTTTGGGCTGGAGCAAGCTGACCGTGTAGCTCGCCACGGAGTTGCGGTAGCCGGGGTGAAACTCCTCGGTTACCACCGCCCCGCCGACCTCGGAATGCGCCTCGCAGATGCGCACCTTCATCCCCGCGCGGGCGAGGTAGAACGCGCAGACCAGCCCGTTGTGGCCGCCGCCGACGATGACCGCGTCGTAGATCGAACCCTCCCTTGTCGGCGCCAAAGTTATCGTTTCACCGGCAACGATTGAACCGCTCTGCGGGTCACCCCAGCTTCGCCATGCTTACGCGAAAGGGAAAGCGCGAAATTAACGTCTGCCTGTGCATGCGTTCACAGCGCGGCAAAGGCGAATCGCCTAGTCCGGACTGCGTCAACCAAGGATGAAGGAGGCAGTCATGGGGCTGTTTCAGAAGGACCTCTACCGCGCTTTCCTCGTCGGCTTCCTGATCGGGACCGCGGGTCTCGCCGCCAGTATCGGCGGCGACGGCCGCGCCGCGGTGGTCGCGCAGATTTCGCAGCTGGCGTGATCCGCGGGCTGCTTTCGCTCGCCGCGGCAGCGCTTGTCGCCACCGCGTGCACCTCTCCCGCCCTCGCCGAGGGGGCGGTGGCGGCTCCCGCCGCGAATGTCATCGCCAACGAAAAGGGCCTCAAGACCGCGATCTTCGCGGGTGGATGCTTCTGGGGCATCGAGGGCGTGTTCAGCCACGTCAAGGGCGTCACGAGCGCAGTCTCGGGCTTTCACGGCGGCGCGGCTTCGACCGCCCACTACGACCAGGTCAGCGACGGCGACACCGGCCATGCCGAGGCGGTCAAGGTCACCTACGACCCCGCGGTGGTCCGTTACGACCAGCTCTTGCGCATCTTCTTCGCGGTCGGCGCCAACCCGACCACCCTCAACTACCAGGGTCCCGACCACGGCACCCAGTATCGCAGCGCGCTGGTGCCGCTGAGCGCCGAGCAGAACCGGGTCGCCGCGGCCTATCTGGCCCAGCTCAAGAGCTCGGGCCTGTGGAAGAAACCGATCGTCACCCGGATCGAACGCGCTCAGGGGTTTTACCC